>Ga0194037_1001352_pt1 | contig 17804 bp, 51 predicted proteins | sample JunL306m_MetaG_FD_148653 | JGI IMG/M metagenome (GOLD analysis project Ga0194037, IMG submission 148653) | Anoxic zone freshwater microbial communities from boreal shield lake in IISD Experimental Lakes Area, Ontario, Canada - Jun2016-L304-6m | ecosystem: Environmental > Aquatic > Freshwater >...
ACGTTTAGCAGCAGCATCAGCATATTGCCAATTCTTTTCTTTCGCAGCAGTTGCTTTTTTAGTATAAGATTTTAGAGTATCAATACTTAATTCATCAATCTGTTCTTCTTCATTCATTTCAGCATGAAGATAATCACAAACGGTTTGTAGATAATCTTTCGCAATAGCAATCTTTGATTGACACCATTCTGGCATATTGGTTTCATCTTCTAGCATATCAGCAATATGTTGAGCGTGCATCGTGATGATGTGCATATCATTCTTTGCCATCTCTCCTTCGTAATCATATTCTTTTGGATCATTTTCTGGCGCTTCAGAAATGTTTCCTTTAAACTCTTTAAAACTTTTCATAGTATTTCCCGTAATTAAATAAAAGTATTTATATTTTTTAAAACAGTGAGAACAATAATGAAATCATTCCTAAAGTTGTAATTCCTAAAATAAAACAATAAATTAATAACTCAAATAATGATAAAAACAATTCACCTTTAAATAATTTATCAAAAAATTTAATGACTCTAGGAATAACAAAACAAATAATTAAAATATCCAACAATATCAGAACAATAACAAAGGCAATGATCATTAATATCTGAATCATCTTAATACCTTCTTGTTAGATTGATAGAGTATTTATGATAAATGAAACATCAACCCAGAACATAGTTATTGTCAAACAAAAAAAAGAAAAAGTCAAGCCATTTTTGGGCTTGACATCTCGGTTGATTTCATGTAAGATGGTATCTCAATTTGAACTTCAATAGGTAATTTACCATGTCCGACTTGACTGCTTCTAAATCAAATCTTGCTCGCCTTCTTGCTGAAGAAGATCTTATTGTTGAGCAACGAAATGTTAAAACAGCATACTTTGATTCCCAATCTCGTCTTTTGGTAGTTCCTAAATTAAAGGATGACTTATCTAATGATCTTATTGATCTATTCCTCGCTCATGAGTGTGGGCACGCTTTAAACACCAAACCAGAAGATTGGGATGCTGGTATAAAAGAAGTAAATAAAACTATTCTTAATGTTGTTGAAGATGCTAGAATCGAGCGTCTTATTAAAGTGCGATATCCTGGTCTTCGCCACACATTTTCTCGCGGATATAAGGAACTTCTCAAGAGAGATTTCTTTGGACTTTCCAAGTTGAATCTTAGCACGTTGAATCTTGTTGATAAGATTAATCTTACCGAAAAAGTTGGGTTTATTCAAGAAATCTCTTTTAATGAAGAAGAAGAAATACTTCATGAAAAAGTATTGAAGACAAAGACTTTTGCTGATGTGGTTATGGTTGCGAAAGAAATTGCTGAGTATATAAAGTCCCATCCAATTGAAGAAGAATGTTGTGAAGAAGATGTGGATTTTCAATTATCCGATTTTGGTGATTTACTTGATTTTGAAATTGATGATAATATTGATAGTGAATCTAAATCAGAAAAGTTTGAAACAAAAAGTGATGATCTTGGTGCATTAAAATCAAGAACTGTTAGTGGAGATGATTCTGATGATGATTCTGATGATGATTCTGAAGAACTGAAAGAATTGATTGATGATGAACCACAATCATATACTGACATCTTTTCAAAAGAAAATGAAAAACATCTTCTTTCCGAGGAATATAAAGATTCTGTATATGTTGATATTCCAAAATATTCAACTTCTGATTTTGTAGTGGATTACTCCGTAATTTATGATAGACTTAAATCTGAAATTCTAAAAGAAGCGATTGATAATACCAAATATAATACATTTAAAAAGAATAATAATTCTATAATTTCTTATTTGATTAAGGAATTTATGCTCAAAAAAAATGCCGAAGGGAGAAAAAAAGAAAAGATTGCCAAGACTGGTGACATCAATCTTTCAAAGGTATATTCATATAAGATTACTGAAGACATCTTTAAAAAAGCAACTATCACACCAAAACATCAGTCTCATGGGTTGGTATTCTTTCTTGATTGGTCAGCATCAATGGAAGAATATTTTGATGATACGATCAATCAGTTGATTTGTATGCTTCTCTTTTGTAGAAAGATGAATATTCCATTTGAGGTATATGCTTTTTCTACCAATTATAAATCTGATTATGATGTCTCTAATAGAAATAAATCTCAAGTGTTATCTTCTTCAGAAAAAATTGCTAACATCAATCCTTTGACTTTGATGAATTTATTCTCATCAAGAATGAGTAACATTGAATTTGTCGATGCCATCAATATTATGTTGAGTAGGGTATATGGGTTTTTTAAAGGTAAAACTGATGTTTTTTCACCAATCCCATATTGGTTTGGTCTTGGAAATACCCCACTAAATCATACTCTATTGATTTCTAGAAAAGTTCTTTCGGAGTTTAAAACAAGATCAAAAGTAAATAAAGTAAATGCAATTTATTTGACAGATGGGGATTCTCATAATGTAACTTATTCATATAAACATCACAGTTATAATCACATTTCAACAGAATATCTCGGAGGATATAATAAAAAAGTATATCTTCGTGATAAAGAAACCAAGACTGTTGTTCAGATGAAAAATATTCATGAATATTTTGGTGAAACTAATCGTTGCGTTGAGTTTTTGAAAAACTCTTCTGACTTCAAAATTTTTGGATTCCGATTAATCTCTCAGTCTGAGATGCGTAAAAACCTCTCCAAATATTTTGGATATGATGAACAAAATAGTCTTAGAAAGAAATCTTTTACAAAAGAAAATTGCCTACTTTATTCCGAATCTTCATTTGATGAATTTTGGTTTGTTAAAGGAAATGTGAAAGATACAAACTCTGAACTTATGGATTCTTTTGATGAAAATGATTCAGTAACAAAAATGTCAACTAAATTTCAAAAAGCATTATCTGCTAGAACAAATAACAGAGTGTTCCTCAGAAAATATATTGAATTTATTAGTTGATAAGTATATATTTACGGAAAAGATTATGTTTATACTTGACCTCGAGACACTTGATATTGAATCTTCTGCGGTAATTTTATCAGCAGCAATCCTTCATTTTGATGAAACAAAAGAGTATGCCTATGACCAATTATTATCTAGGACTTGTTTTGTCAAATTTAATCTGAAGGAGCAGGTTCAGCAATATAAAAGAACTGTATCAAAAGAAACCATTGCTTGGTGGAAGTCTCAGTCTGAGGAGACTAAAAAAGTTTCTTTTTATCCTTCTGATAGGGACACTAATCTTTTGGTTGGATTGAATAAATTAAAAGATTATGTGGATTCCAATGAAGGAGAACGAATTGTTTGGGTCCGTGGAACATTGGATCAAATCACATTCAATTCACTATGTAAAGCAGCAAAGTTTCCTCCACTATTTCCATTCAAGAACTACATGGAAACCAGAACAGCAATAAATTTGCTGAAAGAGTCTGCAAAGAGTGGATATTGTGATGTTCCTGGATTTGATAAAAATTTAGTGGTTAAGCACAATCCTATTCATGATGTTTGTTACGATGCCCTTCAGATTCTATCTGGAACATAAAAAAGTTTGACTAAGTTACAATTTTCTGATAAACTATAATCCAAGTTAATTTTGAAGAGGTAAAAATGTCCAAGTTTATTGTCCTTTATGGCAAAAATGACACTCCTGGAACTGCTGGTACAAGATATGAAATTTTTGATACCATTAAGTTTGATCCAAAAAAAGATTTTCAATCTCAAATGAGAAAATATGCTTTTCGGAAATTTTATGAATCTGGAAAAAAAGCACATCGTTTAAGAACAGAAGTTTTTTGTCGTAGACGAAATATCATTTTAAATAATGGTAGAGTGTTTGCTGAACGCATCAAGATTTTTGATCATGAAATCACAAACGAATACTTTGCGTTCGTTCCAGTTGAATGTTTTGAGTTTTGATTATGTTGATTACAATTTTTATTTTGACATTTGCTTTTGCTTTTGCGTATTGTTGTATCCCATATAAACAAGAAATGGGGACATTTATATACTGTCAATGGGTTATTTTATTTGGGACTTTTCTTTATATGCTGTCCAGTTGGATATTTTAAATGGATAATAATGAACTAATTTCTTTTGCTGGATTGGTAGGAGTAAGTTCTACCTTTGCTGTATTAATCATTATGTTAACGGCCCTAATTTTGCACGGATTGGATGATGATGACGATGAATGAGCAACATAAAAACTCTGATATTTTGGTTGCTTTATCTAATGGATTGAAAGTTGAAGTCTTTGATTGTGATTATCAAGACTGGAAAATAGTTGACAATTCTATTTCAAGACTATCCGAAAATGGAATTTATAGAATTGTTTCTCAGGAACAACAAGAGGTTATTAAATGAGTGATAATGTACTTTTTTATATTGGTTGTATTTTTGGTGTTATTGTTGGCATTTCTACAACAACATTAGTGATTGATAATTACACAAATTTTGTTACTAAAGATAAGTGGAAATGTACCAATGCTAGAATCATTGATGAAGATCCATCAAAAACCGAATGTACTGTATATAAGAGAAATGATTTAAATGGGTAGCAAATTATTTTATTGCGGAATTATTATTTTTATAGTAATAATAGCTTCAAGTATTATAAACTATAATATTGAGAATAAGAAAAAATGTATTGATGCTGGCGGCATCCCTAAACGGATGGCAGGATATCAAGGATATTTATGTTTTAGTCCAACGGCAATTCTAGAAATAAAATGATAAAATGGTGTATTGGCATTTGGAACAACGAAGATACTTTTTATTTTTCTTATGATGATGCTACTGGAAAATATGGATTTTCTACAGAACTAAAAGATGCTTTATTGTTTCCAAAACGAAATCGGAAACTTGATGATGCTGCTTGCTGGTTGCCTGTTTTTGTTATTGATGATTTGATTGATGATTAATTGGAGTTTTAAAAATGAATGGATTGACAGAAGATCAAATTGAATTATTAGAAGATTTTTCTCAAAATGATTCTTCAAAATATGCTGGGAGCATTTTGGCACTATTGAATCTCCAAGAATATTCTGATCTTTTATCGGATGAGTTGAAAGATTCTCTTTACAACGAACTGCTAGTATGTTACAATGACATTACAGAAAACTTTATACGAATGAGAAAAGAAGAATCTGTAACTCACACAAAAACTATTATTCAATGGGTTGAAAAGTAATGGAGACTGTTATGGGCGATTATTTTGTTGTATCTTTAGATAAGAATATTGGAAAAGAGATTGAAATGGGTCATGGATTTACCCACAAAGAAGATGCCGAAACCTATATTAAATTTCTTCAAAATAAAGAATATAATAATATTGATTATTTTATCATTGAAAAAGAAGTAGAGTGTTAATATGAAAGATTGTTTTTCAAAACCAAAAAATAGAAGCATTGAAGAAATTTTAGCAAGAGCAGAATGGTTAGAACAAATGCTCGTTGCCAGCACTCCAACATTTGATTATGACTGGGATTTGATATTACTTGCCGATGAAGTTAAGCGCCTAAAATCTATGCTTGGTATTAAGTAAGGGGAATCATTATGTATATTGAAGATTTTAAAGATATTATGACTAAAATTGAATCTGATTTTCGCTCAAATGAGCAATTTCTCAAAGATTTGAGATTGGTTGATTATTCTGCGTCAGAATTTGTTTCTGAAAATCAATATTCTAACACATATGCTTGTCAATGTGATTATCTACAACGTATGTTATTTGGTGAAGAATTGTTTGAATGGGTTTCTTGGTATCTCTATGAAAAAGATTTAGTCAACGCACATTCATCAGAACCAAATGTTGAACTAGAAAATGGTGTAAAGTATCAAATTACTCACCTAAATAGTTTTATTGACTTCGTTCAACAAGAATTGGGGTTGAAACAAAGACCCATTGGAATCGGAAATGAAAACAAAGAAGTTAATTGATAAATACTTCAAATCAATCTTCAAGAAGAAAACTCAAAAACAACAAAAGTTATATTCTAGAATATTGAAAAAGAGTTTAAAGCAAAAGAAGACTCACATTGTAAAATGATAAAATACAAAGAATATTCTACAGAAGATCTTCTCACGTTATTGAAATGTGATTATCTTTGGGAAGAAGAGAAGAAACTCATTATTGATGAGTTGGAAAATAGAGGCGAGATATATCTTGATAGGATTGAATATTTAAATTAAAGGAGAAATAATATGAGCAAGTTTATTGTATTGGCAATGGTTATGGTTGGTATGATTGGTTGTGCGTCAACTAAGGATGTTGATTCTTTGCGGGATAGGGTTTCCACACTAGAAACAGCACATCAGGTTCATGCAGCAGAACATTATAATATTGTTTCTGACCACGAAGCAATTAAGGGTGAGCATACTGATATTAATAATAAGGTTGATAGAGTATTTACTAAGGCAAATACGAAGTAAAAGAATTCGATGATGATGTTGAAATAGGTGCGTTGGACGCTGGGGCAGTACCAGTCGCCTCAAGATTAAAAATATTATAAATACTTTAAAAGAATAGGAGTATTTGTATGCATTATGTCTATAAGGTAACCAACAACATCAATGGAAAATTTTATATAGGAAAACGGAAACATGATGATCCGGTAAAAGATTCTTATATGGGATCTGGTAAATTAATCCTAGCAGCTATTGATAAGTATGGTAAAAATAATTTCACAAAGGAAATAATAGAGATATTTCAAACTAATGATGAGGCTGCTCAATTAGAAAAAACATTGGTGACCAAAGAAATCGTAGAAGATTCTATGTGCTATAATATGCACGAAGGAGGCCATGGAGGGTTTGGTCACATTAATAATTTGCCTCCGGAAGAAAGGATTAATGTAATTGCATATAAAGAAAAAGTACAAAATGGCGAAATAACAGTTGGTGGAGATAATTCTAAATACTACACTGAAGAATCTTATATGAAGATGAAGTTGGGGAGCGAACGGGGAATAGAAGTTTTAAAAAATAGGTCTGAGGAAGAAAAAAATATCACCAGAAATAAAATATCTTTGTCTGTTATGGGGTCTAAAAACCCCCAATACGGAACTAAAAGTTGTGTAGAGGAAAATGCTGAAAATTTATCAGTAACAAAAAGATTTAAAGAAATTCCTGAGGGATGGATAACCACAACAGAATGGAGAGAAAGGAGAAAAGATACTACCAGAGGTTCTTATGGTCGTCATTGGTATAATAATGGAATTGATAATTATTTCTTAAAAGAAACTGACCAGGCTGTAGAAACCTTAAAAAGAGGAAGATTGTTAAACTAAATTCGATGAAGTAGTAAGTAGTTTGGAGTAGACGGGAAGTTCGACTCTTCCCCACCTCCACCATAAAGCATACTAGTGAGAGCCGTTAAACCGGAATTATGCGGATTCTCATAAGTGATTCCGGGGCTAGTATGTTTTATAATGGGGGTGAATTGGAATCGATGCACAAATCAGGGACTATGGAGAATCGGCAATACAGAAGTCGTTAGGGTTGGGAGTATCTCGACCGAAGAAGTAAATTAAAGTAAATGCTAATGACAGCACTTATGAAGGATTTGCACTAGCTGCATAATCTTTCTGAGGTTTCGGTGGGTTGACCTTATCACAAGAATAACCCACCATCTTATTTTAAATCTATAATATGAAAGATACAATTTTTTTCTCAATAAGTCCAGAAACATTTAATCTATTTTCTTATATGATGGGAATATCGACAGTTACTCTATCTAGTTATTGGAAAGGTAGAATAAAATGGACTCGCATCGCATTCATGTATATTGGGGGACTTGCTCTATATTATGGATATTTCAAAAACATATAAATAATAAAATAATCTCACACTCTCGCGCCTTGGGGGTAGTGGAGGAGGTTTCAAGGTTTTCCTCCACGTCCAAGAAAAACCTTGACTAATTTTCAACTTTCAGTTATACTAGAATCTCATACATCAAAGATGAGTGACAAATGAATTCATTAACAAATTGTCAAGTATGTTTAAATAAAATTTATGGTGAAAGAATGGAACAGAATGATATATTTGGTTATCGGGAATTGGAAGATCAATTTTCTTGGCATGATAGATTTCCTCAGGAATACTTCTGTAACGGAAAGGGAAAGATTTTAGGAAACATAACTCACAATACTATTGCTGATACATATAACGCAGTTTATAATTATAAATTGTTAGGAACATACATTAATAAAACATCTGCACGAATTGCGGTTGAAGAAGCAAATTACACAAGTTTAAATCAACATGAATAATGATGGGGAATGGATATACTATCTAATTATGGTAATGATCCTTTCTACTGTAGGGATTACAGCATATCATGTTGGTAAAGAATCAATGCGAAATAAAGTTCTACACACTTTATCCGTTGAGGCAAGGATTTCCAATACTCCAGAAGAATTGGAAATGATTCATAATAAGGTAATTTCACTTAACTGAGGCGATAATGGGAATTTTACAAGCAATTGCGGTTGATATTGAAAATCTAATTCAAGAAGGATATACCGATAGGGAGATTGCGGTATCTGTTGGAATGGATAGAAATATAATTCAAAATGTAATTGATTATTTTAGATATGAATGTGAAAAATATCCAGAAATCTCTAAACAAATAAATAGTAGGAGTAACAATTAAAAAAAGAGGGAGCAAAGTATGGAATTTTACATTAGCCTAGAAACAATTGAGTTTTTTATTACTATTGTAGTTGCCGGAGTTTGTTACGGGTTTTATTGTTATAGAAATGGTCTTCGTAGGGGATGGGATAACGCAATGTATACTCTTGAAGAAGAAGGAATCATTTCTATTGATGATAGTGGTGAAGTTGTTAGAGTTGATGATAAAAAATATAAAGAGTGTAGAAATTACAGATGAATCTAGATATATGTTCTGGTTGCGAATCAAGTGATGTGTCGGAAATTGTCTATGATGGGTATTTTGAATTTGAAAGTAAAAGATACCCATTGAAGACAAAATTTACCAAATGTCAAAAATGTAATAGAGAGTATTACAGTCTTGGTCAAATAGAAGAAAATCAAGAATATTTAAGATCTGTTAATAGAAACCCAGAAAATTTATTACCAAACTGATATGTACGTTTGCATCTGCTCTGGAGTTACGTTAAAAGAACTTAGAGATATTGTTAATGACTATCCAAATATTGAATTAAAAGAGTTACAACAAAATTGTGATATTGCCAATCAATGTTGTAAATGTATTCCAATGATAGAGTGTATATTAGATGAACAAAAAATATGTAGTTTTAGTTAATTTTGATTTTGATGGACGTGCTTTTATTGAAATTCCAGAAGAAATCTGCGAAGAACTTGATTTAAAAGAAAATGATTTTATGTGTTGGGAAATTATTGATGGTGTTATTACATTGAGGAAAACTGATGAGCGATAAACAAATCCAAATTATTGAAACGATTTCAATGTTTAGAATGAGATACGCTGTTAGAACTGATGATAAAGATCTGGCAGTAAATTTTTTTGAATCTGATAAAGTTGATTCTGATATGAGTCAGTGTCATTTAGGTGAAACAATATCCTATGTTAGGACTGTAACTGAAGATGAATTTATTGAAATTTTTGATGAAGACAATGATTATCTGAAGGATTGGTCTAAAGAAAAGAAACTAGACTATATTCATAATATTGATGATGGTTGGGAATTTAGTTAGTATTAGGGGGGAAATATGAGAAAAGTAGCAAAAGATATTTTTTCTGAAGCGGATAATGAGACATTTTGTATGGGGCGAGTTGCTTGGGGAGCAAGTTTTACTGTAGTTTGTATTGTAGCAGGAGCAGTAATTGTTACTGGAGGAGTGGTTGGAATTGCCGAATTAGGAATTGCGTTGGCAACAATCGCAACTGGTCATGGCGCAGCAATTAAATTAAAATCATGAAATTTAAAGATATAACTCCGGAACTTCTTTTTGATTTAACACAAGAAACATTAAACGGATATCCGGTTGATATTTCGGATCTACAAATTGATGAAAATGAATATTTAAAATTAGTTTGTTTAGAACTTCTTGATAGATATTCTTCTCTTGATGATGAAGATAGGCAAGCAGCAATGTTAGCAGCAAATGTCTCATTGGTTCTTGAGAATTTCATACTGAGTTTAAAACTACTTAAACTAATCAATAAAAAAGAAAATTAAGATTTTTCTTGACTTCTAGTCTACTTTAGGATATACTGTTCCCATCAGTCAACTCTTTAGGTCTATTTTATGAAAAAATTTGATGTTGCTTTTATTGTTGTCTTTATTATTGTAATGGGAACAAATTTCTATTTCAATAATGAGCGTCAAAAGAAAATTGATGAGCAGACAAAAATCCTTTTAGAATTGGAAGACTCCAATAAAAAGTCTTACGAAAATATTCTTCGTACCTTTGATGATATCAATAAATCCCTTGATGTGCTTGAGTCTAGGTAGAAAAAATGAAAATCATAATTAATACGGTCTATGGTGGTTTTGGGTTATCTCAAAAAGCATTTGATTATTACAATAAACTCTCTGGTGGTAATCAAAAATGTGAATGGCATATTGATAGGGACGACCCATATTTGATTCAGGTAGTAGAAGAAATGGGCGATACTGCTAATGGTGGACTTTCGGCATTAAAGGTGGTAGAGATTCCAGATGATGTTGAATGGGAAATTGAAGAATATGACGGTGCGGAACATATTGCTGAAAAGCATAGAACTTGGAGGTAACTGTGACAAAAGACCGCCTCATTGAACTCGCAATTAAAGCGGGAGCTCTTGAAGAAGCAACGATTACAGAAGATAAAAATGGATCTTTTGTTCCAGGAAGTCTTTTGTATATGTTTTATTATGATGAACTTGAATCCTTTGTTGAATTAGTTATCCAAGAACTCCACAATGAAGTTGACTAAAAAAGACTTACTCGCAATGCAGGACTTTAATCGTCTGCGTTCAAGAATTGGTGAACCAAAGATGAATGAAGAACAGTATCTTAATTATATCTATGGCAAAATCAAACTAATCAAGAATACCAAGGCAAAATATAAAGGCATTGATATTCCTAACTGGGCAAATGATTGTAGGAAATTTGTTTCGGTGACTTCAAATCATATTGCCACCAAAAAGAATGATGATTATAAGAAAGAAGTTTCCAAAAATTATACAGTAGCAATTGCTTATAATAAGGGAGGATATCAAGTCCTGCGCAAAGAAGAAATTGCTACTGCTGGAAGAAAAGTTTAAAAAAATAGTATAAACTATATAAATACTTTCTTTAGGAGGTATTTATGAAAAGAGAACTTAAAATAAAATTAGGTAGAATGTTGGAAACCGCACCAGGAGTATTGCTACTTATCGTTGGTATTAATATAGTTATGCTTACATTGCTTGGGTTTTCTTATTTGATTGTATCTGCGTTTTGATGTAAAAGGAGATGATGATATGGCAGGTGTTACTGAAGATGATATTGTAAATAGAATTTGTAAAGATTGTATCATTGCGTTGAGATGGAATCACAAACCACCAGTAACGGTAGTTCTTCCAACTCCATCCTCAACACAAACATCAAATCTTGCCAATACCAACATCCTTGGGGTAGCAAATACGAAAACTGCGAATACTGGAATTTCTAATACATCTATCAATTCCGCAGATCAACGGGCGATGCCAGCAACTGTTATTCAAAAATCAACATTACAGTATCAAACATTAAATGAACCTGGAGTGTGGAAAGATGTTCCTCCAGTTGAAATTCAAATCAGCATTAGTAGTTCTTCTGGTAGTATTTTGAAACTTTCAAATACTGCGTCTCTTGCCAATGTTTCAATGTCTTCAAACGGGACCCTAAGACTTGCTGATGTTGCACAATATATTGAGAATATTTAATATGGAAAAATATACATATTTATTTAGAGATGTCATCTCTCATATTATGTTACCAGAGATTCTTATTCTATTGTTTGTTATTATATCCATACGATCAATTTTTGTTATTGATCGTATTATGAAAGATAGAGATTTATGAGCAACCATTATATACCAGACAAGTGGATTATTATTGAGATTTCATCTGCCGAAGATTCCGTTAGAAAAGTATTTGCTACTTGGTATGGTGGATACCTTGACGGTGATAGCTGGCGATTGAGTTCTGGTATTACCAAGGTGGAAGACAAAGGAGACTGGTATCTATTCCATAATGAATCTGGTAGTATCTATCAGTGTTATAAAAACCAATATGGTACGAATCTTTACTCTTATGGTGTACTTCAAGATATGATGGAAAGAGTACCAGATAGTGTTAATATTACTATTTTAGAAGAATACAATGAAAATTGATGATAATAAAGTAGTTTTGTTATGAATAACATTGTTTCTTCCTGGTTGACCGACTGTTTCTAGGATAGAGCTTTACATTCCTGTGGATTGTGATACAATGGTTCCATAGTTTGAAACATTGATTAGAAGAAAATTATGAAAGAATACACTATAAAAGTTGATGATGATGGAACCAAATATTGGTATCTCAATGGCAATCTTCATCGTGAAGGCGGACCAGCTTGTGAATACCCAAATGGAACCAAAATTTGGTATCTTAATGGCAATCTTCATCGTGAAGATGGACCAGCTATTGAATATCCAAGTGGACACAAGTTTTGGTATCTTAATGGTACAAACTATACTGAAGAAGAGTTTTGGAACAAGGTAAATCCAGGTAAACACCTATCAATAAATCTTGACGGATTCCAATCAGCACAATTCCAATTCCAACCCGTGGCGTGGATGTTCAAAATGACTGATTACTGGGAGGGTGAACAAGTAATCATCACAAAGACTACACAAAGTAAAGATTTTGCCCATCAAGACGGTCATTATGATATAGTACCTCTTTACACAAAACCTTAATATGAACGAACGAGTTAAAGAACTTGCTTGGCAATCTATTTTTGAATATCCTGCATCACAATCTTGGGTGTTTAACGATGCCGAATTGACCGCATTCGTTGAAGATATTATTAATGAAAGTATCAATGTAATGACACAACACGATTATCACGGCGAATGGTTAGGCGAAAAGATTAAAGAACATTTTGGTATTCCTTTTGAGTCAAAGATGAAAAATAAAATTGATTATTCGACTAATTGGATGTATAAATAGTATAGACGGACAAAGGGAGCGGGAACTCCCTTAATCCTAAACAAAACGCAACTATAACGGAGGAGCGTCATGTCTAATACTATATATCTCTATCTCAAAACCCATAACAAAACGGGTTTAAAATATCTCGGTAAAACTGTTAAAGACCCATTTAAATATAGAGGGTCTGGTATACGTTGGACTAACCATATTCAGAAACATGGTTATGACGTTACTACTAAAATATTATTTGAAAGTGATAATCCAGAAGAAATAAAGCAAAAAGGAATACATTATTCAAACTTGTGGGATGTAGTAAACTCTGATAATTTTGCTAATTTGATAAGTGAACAGGGACAAGGTGGTGATACATTAACTGAAATTGGTTATAAACATTCTGATGAAATAAAGCAAATAATAAAAGAGAAAAGATCAAAACAGATTTATAACGAAGAACATAGAAGAAAATTGTCTGAAAATAGAACTGGAAGAACCCATTCGGACGAAACAAAAACCAAGATGAAAAATACTTGGAAAATAAAAAAGGAAAACGGTTATATAAGAAAACATCCATCATCTTCAGAAGAACATAAACGGAAAATAAGAGAAAGTAAATGGAGATTAGAAAAAAGACAAATTTGTGAATACTGCAATAAGTGTGTTGATAATGCAAATTATAAAAGATGGCATGGAAATAAATGCAAAGAAAAAAAGAAAAAATAAGATATTCCACTAACTGGTGTGGTCCCATCAATCACGAGTGGATCACCACCAATGGTAGTGATTGGGCAGCTGGGAGGATTGATATTGGTGGTACTGACGATCCATATGGTAGTGAACTAAGTTTGCCTCCTATGAAAGGAGATGATTGGTCCAGATTTTCAGAATGGTTATGGACTTTTCAGACTGATGAGGTGTGGACTCTTGAACAGATCGTTGAAGAGTATGAAAAGACGAATCCAAAGATAAGGTGGTTCAAGAATGAACGAAAAGATTAGAGAACTGATGATGCAAGCAGGTGAGTATGCCAAATCTGTTTGGGTTGATCCTACCGAAGAAAATTATGTATCTTGGCATGATCTGTTTAATGAGAAGTTCGTCGAGTTGATTGTTCGGGAGCATCTCGCGGTGTGGGAAGCAATGGACAACGGCAATGCGGTTGAAGGCTATCTGGACATGGAAGACTATCCCCTGGCGATTAGTAAACGATTTGGAATTGAACGATGAATAGGAGATTAGAAACGCTAAGTGATAAGGTTCGTAATGGTGAACCAATTCACTTTTATGAAGCCATTGAAGCCATTGGGTATCAAGAACAGTTGAAACAAGAAAGAAAAGAAAATTCTTTTGTTGGTAAAGTTAGAAAGTTTTTCGGTATTGAATAATGAACGAAAGAATCAAAAAACTTGCTGAAAAATGTGTTAATAACACACCAGGTTGTTATGGGTTTCCGATCATTCAATTTGATGAGAATAAGTTCGCTAAGTTAATTGTTTACGACTTTCTTGACGAAATTGCTAATGATGGTGATCTTGGTCCTGCGCGGATTAATTCTATCAAGAGACTAGCAGAAAAGTGGGGAGTTAGTAATGAATGAAATAATTAAAGTAATAGAGCAACAAGCAAATGATTATGCTGTAAATCTTATTACAAATAAATTATTATCTGTTGGTCAGTATCATCAGGCATTCAGTAATAAATTTTCTGAATTGGTGGCAAAAGAAAGCATCATTGATTTTTATCGTCGATACCTTGACACGACTAGCGACGAAGACATTACTGTTCAAGTTGAACGGTATATTAAAGATCATTTCAATGCTGAATAAAATAAAAATAATGCTTGACATTTATGCCATTCTGAGTTATACTTCACACTGAATAAAACAGTTTCAAACAGAAACACTAGGAGAATAGTTATGTCAGGTGGACATTTTGACTATAAGCAATATGAGATTGAGAATATTGCAGATGAAGTAGAGCAAATCATCTTAGATAATGATTCCGAAGAAAAAGATGAATGGGGTTACAGTAAAGGCCACCATTATAGTACTGAAACTATTGAGCAGTTTAAGATTGGATTAGAACATTTAAGAAAAGCACAAATCTATCTGCATCGTATCGACTGGTTATTGAGTAGTGACGATGATGAAAATTCATTCCACGAAAGGTTATTTGAAGAATTGAATGGAGAACAAGATCGGAATGGTTAATAATATCAACGAATTGAATAAAAAAACGATCAAAATCGCTTCACTTCTTGGGGCAGTAGAAGCACTCAAATCTGCTCAAGACACCATAGAAGCAATGAAAAAAATGGTTGAGGATGATCTCAAGAAGCTGGAAGAGTGTGATGAGTAAAAGACACAACCACGCTGATGTGATTATAGCTTGGGCGAATGGCGCGGAGATTGAAATTAAAAACGCTGATGGTGAATGGGAACCTCAGGTTTATACCCCTACTTGGGAAAATTGGAGGGAATATCGTATCAAACCAGAACCAAAACCTGATATTAGAGCAAAATTGTGGGTTGATACGGTCAATAAGATCCATCTAACCTTTGTATTTGATGGTGAAACCAAAGTATTTAAAACTGTGGAGTATCATGATGAGTAAGACAAGGTTTGATATGGAACAGGAAATTTTTCAATGCTGGCATATTACTGATGATTTGAATGTATTACATGAAGCAGTATTGGAAAGGGATATCTCCAAGGACGAGATTTCTAATATTCTATTGGGATTGGAACAATTATATAATCAGAAGTTCTCTCGCCTTTTCTCTACATTTGAGGAATTGATGTCTAAGAGGGAAATCTAATGAACGAAAAGATTAAAAAGTTAGCCGAAGAGGCTGGATTTTGTTTTTGGTCGGATGAAAGCTGGGGTCCGGGTGAAGGACAAATAGATTGGGGCGCAGATTACTCGGAAGAGTTCCAAAAGTATACCGAAGCACTGATTACTGAATGTGCTGAGATTGCCTTTTGTAATGCTCATTGTGATGGTTCGGATATTTCAGTATTAATCAGAGATTATTTTGGTATTGAATAATGAACGAAAAGATTAGAGAACTTGCTGAACAGTCTGGTTTCTTTCCAGTTCCAGATGAAACAGAATGGGATTGGGATTATAGAGCAGAAAATGCTCGTTATGAGAAGTTCGTCGAGTTGATTGTTCGGGAATGTGCCCAAGTATGTCGCGATCAACCTGATATCTATGCTCTAAAAGCAGATAGAGATAACTGCGCTATCGCGATTGAAAATCATTTCGGAGTTGAAGAATGAACGATTTAACCAATTCTGATGAATGGTTGGAAGCATCCAAAATCTTTATTGAAGCAATGAAAGAAATTGAGAATGGCCAAGAAGAATGGTGGAATTCACTTTCTAAGGATGACCAATTAAAAGCATTTTGTTGTATTACAAGAAGAATATTTCAAGGCGAAATTATAGAAAATCGTTCTTATAGAGGAATGTTATATAATATTATGGGATTTGGAACAGAAGCATATGCCATGGCGCAGGATGCTGGTTATATGAATATACATAACAGTATTTATAATGGGACTAAAGAATTTAGACGATTAACCGAAGAAGAAATTGTTATATTATCTTTACTTGATAGAAATACTAATGGAGCATTGAGTCCATTATCATTTGCCAACTCTATTATGGATAAACTGGACAAGCGAAACAGTGTTCCAAATATGTTCTAGGGGAATATAAGGAATGGGTATATGTCAAATATGTGAAGAATTTCAATTATTGGTGGGTGAATCATATAAAGAGATATTTTATGATGGACTTTCAACCAATCTTCTGTTAGAATATTCTCATTGCCCTCTTTGTGGGGAACAGTGTGATAGAGAACAAATAAAAAGAAACGATAGAAGAATTCTTAATTGGCGACAAAGTATTGAGGACCAAAGATGAACATTTCAGATTTTATATTTCAAGGTGGGAGAGTTAAAACTCAATCCGGAGCAAATGTAGCAAACATAAAATTAAACTCAGGGGATACTGAGTATGTTTTATCTGGAACTGTTGAATGGAAGTCTGGATTTGCTAGTATTCATAGATGGACTGTTGATGGTATTGTTGAAAACCTACCATTGAATCATGGATTAAATATTTGTCCTACTATTCCTCATACAGTTTATAATATGGTTGACATAGAATTGCTAAATAAATATTCTAACATATCAGAATTTTATAGAAACGAAAAATAAACCTGATGGATTATTATATTTCAAGTGACATTCATCTTTTCCACAAAAACATTTTAAAGTTCTATCCAAAGTCAAGACCTTTCTCTTCATTGGATGAAATGCACGAAAAGTTTATTGATAATTGGAATAATACTATAACAACAGATGATGTGACATATTTACTTGGTGATATTTCTTTTGGTAAACCAAATGAGACTGTAGATATTCTTAATAAATTGAATGGTAAAATTAGATTGGTTATTGGAAACCATGATTCCGATAGACTATTAAACTGTCCTAATTTTTGTTCTAGATTTGAATGGATTAAAATGTATAATGAAGAAAGGTTATTTGGTAAAGATATTATCATGTTTCACTTCCCAATCTTGAATTGGAACCGTAAACATCACCAATCAATTCATCTTCATGGACATACTCACGCCACCAACCCTTTTCCTTTAAAAACTCTTTCATATGATGTAGGTATAGATGCACACTCCAACTTCAC
>Ga0194037_1001354_pt1 | contig 17799 bp, 21 predicted proteins | sample JunL306m_MetaG_FD_148653 | JGI IMG/M metagenome (GOLD analysis project Ga0194037, IMG submission 148653) | Anoxic zone freshwater microbial communities from boreal shield lake in IISD Experimental Lakes Area, Ontario, Canada - Jun2016-L304-6m | ecosystem: Environmental > Aquatic > Freshwater >...
TTTCGTGAATACCTATTTAGCAACTGCTGCTGCAATATTGAGCTGGTCTATTGCTGAGTGGATTCTCAAAGGCAAGCCTTCTATGTTGGGCGCTGCTTCCGGTTGTGTATCTGGTTTAGTTGCCATTACTCCAGCTGCTGGTTTTGCTGGCCCAATGGGTTCAATTGCAATCGGCTTAGTTGCTGGCGTAGCTTGTCTCTGGGGTGTTACAGGTCTCAAGAAACTCTTGGGCTCTGATGACAGCTTAGATGTATTCGGTGTTCACGGTATTGGCGGTATCTCTGGTGCTTTATTGACCGGTGTCTTCGCTGATCCAGCATTAGGTGGTTCTGGCATCTGGGACTACGTAGCAAATGCTGTTGCTCCTGATTACTCGATTGCTAGCCAATTATGGATTCAGGCTCAAGGCGTGATTACTACTTTGATTTGGTCTGGCGTGGTTTCTTACATTGCATTCAAATTGATCGATATGGTGATTGGTTTGCGTGTTAAGGAAGAGGAAGAGCGCGAAGGCTTGGATATCAGCTCACATGGTGAGGCTGCTTACGAGTCTTAATCTGTAGATTTACCCCTCACTGGGCGGCTTTCATTCGCTGCCTGGTTTTAAGCGCGGGATCCTAGGATCCCGCGTCTTTCTTTTAATAATCTTACAATGGTGGGATGGTTCCACATCTCATTACTGCCTTAAGCGGCCCTTTGCTCGAATTAGAGTCAAAGGTTCTAGAAGCGACCCCAACCATAGAGCGTTGGTTTAGGTTGGAATGGCAAGAACATACCCCGCCGTTCTACTGCTCAGTGGATTTGCGTAATTCAGGCTTTAAGCTGGCCCCGGTCGATACCAATCTCTTTCCAGGTGGTTTTAATAATCTTTCTCCGCAGATGTTGCCTTTGGCTGTTCAGGCAGCAATGGCTGCAATTGAAAAGATTTGTCCAGAAGCTAAAAATTTATTATTAATTCCAGAGCGTCATACTCGTAATACTTTCTATTTACAAAATATTGCTCGTCTGTCATCTATCTTGCGTCAAGCTGGTCTGAATGTGCGCTTGGGTACTTTCTCGGAAGAAATTAAAAAGCCGACTTGGATTGAGCTACCGGATGGCAACCGTCTCTTGATGGAGCCTCTCTCTCGTTTGGGTTTGAAAAAGCAACGCTTGGGTTTGAAAGATTTTGATCCATGCTCCATTCTTTTGAATAACGATTTATCTGCTGGTATTCCACCAATTTTAGAAAACTTGCACGAACAATATTTATTGCCTGGCTTGCATGCTGGTTGGCATGTGCGTCGCAAGTCTAATCACTTTGCTGCTTATGAAGAGGTGGCTAAGAAGTTCGCTAAGGTGGTGGATATCGATCCTTGGATGATTAATCCTTACTTTACAAGCTGCTCTAATGTAAATTTCCATGAGCGCAAAGGCGAGGAAGAGCTTCAGACAGCAGTAGAACAAATCCTGAAAAAGACAGCTAAAAAATATCGTGAATACGGTATTAAAGACAAGCCATATGTTGTTGTAAAGGCAGATGCTGGCACCTATGGCATGGGCATTATGGTGGTCAATGATCCTTCCCAGCTTAAGGATTTAAACCGTAAAGACCGCAATAAGATGAGTGTGGTTAAAGAAGGTTTGGCGGTAAGCGATGTATTGATTCAAGAGGGTGTGTATACCTTTGAGAAGGTCAATGAAGCAGTAGCAGAGCCAGTCGTATACATGATTGATCGCTACGTTATTGGCGGCTTCTATCGCGTTCACACTGATCGTGGTCATGATGAAAACCTGAACGCACCTGGCATGCATTTTGTACCCCTCGCTTTTGAGCAAAATTCAATGCCAGATATGAGTGCCAAGCCAGGTAGTGCAGCCCCCAATCGCTTCTATTTGTATGGGGTAGTTGCGCGCTTAGCACTGCTGGCGGCTTCATTAGAACTCGAGCGTACTGATCCTGATGCTGAAGCTGCTTAATTAATCTAAAAGAATATGGACTTACTGTTTATTGCCGACCCCCTTGAATCTTTTAAAGTGAAAAAAGATTCCACTTTAGCGATGATGCGCGTGGCTCAGCAAGCAGGACATCATTTATGGTTTTGTCAGAGTCGTAATGTTTTGTGGAAAGATGATCTCGTTGTTGCAGACTGTCAAACTCTGGCAGTTAAACCAAGCTCTGGCTCTTGGTTTGAGCTGGGCGCCATGGAGTCTCGCCCCCTAAAGTCATTTTCTGCAGTATTGATGCGCACCGATCCACCATTTGATATTGAGTATCTCAATACAACTTGGTTATTATCTGCTGCAGTCCGTCAGGGTGCAAAAGTATTGAATGATCCTACAGCCATCCGCGATCATTCAGAAAAACTTTCCATTACTGAATTTCCAGAGCTCATTCCACCTACATTAGTCACTCGTGAATTAAGCGCAGTGGAGGAGTTTCATCAAACGCATCGCGATATCGTTATCAAGCCTTTAGATGGCATGGGCGGTATGGGCGTTTTCCGGGTTGGATCAGACGGCTTAAATCTAGCCAGCATTGTTGAGACGCTTGGCGAGAATGGCTCTAGAACCCTGATGGTGCAGCGTTTTTTACCAGAAATAGCCCAAGGCGATAAAAGAGTTTTGCTGATTGGTGGAGAGGTGGTGCCCTTCAGTTTGGCGCGCATTCCTCAGGGTAATGAGATCCGCGGCAATTTAGCTGCTGGAGGCAAAGGTGTGGCAATGCCATTGACTGATGCTGAAAAAAGGATTGCAGAAAGACTCGCACCTATCCTGAATCAGCGTGGTTTATTCTTGGTTGGACTAGACTTAATCGGTGGTCACCTTACAGAAATTAATGTTACCAGTCCCACTTGTTTTGTTGAAATTACTGAGCAAAGTGGGTTTGATGTTTCACAGTTTTTCTTAAAAGCGCTTGAGAAGGCATTGTCATAACATGACTGGAATCGTAATTGTTGCTCATACACCTGTTGCCAGTGCAATGCTGGGATTTGCTGAGCATGCCTTTGGGGTATTGCCAGAACGAGTCAGAGCAGTTGATATTCCGCCTTATGAGGATACTAAGGTGAGTTTTGATCGGCTTTTAAAAGCCGCCTATGGAGTGAATAGGGGCAATGGTGTTTTGATTCTGACGGATGTTATGGGCGCAACGCCAGCAAATGTAGCATCAAAACTAGAAGCCCTTGGCCCCTTGTCAGGATTAAATACACCTGTGGTTGTACTTGCCGGCTTAAACCTACCAATGCTCATGCGTTGCATCAATCACCGTGAAGAAAATTTAGAAGAATTGGCTGAGAAGGCGCTTGCTGGAGGACAGCACGGCATTTTGCGCCTAGGTACAAAAGTTGCAGAACAATAATTAAGGAGTGCTACACGTAATGCCAGTCGCTGAAATTGAGATCATCAACAAACTAGGCTTACATGCCCGGGCCTCTGCCAAGCTTTCTCAATTGGCCGCTCAATTTCCATGTGAAATACTGTTGTCACGTAATGGGCGTCAAATTAACGCTAAGAGCATTATGGGCGTCATGATGTTAGCTGCTGGGATTGGTAGCACGGTAACGCTCGAGACAGTTGGGGATCAAGCTGATGAAGCGATACACGCCTTGACAGAATTAATCAATAACCGCTTCGGTGAAAGCGAATAAGCATGACTTTTGCATTGCACGGAATTCCAGTATCGAAAGGCATTGCTATTGGCAAGGCGGTACTGATTTCGCGTGCAGCATTAGAGGTTAGTCACTATTTAGTTGAGCCTGGCAAAGAAGCAGCTGAAGTGCAAAAGTTATTAGATGCTTTTGATCAGGTTCGCCAAGAGCTCAAGCAACTTCGCCAAGGTTTACCTAAAGATGCGCCCCAAGAAATGGCTGCCTTCTTGGATGTGCATGGCATGATCCTTGCCGATCCTGCTTTGGCTCAGAAGCCTATGAAATTGATTCGTACTCAGCGCATGAATGCCGCCTGGGCTCTAACAACGGAATTAAATGATTTGTTAGAGCAGTTTTCTGAAATTGAAGACCCGTATTTAAAAGAGCGTGCTAACGATATTCGACAAGTAGCCGAGCGGGTCATTAAAGCCTTAAATGCTCAAAAAAAGGATTCGCTAGATAGCGCTGACATCATGTCACCCGGCGATCTTGGTGTTGATTCTATTATCGTGGCACACGATATTGCTCCTCACGATATGCTGCGCTTCAAGGAGTCTGCTTTCACAGGCTTTGTAACAGACCTCGGTGGTAAGACCTCTCATACTGCGATTGTGGCGCGCAGTATGGAGATTCCTGCGGTGGTAGGGATCCGTCACGCTAGTGAAATGATTCGACATGGTGATTGGTTAGTCTTGGATGGCGAGCAAGGCGTTGTCGTCGTTGCTCCGGATGAGAAGCTGCTTGAGGAATATCGAAAGTTACAAACTCAGGATTTAAAAGAGGCTCGCAAGTTAAAGCAACTCAAACATTCCAAAACTGAAACCGCGGATCGCGTTGAGATTGAGTTGTTTGCCAATATTGAATTGCCTGAGGATGCTGTTCAGGCCCTGAAATTGGGAGCCGTAGGTGTCGGTTTATTCCGCTCCGAGTTTCTATTTATGGATCGTAAGCAAGCATTGCCAGATGAAGAGCAACAATTTTTAGAGTACCGCCGTGTAGTGGACTTGATGCATGGCTTGCCTGTCAATATCAGAACAATTGACGTGGGTGCCGATAAAGCATTGGGCGGAGGCGGTAGCGATGTCTCTCAAACTGGCACATCACCATTAGGTTTGAGGGCGATTCGTTGGTCTTTAACAGAACCAGAAATCTTTTTAACTCAACTGCGGGCAATTCTGCGGGCTTCTGCTCATGGTCAGGCTCGCATCATGATCCCGATGTTGGCTCACGCCAAAGAAATTGATGAAACTTTCCGCCTAATTGAAAAAGCCAAGCAACAGTTGCATCAACGTGGCCAGGCATTTAATCCCAATATTCAAGTGGGCGCCATGATTGAAATCCCGGCCGCCGCATTAGTCTTACCCTTGTTTATCAATCGCTTTGATTTTTTATCGATTGGCACGAATGATTTAATTCAGTACACCTTAGCAATTGATCGAGCTGATCATGCTGTGGCTCATCTATACGACCCCTTGCATCCAGCAATTTTGCATTTGCTGGCAAATATTATTGAGCAAGCGAAACGCGCCAATGTTCCAATTGCAGTATGTGGCGAGATGGCGGGCGATCCTTCCTTGACAAGGTTATTGCTTGGCATGGGGTTGACTGATTTCTCGATGCACTTTAGTCAGCTCTTATTGGTCAAGCGCGAGATATTAAAAGCGAACGTAGGCTTATTAAAGTCCCGTGTTCCAAGAGTCCTCAAGGCATATGAGCCTGAGGATCAGGCTAAGGCCTTAGAGCGTTTAATGGCTTAATGCGCCTTACCGCAAACCGAACACTCAGGATTGCGGGAGATTTTGAATTCATCGATTTGGGTTGTGCGCGCATTCCAAAGCAGCATCCGACCCACTAAGGTTTCCCCAAAACCAAGCAGTACCTGTATTGCTTGTGCTGCTTGCATGGCACCAATAATGCCTACTAGCGGTGAAAAAATTCCCATTGAAGAGCAACTGACTTCTTCAAAATTCTCATCCGGTGAGAAGATGCAGGCATAGCAAGGCGATACGGCATTACGGGAATCAAAGACACTAATCTGGCCATCAAAGCGAAGCGCCGATCCAGAAACCAAGGGCGTGTGATGTTTTAGGCAACTGGCGTTAATTAAATGACGACTTGCAAAGTTATCGGTGCAATCCAAAACAATATCAACACTTGGCAATAAGTCATCCAGAAGCGCTGTCGTTGCTTTCGCTTCAATAGTCTCAATCTGAATGCTTGCATTGAGCTGTTGTAAAAATTGCTTTCCAGAATTGACTTTGCTTTGACCAACACTGTTTTCAGTATGCATGATTTGGCGCTGTAGATTGGTGAGCTCAACTTGGTCGTGGTCCATCAGTGTGATGTGGCCAATGCCGGCAGCAGCTAAGTAAGGCGCTGCTGCGCTTCCCAGACCACCGGCGCCGATTACTAGAGCGTGAGAGCTTAATAGCTTTTCTTGCCCAGCAACATCGATTTCCTCAAGGAGCAAGTGCCTTGAGTAGCGAAGTAACTGCTCATCATTCATGTGCAGACCAGTAAATTACTCAAGCTTAGATGAAGAGCGCTTCACCGGCTGACCATTAAGAAATGCAACAGCCTGCGAAAGCATGAAGTCATCTGCGCTACCAAGCTCAGGTGGCTTCTTGTTCTTATCTTTTTCTTTTTCCTCAGGAGTTTTCTTCGCATTCTTTTCCTCAATGCGCTGCAACTCTTCGAGGCGACGTTGCTCTCGATCTTTAATTAGCTTATCTTCGGCAGATTGCTTATTGCGTAGATGTTTTTCACTATCAATTTCACGAGTAATTAATACGTCATCTGGATCACCATCTTTATTTTGATCAACTGGGATGTCTGGCTTAACACCGAATGCCTGAATTGACTTTCCGCTTGGCGTGTAATAGTAGGCCGTGGTGATCTTTAGCGCGGAATCATTTGTCAGTGGGCGTACGGTTTGTACGGAACCTTTACCAAAGGTTGTCTTACCAATAATGGTTGCGCGTTTGTAGTCTTGCAATGCGCCAGCAACGATCTCTGAAGCAGAAGCGGAATAGGCATTGACCAATACAACCATCGGCAATTTTTTAAAAATTGCCGGCACACCCGCCAAGGGATCACCGGGCTCGCTCAGGCGGTACATGGCTGGTGAGGCATTGAATACTTGCTTGGAGTCTGGCGCTTGGCCTTTTGTAGAAACCACTACAACATCGGCAGGTAAGAAGGCTGCAGCAATGCCTACTGCACCTTGAAGGAGGCCACCACCATTGTTTCGTAGGTCAAGAATGATGCCCTTGAGTTTTGGATCCTGATTAGCAAGTTCCGTCAATTTTTTAGCAAGGTCTGGAACAGTACGTTCTTGAAAGCTGGTGACCCGAACCCACGCGATATCGTTATCTAAGATCTTTGCTTTAACCGACTGCACTTTAATTTCTGCGCGAGTAATCGTAACTGGAAAACTACGCTCTTCACTCTTACGATATACGGTTAAGGTAATTTTGGTACCAGGCGTGCCACGCATAGTACGCACCGCTTTATCTAGTGACATCCCGCGAACTGGCTTGTCGTCTAAGCGAGTAATTAAATCACCCGCTTGTAAACCAGCACGTGCAGCAGGACTATCTTCAATCGGGTTGAGTACTTTAACAACGCCATCTTCGGAGGTGATCTCAATTCCAAGACCGGCAAATTTTCCCGACGTTGCTTCTTGCATCTCAGTAAAATCTTTTTTATCGAGAAAGGTAGAATGCGGATCAAGACTGCTGACCATACCTTTGACAGCATCGGTTAAGAGCTGCTTATCTTCGATTGGTTCAACGTATTCACGCTTGATTTGCGCAAAGACATTAGAGAGTGTTCGTAGTTCATCGAGTGGCAGTTGAGCGCCTTGCTGGGCGGTCGCTGACAGTTGAATAGTTGCTGCTATTCCAGCAATCAAACCAACTGCGATGAGAGCGAAATTTTTCAGAAATTGGCGCATGTTTCTATTTGATCCTAGTTCAGATAAAAGTGTTGAATGGGTTTGAGATTGTCATCAAGCTCATATACAAGTGGTACGCCATTAGGGACGTTTACATCCATAATGGCTTTGTCAGACATTTGATCCAAGTATTTAATTAAAGAGCGAATACTATTACCGTGTGCAACTAAGAGTACACGTTTACCAGCTTTGAGTGCTGGCGCAATAGATTCATTCCACAAAGGAAGTACGCGCTCGACATTGTCTTTGAGACACTCGCCCAAGGGAATATCAGTGGTATTAAGTTTTAAATAGCGTTGATCATTTTTAGGATTGAGCTCATCGCTAGGTTCTAGCAATGGCGGCCGAACATCATATGAGCGACGCCAGATGTGGACTTGTTCATCACCATACTTAGCAGCAGTTTCTGCTTTATTAAGACCAGTAAGGGCGCCGTAGTGACGCTCATTCAATCGCCAGCTATGAACCACTGGGAGCCACATTAAATCCATAGAGTCTTGAATGTGCCAAAGTGTGCGAATAGCACGTCTTAAGACTGAGGTGTAGGCCACATCAAACTCATAGCCAGCTTTTTTGAGGTTTTCACCGGCTGACAGGGCTTGCTCTATGCCTTTTGGGGTTAAGTCAACGTCTGCCCAGCCAGTGAAGCGGTTTTCAAGGTTCCAGGTAGATTCGCCATGACGAATAAGGACAAGTTGTTTCATAGAGCCATTCTATAATCCGATGATGAACTTTCTTACTCAAATTGATAATTTAGCGCTTATTGCCCTCCTTTTGGTGTCAGGCACCGCGCTTTTCCTACCCACATTATCTACGCTTATTGGCGGAAAAGGCTTGTCGCCTACCGAGGCCACTATTTGGATTAATCGTCGTAAGGCTCACGTTTTGGATTTACGAGCTGAAGAGGCATTTAAAGTAGGCCGACTGCCCGGGGCAAAATCTATTAAGCCATCTGAGATTTCAGCTGCGATTGAGAAGCTAAAACTAGATCGCAAGCACCCAGTAGTGTTGGTATGTGAAACCGGCTCCCACTCTCGTAAAGCTATTGCTGAGGTTAAAAAACTCGGTTTTGCGGAAGTTGGAACCCTGGAAGGTGGCGTACAGGCTTGGAAACAAGCTGCCCTTCCATTGGTGAAGTCATAGAACTATGCCTCAAGTACTGATGTACAGCACCCAAGTTTGTCCATATTGTGTAATGGCTGAAAAGCTATTACACAAAAAAGGTGTCAGTAATTTAGAAAAGATTTTGATTGATCGTGATCCTGCGCAGCGTGAGCTCATGATGACTCGTACTGGCCGTCGCACGGTCCCGCAAATTTATATTGGCGAGACCCACGTTGGTGGATACGATGATCTTGTAGCTTTAGATCGCGCAGGCAAGCTCGATCCTTTATTGGTTTAATGTATTAATTCGTCAAGAAAGATAGCAATGACTGAACAAACTTCCGCACCTCAAGCAGATGCTGATAATTCAAAAGAGCCTGGATTTGGGATTCAGCGCATCTACCTTAAAGATCTCTCGCTAGAACAGCCCAATGCACCACAAATTTTGTTGGTTGCTGCTGAGCCTCAAGTGCAAGTGGAGCTTGATATTGCAGTCACCCCCTTAAGCGAAAGTGTTTTTGAGGTAGCGATTATTTCAACTGTTACCTCAAAAGTTGATTCAAAAGTTTTGTTTTTAGTTGAGGCTAAGCAAGCCGGTATTTTTGAGTTCAATAATATTCCACCGCAACAACTTGATCCAATGTTAGGCATCACTTGCCCAACTATCTTGTATCCATATCTTCGTTCGAATATTGCTGACATTATTGGTCGTGCAGGCTTCCAGCCAATTCATTTGAATGAGATCAATTTCCATGGCATGTATGAGCATCGACTCATGCAAGCTCAACAGGCAGCTGGCAAAGAGACTGAAGCCACTGATGAGAGCAAAATAATTCTTCCGCATTAGGCCGAAACAGCGAGCCCACAGATCATGAAAGTGACCCTGATTGGTGCTGGAGCTTGGGGAACAGCGATGGCCGCGCAAGCGGCACGCTACCTCAAGGATGGAGATGTTTGTTTGTGGTCGCGCAGTAAAGATCAGTTGGCAGATATTGAAAAGAGCGGTGAGAATCACTCTTATTTGCCCGGCATTCAGTTGCCTAAAAATATTTCATTAGAGAGCAACTTTTCAGTCGCAATTAAAAGACTGGCTGCTGATGATCTATTGGTGATTGCAACGCCAATGGCTGCGCTTTCAGAAACAATTTCTCAGGTATTGGAAATTACAGAGCATCCTCTAAATATTATTTGGCTATGCAAAGGTTTAGAGCCAGCTACTGCATTGCTACCCCATCAAGTGGTTGAGCGTGAAGATAGCTTACATAGTCATGGGATTTCACATTCCTATGGCGCATTGTCTGGCCCTAGCTTTGCCTCTGAGGTCGGCTCTGGAATGCCATGCGCATTAACGATTGCCAGTACCTCTGCAAATTTATGTGCAGTAGCTCAAGCAGCCTTTCATCATGGCAATATGCGCGTTTATTCAAGCGATGATTTGGTTGGCGTGGAATTGGGCGGCGCTGTTAAAAACGTTTTAGCAATTGCTGCTGGTATTGGCGACGGCTTAGATTTGGGTTTAAATGCCCGTGCTGCAGTCCTGACACGTGGTCTTGCCGAAATGATGCGATTAGTCAAAGCAGCAGGCGGTAGATCAGAAACCTGTATGGGCCTTACTGGTGTTGGCGACTTAATATTGACAGCCACTGGCGACCTCTCTCGCAACCGACGAGTGGGTCTTGAGCTTGCTGCTGGTAAGTCATTGCCTGAGATATTGTCTGGTTTAGGACATGTTGCTGAAGGCGTGCTCTGTGCCGCTGCGGTTACTGATTTGTCGAGGCGCTTGGGTGTAGAGATGCCCATTACTGCAATGATGGGTGAGGTGCTAGCTGGCAGACTCTCTCCACAGGAGGCGCTGAAGAAGTTAATGGCGCGCGACCCAAAAATAGAAACGTAGTAATCCCCCAGTTTTAATTGAGCGCCTACTTACCGCCTACAAGATCATTCTGGCGCCAGGCTTCATAGACCACAATCGCTACAGTATTAGATAAGTTCAAGCTGCGGCTGCTATCTTGCATTGCCAAGCGCATACGATTGTTTTCTGGGATGGAGTTACGAACCTCATCAGTAATCCCTTTAGTTTCTGAGCCAAAAATAAAGTAATCGTTACGAGCATATTTTCCCTCATGAAACTTGCCACGTCCTTTGGTTGTTAAGGCAAAAAGATGTTGTGGCTCTGGTTGTTCATCTTTCAGAAATTGCGCCCAATTGGCATGAACTTTTACTTTTGCGAACTCGTGATAATCAAGCCCTGCTCTTCGAAGCTTGGCATCTTCCATGGGAAAACCCAAGGGCTCAATCAAATGCAGCTTTGCCCCAGTATTAGCGCAAAGTCGAATGATATTGCCTGTATTTGGCGGGATTTCTGGTTCGAATAAAACAATATTAAACATGCGGTGCTTTTGCTGTTCTCAGCAAAACCCAGTTAGTGACGTGTGATGCACCATTGTCCTTCAGAATGCGGGCAATTTCATTAAGAGTGGCTCCGCTCGTCATAACGTCATCAAAAATGATGATGCTTTGATCTCCTAAAAGGTCAATAAAGTGATCATCAATATAAAAGACCCCCTGAATTGCTAAATGCCGCGCAGCAAGTCTGCCTCCTACCTGTTGAAATTCATGGTGATGACGTTTGAGTGCCCAAGGTAATTTCTGAATGCTTGGATTACAAGTTATTCTGCGTGCAATTTCCCAGCTTTGATTAAAGCCCCTCGCAGATAATTTTTGAGTACTTAGCGGTACAGGAAGAAGATAGTTTGCCTGGACATTTTTGAGTTGTATTGAAAAAATATGATTCCATGCATTTGCAAGTCCATGCGTATAGGCTAGACGCTTTTGATATTTCAGTTGATGGATCGCATGCTGTAGGGCTCCTTCATAACGATCTAGGCAATATGTCACATCAAAATATGGGGGATGAATACTGCATTGTTTGCAGCGCTGTTTCGCGAGCTCTAAGGTGTTTAAGGTGATGCCGCATTGATAGCAACATTCATAATTTAAAAGGCTATCAGCATCTAAAGATTGCAAACAGTCTGTACATATGGAGTCCTGCTGGAAGCGCTCGCATACGATGCAAGCGCTCGGTAAAATTTGTCTTCTAAGGGATTGGAAAAACTGGTCTAGAAATCGCATGGGGCGCTGAGTATACTGAGCGAATGACCCAGCCAATCAGATGGTTACAGGACGAAATTGCAGACCGTATGTTGCAAAAACTCGATATCGTGAAACTCGATGTAAAAGATGTATTAATCGTTCCAGATTTTCCTGGGAAGCATTTGGCATCTTTTGCAAAACGCTACCCCTATGCAAATATTCATAGCCTGACGGAGCCAGGAATTGCTACTTTTGAAATGTGGCGCTCAAAAGTGATGGTCAATTGGCGCTCTCTATTTCGTAGGAATTCAAGCTCCTTGGCTGATTACTTAGCAAAAGGTAAATTCAATCTTCCTGATAATTCTGTTGATTTGGTATTTAGTGATCTGTTATTACAGGACTTACCTGATCCACAATATTTTCTTCAAGAGTGCTGGCGTGTTTTGCGAGAGGGTGGCCTGATCACCTTTACATACCTGGGTCCTGATACTGGAAAAGAGCTCCGCGCACTTGAGACCAGCCTGATTACATTAAAGGCTTTATTAAGTCCTTGGGATATGCACGATATGGGAGATGCTTTACTAGGAGAGCGTTTTTCTGATCCCGTAATGGATATGGAATTTATAAGCCTTGACTACCAGTCAGATGAACTTTTGCTGATTGATGCAGAGGCACTGAAATTATTGGAAATACCTGCATCTGAGGGCAATAAAAATGCTGTTTTACCGAAAAAAATGACTTTAGAGGTGATTTATGGGCATGCGTGGGCGGTTGGAAAGCACCTCGCAAAGTCTCAGGATAATGTTGCCTATATTGACGTAAACCAAATTGGGCGCAAGACTAGGTCAGATTCTGCTTAAGTGTAAGTGCTTACTATCATTTTAAGCTTTGTTAAGATTGGATGAGGCTGGCTTATTCCAATTTGTTGTTGTGCACAATTAACCCTATAATCAGCGCTGGACGTATTGGCTTAAAACCGCTTTTTTGGGCATTTTGTGGCGTTTTAAGAACTTTGCTCGCGACAATAAACAGAGAATAAGATGAATTTATTTGGAAAAGTCACTAGGGCTTCGCTCTACTTAGTAGCAGCCTTTGGTACTGCTTTTGCACAGGCAACGGAAAACATGCCTGGTGGCCCGGCTGTATACCAGCTTAACTTTCCTGCGCCCGCCACCAAAATCATGCAAGAAATCCACTGGTTACATTGGATGATGTTGGTGATCTGTGCAGTGATTTTCGTCGGCGTATTTGGGGTGATGTTTTATTCCATTCTGAAACACCGCAAATCATTAGGTCACAAATCAGCCTCTTTCCATGAGAGCACAACAGTTGAAATTATTTGGACAGTCATTCCACTGCTGATCGTAATCGGTATGGCATTACCCGCAACTAAAACAGTTGTGGCAATGAAAGATACAACCAATTCAGATATCACCATTAAAACTACTGGCTATCAGTGGAAATGGGGTTATGACTACATCAAAGGTGAAGGTGAGGGCATCAGCTTCTTATCTACTTTGTCAACATCACGTGAAGCAATTAACAACCTCGCACCAAAATCAAATACTTACTTGATGGAAGTGGATAACGAAATGGTTGTGCCTGTTGGCAAGAAAATTCGTTTGATTACTACTGCTAATGACGTAATTCATGCCTGGACTATTCCAGCGTTCGGCGTAAAGCAAGATGCGATTCCAGGATTTGTGCGTGATACCTGGTTTAGGGCTGAAACGATTGGCACATTCCGCGGCCAATGTTCTGAGCTGTGCGGCGCGCAGCATGCCTTTATGCCTATCGTTGTGAGAGTTGTTTCACAAGAGGACTACACGGCTTGGGTTGCTGAAAAGAAAAAAGAAATGGGCAGCGCTGGCGAAGATCCATCTAAGGTTTACACCATGGACGAGCAAAAAGAGCGCGGCGCAAAAGTATATGCAGCTAATTGTGCCGCTTGTCACCAAGCAACTGGTAAGGGCGCTGGCGCATTCCCAGCTTTAGATGGTAGCAAAGTCGTGTTGGGTCCAAAGGCGGGTCAATACGACATTCTTATCAACGGTAAAAATGCAATGCCGAAATGGGCTGGCGTGATTTCTGATGGCGATATTGCTGCAGTAATGACCTATACCCGTAACTCATGGGGTAATAAGACGGGCGAAATTATTCAGACCCAAGAAATTATTACCGCACGTGGCGGCAAGTAACTCATTCATTAATACAGATAAAACGAAACCGGAGTAATCCATGAGCACAGTCTCTACCACCATAGACCACGCAGACGATCATGCGCATGATGATCACACGCCACATGGTTTTCGCCGTTGGTTGTTCGCAACCAACCACAAAGACATCGGCACGATGTATTTGATTTTCTCTTTTGTTAGCCTATTAGCTGGTGGAGTGATGGCTTTGGGAATTCGTTTGGAATTGTTCCAGCCAGGTTTGCAATTCTTCCGCCCAGAATTTTTTAATCAGTTAACTACCATGCATGGCTTGGTGATGGTGTTCGGCGCGATCATGCCAGCCTTCGTTGGTTTTGCTAACTGGATGGTGCCCTTACAAATCGGCGCAGCCGATATGGCATTTGCTCGGATGAATAACTTTAGCTTCTGGATTTTGCCAGTGGCTGCAATGCTCTTATTTGGCTCATTCCTTGTTCCTGGCGGCGCTCCATCAGGTGGCTGGACAATCTACGCTCCATTGAGTTTGCAGATGGGTCCTGGAATGGACATGGCAATTTTTGCCCTCCATTTATTAGGCGCCTCTTCCATCATGGGTTCGATCAATATCATCGTGACTATCTTGAACATGCGTGCTCCTGGTATGACTTTGATGAAGATGCCAATGTTCTGCTGGACTTGGTTAATTACTGCCTACCTGTTAATCGCAGTGATGCCAGTATTGGCTGGTGCAATCACCATGGTCTTGACCGATCGTCACTTTGGTACCTCATTCTTCTCTGCTGTAGGTGGCGGTGACCCAGTGATGTTCCAGCATATTTTCTGGTTCTTTGGTCACCCAGAGGTTTACATCATGATTCTTCCTGCATTTGGAATCGTCAGTGAAATCGTTCCCGTCTTCTCTAGAAAAACGTTGTTTGGTTATAGCTCCATGGTTTATGCAACATCGTCTATTGCGATCTTGTCATTTATCGTTTGGGCTCACCATATGTTCGCAACTGGTATGCCTGTGACTGGTCAGCTGTTTTTCATGTATGCAACGATGTTGATTGCTGTGCCAACTGGAGTGAAGATTTTTAACTGGGTTGCAACGATGTGGAAAGGTTCCCTGACCTTTGAAACTCCAATGTTGTGGGCCATCGGTTTTATTTTTGTCTTTACGATGGGCGGCTTTACTGGATTAATCTTAGCGCTGGCGCCAATTGATATTGGTGTTCAAGACACTTACTACGTTGTAGCGCACTTTCATTATGTTTTGGTAGCAGGCTCATTGTTTGCAATGTTTGCTGGTTTTTACTACTGGTGTCCTAAGTGGACCGGCTATATGGCTAGTGAAGCTCGTGGCAAGATCCACTTCTGGACTTCCATGATTTTCTTTAACCTGACATTCTTCCCAATGCACTTCTTAGGCTTGGCTGGTATGCCGCGTCGTTATGCGGACTACCCAACCCAGTTTGCCGACTTCAATATGGTTGCCTCTATTGGCGCCTTAGGCTTTGGCTTGTCACAAGTGTATTTCTTGATCTTTGTAGTAATGCCTGCTTATCGTGGTCAAGGCCAAAAAGCAGCAAAGAACCCATGGGAGGGCGCTAAAGGTTTAGAGTGGACAATACCTTCACCAGCGCCACATCATACTTTTGAGACTCCGCCGAGTGCAGAGCAGATGCGTGAAGCAGGAATTTAATTCTTCAGCAAAGCAAGCTCTGGTTGCGAGTAATCGTAGATTGGGGTTTGTTCTTCTGAGTGTTGCCCTAGTCTTTTTTATTGGAATTGTGATTAAACGGAGCTGGTTGGGTTGATCCCGTATATTGCGATGGTTACTACTCAAACGCTCAATCGTCAGATTCTATTAAAGCTCTTAATTGCAGCTGTGATGATGTTTGGTTTTGGTTATGCTTTAGTGCCAATGTATAAGGCCTTGTGTGAGGTTACTGGAATTAATGTCGTCACTAGTAAGAATGATTACGGTGTGCGAGCCTTTAGCCCTAATCGAGTGGGCAATACGCAAGTGAACTATGCTCGTACGGTGACTGTTGAATTTGACTCCAATAGCCGCGGACCATTTACTTTTAAGCCGGTGAAGAATTTTATGGAAGTCCATCCCGGTGAAATGACTGAAATTGTGTATGAAGTGACAAACAATCTTGGCCGTACGGTGCGGGCTCAAGCAATCCCGAGTTATGCACCTAAAAGTGCAACGGAGTTTTTTACTAAGTTAGAGTGTTTTTGTTTCCAGGAACAAACGCTAGTGGTAAATGAAACGAAGAAGATGCCGGTAGTGTTTGTGATTGATGCAGGCTTGCCTGATGATGTGAAGACAATCACCTTGTCATATACCTTCTTTGAGTTAGGATTGGGTGGTACACCGCCTGCGCCTAAATCGAAGGTACTGTTATGAAGAAGAAAAAAAGTAGCTTTATGCAGTCTATGAAAGCCGTCATGTGGGGCTTCTTGGGAGTGCGTAAAAAAGCAGGTTTGCAGGAAGATGTAGCTTCACTCAGTTTTGTGCACATTATCATTGCGGGTATTGTTGGTGCCTTGATTTTCATGGCTGTCCTGCTGTTGATAGTGAAAGCAGTTGTTTCCCATTGATTATTTTTTTGATTGAATAGAGAGAATCAGATGTCATCCAATTCAACCCCATACTATTTTGTCCCAGCATTATCTAGACATCCTGCTATGGCAGCAGCTGGCTTAATCGCCTTTGGTGTTGGTATGTCTGGCTGGGTAAATCAGACCTCTTGGGGCGGCGCCCTGAGCTTAGCTGGTGTGGCATGGATTTTGTTCGTGCTCTACAACTGGTTTGGCGATACGATTGCCGAGTCAAATTCTGGCAAGAATGGTGTCAACGTAGATGTTTCTTATCGTTGGTCGATGGCTTGGTTCATCTTCTCTGAAATTATGTTCTTTGCCGCTTTCTTTTCTGCATTGTTCTATGCACGCAATATTGCGATGCCTTGGTTGGGTGATGTAGAAAGCAAATTACTCTGGCCTAACTTTTCAGCAGCTTGGCCTAACGATGGACCTGCTGGTTTGGTTGAGAAATTTACCACTATGGGCCCATGGCCGATTCCTACCTTGAATACTTTTTTATTGTTGAGCTCGGGCGTAACTATTACGATTTCACATCATGCGTTAGTTGAAAACCACATGAAGAAGGCGATCATTGCCTTGGCTGCAACTGTTGGATTAGGCTTTATCTTCTTGGGCTTTCAGGCTTATGAGTACTACCATGCTTATCATGAGCTCAATTTGAAATTGACCTCTGGTATCTACGGCTCAACCTTTTTCATGCTGACTGGCTTCCATGGCTTCCACGTATTTTTGGGTGGCACCATGTTGGCAATTGTGCTGCGTCGAATGATTCGTGGCGACTTTACCTCTAAACATCACTTTGCCTTTGAAGGCGCCGCTTGGTATTGGCACTTCGTAGACGTTGTCTGGCTGGGTCTTTATATTGCTGTGTATTGGATGTAAGTTGCATAAAAAATCGGGGCGTTAAGCCCCGATTGTTTTTTAGCCGCCCCGTTCTACAAAATAAGCTTTAGTTTGTGCCCACTTTGATACCAGTAGCTTCAATCAGGCCAAAGTAATAGGCTAATAGAATCCCGAAGAATAGTGCAAGCGATAGCCCAATCCGTAGCATGAGCGAGCGAACCATTCTGGAACTATTGCCCCTATCTTTCATCATGTAATACAGGGCTGATCCTAAGCTGCCAACAATCATTAGTAGGACAATCGGAATAATCCACTTCATCTTAAATCCTTATTTTTAAATCTCTTGAATAACCTTTTTACTGCCCTCATTGCTAGGCGCATAGTTGCTACTGTATCAGCCTTCCTG
>Ga0194037_1001355_pt1 | contig 17784 bp, 15 predicted proteins | sample JunL306m_MetaG_FD_148653 | JGI IMG/M metagenome (GOLD analysis project Ga0194037, IMG submission 148653) | Anoxic zone freshwater microbial communities from boreal shield lake in IISD Experimental Lakes Area, Ontario, Canada - Jun2016-L304-6m | ecosystem: Environmental > Aquatic > Freshwater >...
CAACTAAATACGCTTGATGAAGAAATTCATGCTTGATTTGATTGTAACGAAAAATGAAACTCTAAACAATCAATATTCACTTTTAATCCTCACATCGTCCGAAAAACTCCCTGAAATGCTACCGGGACAGTTTGCTGAAGTTCGGGTAGATAATTCTCAAACAACTTTTCTTCGTCGTCCAATTTCCATCAATTACGTTGATTATGAGGCTAATGAACTTTGGCTTTTAATTCAAATTGTGGGTGATGGCACCCGAAAAATGTGTGAACTAAAAGCCGGTGATACACTTAACCTTGTATTTCCGCTTGGAAACAGTTTCACACTACCCGAAAATATGAATGCAAAAGTTCTTTTAGTAGGTGGTGGAGTTGGTATAGCACCTTTATTATTCTGGGGGTCGTACCTGCAAGAACGTGGCTACGAGTGTAACTTTGTATTGGGAGGTCGTTCTAAGGACAATTTATTACAATTATGTGAATTTGAGCAATTCGGGAATGTGTACACAACTACCGAAGATGGTTCATACGGAGAAAAGGGTTTTGTAACCCAACATTCGCTTTTAAAAGACTCTAATTTTGATTATATTTATACCTGCGGACCTACTCCCATGATGAAAGCTGTGGCTGCTTATGCAACTGAAACAAAGGCTTTTTGCGAAGTCTCACTTGAGAATACCATGGCTTGTGGATTTGGTGCTTGTTTGTGTTGTGTGACCGATACAACTGAAGGGCATTTATGTGTTTGTACTGAAGGACCTGTTTTTAATATTACAAAGCTGAAATGGCAAATTTAAATATCAATATTGGCAAATTACAACTGAAAAATCCGGTGATGACTGCATCCGGCACTTTTGGTTATGGACCCGAGTTCTCAGACTTCTTTGATGTGTCGCGAATTGGTGGTATATTTGTGAAGGGAACTACACTTCGCGACCGTCAGGGAAACCCTTACCCACGAATGGCGGAAACTCCTTCAGGTATGCTAAATGCTGTGGGACTGCAGAATAAGGGTGTTGACTATTTTATAAATCATATATTACCAACTGTAAAGGACATTGATACAAATATAATTGTGAATGTGTCGGGTTCTACCATAAACGAGTATATTGAAACTGCTGAAAAGCTGAATTCAATTGAAAAAATACCGGCTATTGAATTAAACATCTCCTGTCCCAATGTAAAAGAAGGTGGAATGGCCTTCGGAACAAGCTGTTTATCTGCTGCTCAGGTAGTTAAGGCTGTGCGAAGAGTGTATAAAAAAGATTTAATTGTAAAGCTTTCGCCAAATGTTACCGATATTTCGGAGATTGCACTGGCTGTTGAGTCAGAAGGTGCTGATTCAGTATCACTTATTAATACATTACTTGGAATGGCTATTGATTCTGAAAAAAGAAAGCCGGTTCTTTCAACTATTACCGGTGGACTTTCAGGTCCAGCCGTAAAACCAATTGCTTTACGAATGGTGTGGCAAGTATCTAATTCGGTAAAAATTCCGGTAATTGGAATGGGCGGTATTATGAATGCGGCCGATGCCATTGAATTTCTACTGGCTGGTGCAACTGCAATTCAGATTGGTACTGCTAATTTTATAGATCCAACAGTTGCAATTAAAGTGCTTGATGGAATAAATGAATATCTTGACCGACACGGCTTTCAGTCGGTTACCGAAATAATCGGAGCTTTAGAAGTATAAATACTTCATAACTCCGGCAAACTAACAGTATTTTGCATGAAAAAGTCTGTTTTGCTGTTTGCTTCCTTGTTTTTCTTTTGCAGTTTTATTCAAAACAGCAACTCAAATCCACTCGTCACATCTGATAACGAGACTGTATCCCTTATTTTTGTTGGAGATGTAATGGGGCATATGCCTCAGGTTGATGCAGCATACAATCCTCAGAATGAATCATATAACTACGATGTATGTTTTAAATGGCTAAAAACGTATCTCCAAAATGCTGATTTTGCTGTTGCCAATCTGGAAGTTCCCATTGCAGGGAGGCCTTATAGTGGTTATCCGGCTTTTTCTTCCCCTGATGCTTTGTTGGATGCACTTAAAAATGCCGGTTTTGATATACTCTTAACGGGTAATAATCATGTGCTTGACCGTGGACAGTCAGGACTGGAACGAACTATAAGTCAGCTCAATAAAAGAAAGTTCTTATTTGCAGGTAGTTACATCGACGAAACTCAACGGGACAGCTTATATCCGATTATGATTCAGTCAAAAGGTCTTAAGATTGCCATTTTGAATTGTACATACGGAACAAACGAAAATGAAGTTCAGGAACCGGCCTTAATCAATTACATTGATACTGTGGAGATTATTAATGATATAAATGAAGCAGATAAGCTTGGTGCCGATTTTAAAATTATGACCATTCACTGGGGAACAGAGTATGAACTTCAGGCTAATGAATTCCAAAAAAAGATGGCTCAATTCTTTGTGAATCATGGAATTAATCTGATTATTGGTTCACATCCACATGTGGTTCAAAATGCAGAAACGCTATATACAAAGGATAATACTCCGGTTTTGGTATATTATTCTCTTGGCAATTTCATTTCCAATCAGCGACAAGCTAATTCTGATGGCGGAATAATGTTGAAAGTAGAGATAAGTGTGAAGTCGAAATCAGTTTTGAAAACGTCTTATTATCCGGTTTGGGTTTATAGAGGCAGTTTAAATTTTGAATATCAGTACCATTTAATTCCTACAGCAGATTATATACAAAATACGAAATATTTTAAATTGAATTCAACTGATAGTTGTTCACTACGTTATTTTGACTCTGAGACTCACAAAAGATTATCGAATATTGAATTTTTAAAATAACTTTTAACATGACTGTATCAGAGGTTCTTACAGAACTTAAAACTCTTTCTAATCCGGCTCATTTTGCCCAGTTAGAAAGGTTCGGTATTAAGAATTCTAATGCCTTGGGTATCAAAATACCTGATTTGCGACTATTTGCCAGGAAAATAGGTAAAAATCATGATCTCGCATTAGAATTGTGGGAAACCCAAATTCATGAAGCGAGAATTCTGGCATCGTTTATAGAAAATCCGAAACAAATGACTGAACATCAGTTTAATGCCTGGGTAAGGGATTTTGATTCGTGGGATATTTGCGATCAGTGCTGCAGTTTACTTATTCAAACGCCTTTCGCAAAAGCTAAAATTGAAAGCTATTCTACTGAAAATAAAGAGTTTGTGAAGCGTACTGCCTTTGTATTGATATGTGCTTTGGCCGTACATGACAAAAAAATGGAAAATGAAGATTTTTTTAAATATCTAGAATTAATTGAACGTGAAGCGTGGGATAATCGAAATTTTGTGAGGAAAGCAGTGAATTGGGCATTGAGGCAGATAGGGAAGCGAAATAAAGCTTTGCGCTTAAAAGCTATTGAATGTGCGGAACGTATACAACTTCAGAATTCAAAATCAGCTCGTTGGATTGCATCAGATGCATTGCGGGAGTTGAATAACGAGCAGATTATCCGTAGAATAAATTAAAACCGATTCCAATTGAAGGAATCGGCTTTTTTACAATACTATTAATAATTACAAAAAGTTAAAATAACTAAGTTGAGTCTGCAATTTTACAATAAACCTTGAATTTTACTTAAGTTTTCAGCAATTTCTTCATTCGATAACGAAAAGTTTTGCAAATCACCAGCCAAATATTGATCGTAAGCTGCCATATCAACTAATCCATGACCGGAAAGGTTAAACAATATCGTTTTTGTTTTTCCTTCTTCTTTGGCTTTTAATGCCTCGTTGATTGCAGCTGCTATGGCATGAGCCGATTCAGGAGCAGGAACAATTCCTTCAGTTTGAGCAAAAAGAACACCCGCTTTAAACGAATCAAGTTGCTCAATATCAACAGCTTCCATTAGATTCTCCTTTAATAACTGACTCACAATAGTACCTGCACCATGATATCGCAACCCACCGGCATGAATATGAGCTGGAGCAAAGTTATGACCAAGTGTGTACATTGGAATAAGTGGTGTATAGCCTGCTTCATCACCAAAATCATAATGAAACTGACCACGAGTTAATTTTGGACAAGATGAAGGTTCAGCAGCAATAAAACGCGTTTTCTTACCTTCTTTAATATTGTGGCGCATAAATGGATAAGCTACTCCCGAGAAATTAGAACCACCACCAAAACAGCCAATAACCACATCGGGATATTCGCCGGCCATTTCCATTTGTTTTTCAGCCTCTAATCCAATTACTGTTTGATGCAGCGATACATGGTTCAACACACTACCAAGCGTATATTTGCAATTTGGAGTACTCATAGCAAGTTCAATAGCCTCTGATATGGCAGTTCCTAAACTCCCTTGGTAATTTGGATGTTCGGTAATGATGGCCCTACCAGCTTTGGTCGACATACTTGGCGATGGTATTACCTGCGCTCCCCAGGTTTGCATTAATGAACGGCGATATGGTTTTTGTTCATAACTTATTTTCACCATGTATACTGCCAGTTCCAATCCAAACATTTTGGCAGCCAGCGACAATGCTGTTCCCCATTGTCCGGCACCTGTTTCGGTGGTTATATTTGTAACTCCTTCAGCTTTACAATAATAAGCTTGCGCCAATGCCGAATTTAATTTATGCGAACCAACCGGACTAACACTCTCATTTTTAAAATAAATATGAGCAGGTGTGTCCAATGCTTTTTCCAGGTTATAAGCCCGAACCAAGGGAGTTGGGCGATAAATTTTATATTTCTCACGCACTTCTTCCGGAATTTCAATCCATGCATCAGTCTGATTTAATTCCTGATCGGCTAATGCTTTAGCAAAAAGAGGATATAAGTCTTCATTTTGCAAGGGCTGTTTAGTCCCCGGATGCAACATAGGCATGGGCTTAGTTTGCATGTCTGCCACAATATTATACCATTTTGTTGGCAAATCTTTTTCTTCTAAAAGGAATTTCTTGGTTTTTTGCATGATAAAATTAAATTTATTGTTGATATTAAATTAGTTCAGCATTTGTTTCGCTGTATTTTTCAGAATCAGATTATATATTTTACAATTTGATTTCAAAGATATAAACTATTTTTAAAATTGAAAGTAAAATAAACCGATTTTTCTTTAATTTGCTCCTTTTTTTGAATACAGTTATCAATTTTATAGGTTTGATGGGTATTTCTTTGTAAATCACTTTTCATACAATGAATCAAACCTTGTGTGTTTAGAAATAATTATTAAAATTAAATACTTAAATAGCTTTCGTTAGAAACTCTTCGCTTTGCTTGCAAAGAAATTATTCCTATAACTTAATTTCATCTTTAAAAAGAAATAACCGGCTTTTTTCTAATTCTATTCTTTAAAATAATTATTGTACTTTTGCAACTCAACTATAACAATTCAATTAAACACTTTTCATGATACAATCGATGACAGGCTTTGGTAAAGCCACTTGTGAGTACGGCAACAAAAAAATAGTTGTTGAGATTAAATCGCTAAACAGCAAGCAGTTGGATATTTCTACACGCATTTCGGGTTTATACCGTGAAAAAGATATTGAAATACGTAACGAATTGTCGCAAAAGCTTGAACGAGGTAAAATTGATTTATCCCTTTATGTGGATAATTCAGCCAAAGAATCGGTTACACAAATTAATCAGTCAGTTATTGAAGCCTATTACCAACAAATAAAAACCTTGTCGGCTAATTTGGACATTGATGTTCCTGCCAATTGGTTTGATGTGTTATTGCGTTTGCCCGATACTATGAAAACTGAAACTTTAGAAATGGATGATAATGAATGGCTGGAAATTAAAAAAGCTATTGCACTGGCTATCAATCAACTTACAGATTTCAGAATACAGGAAGGAAAGTCATTGGAGACGGTATTTAATACTAAAATTCAACATATTGGTCAGTTACTTGAAGAAACTGCACCTTTTGAAATGGAACGAGTTGAGAAAATTAAAAGCCGTTTGGAAGAGAATTTAATAGCATTATCTGATAAAATTGATTACGATAAAAACCGCCTAGAACAAGAATTAATTTTCTATATCGAAAAACTCGATGTGAACGAAGAAAAGGTACGATTACGCAATCATTTGGATTATTTTATTGAAACCATGCAACATGAAAAGTCGCCTGGGAAAAAACTCGGTTTTATTGCACAAGAAATTGGACGTGAGGTAAATACACTTGGTTCAAAATCAAATCAGAGCGAAATGCAAAAAATTGTTGTGCTAATGAAGGATGATTTGGAACAGATTAAAGAACAAGTATTAAATGTTTTGTAAGTTTTAAATAGCTGGTACTTGGCAGTTATTTACATCTGCAATGCCCACTAATTACGAATTAATAATGGCTGGTAAATTGATTATTTTTTCTGCACCTTCGGGAGCTGGTAAAAGCACATTGGTTCAGTATCTTTTAACTTGCGGTTTGGATTTAGAATTCTCGGTTTCGGCTACAAGTCGCTCACCTCGCGGAGTTGAAAAGCATGGAATTGATTATTATTTTATGACCCCTGCTGAATTCAAGCAAAGAATTGAAAACCAAGAATTTATTGAATACGAAGAAGTTTATCCGAATTGTTATTATGGTACGCTTCGCACTGAAATTGAGCGTATTACATCCTTAGCTAAAAACATAGTATTTGATGTAGATGTGATTGGCGGAATTAACATTAAAAATCAATACGGTCATCGGGCTTTATCATTATTTATTGCCCCACCAAGCATCGAAATCTTAGAACAACGATTAACCCGGAGAGCTACCGACTCACCCGAAATGATAAAAAAGCGAGTGGCTAAAGCTGCACACGAATTAACGTTTGCTCCAAACTTTGATTATACGATTATAAATGATAATCTTGAAGATGCAAAAGTAGAATCTGAACGATTAATTCGGCAGTTTTTGCTTGAGTAAGGGCTTGGTTTGACTTTTCTGTAATATAATTTTCAATCAACATATTAACCATGAAAGTTGCCCTATTTTTTGGTTCATTCAATCCAATACACAATGGTCATACCCAATTGGCTGAATATCTTATAGATAATGAATTAACTGACGAGGTTTGGTTTGTTATTTCACCCTGCAATCCGCTTAAAAGTCAGTTTGAATTACTTGACGAGTATGTACGGTTGGATATGTTGATGCTAGCCATTGTTCACGAGCCAAAATTCAAAGCCTGTGACATTGAATTTGACTTAGCAACTCCTTCCTATACCATCGAAACCTTGCATGCTTTATCAGCGCAATATTCTGATTATCAATTCACATTATTGATTGGAAGTGACAATGCCCTGGTTTTTGATAAATGGAAATGTCCTCAGCAAATTCTTACTGAATACCCTGTGATGGTATATCCGCGTAGTGGGTATGATTTTTCTCAGGTTACTAATCTTTATCCGCAAATGCAACTTCTTCATTCTCCCTGTTTTGATATTTCATCCACCCAAATCCGTACAGCATTAACACAAAAAAAGGATGTAAGCAATTGGCTACATCCTTCTGTATTTCAGTTTATTGTAGATAATGAACTGTATGATAGTTAATTACAAACAATATCTGTTAGTAAATTGTTTATAAAAAGTTATTTTATAAATATGGATTGCTTTTTTTCTCTTCGCCCAAAGTTGTAGTCGACCCATGTCCGGGATATACCACAGTTGTGTCGGGTAGAGGCAGTAATTTATTTTTAATCGACTGAATTAGGGTGGCATGATCACCATTTGCTAAGTCTGTACGGCCTATAGAACCTTTAAACAAAACATCTCCCACAAATAAAACTCCTTCTTCAGCCGAATAGTATGACATGCTTCCGGGAGAGTGACCTGGAGTGTGTATTGCAACAAACGAAAAATTTCCAGCTTTAATTATCTCATTTTCAACTACATATTTTCCAAGTTCTTGAGCTGAACCTACCGATAGTCGGTAAAACAATGCCATGTTCTGAAAACCATTGAGTAAAAAATCATCCTCTTCACCTGCTTCGGGCTGAATATTATAATTATCATACATAAATTTGTTGCCAAAATGGTGATCTAAATGCAAGTGTGTATTAATTATACGTTTCAATTCGAGTTTGTTTGAATCAATAAAATCTTTTAAAAGTAACTCTTCCTGTTCGGTGTAACAACCTGCATCGATAAGAATTGCCTCGTTTGTATCATCGTAAACCACATAGGTATTTACTTGAAAAGGATTGAAAGTGAATGTTTTAATTTTCATTGAGGGTTTATTTGTTAATTGGTTTATTTGTTAATTCATTCAACAACCAGATGAGTGGTTCATCGAATTGTTTTACAGCACTTATAGTGGTACATATACAGCTTTTTTGGTTTTAAAATATTCTTCGTCGAAAAAATTACTCACTTCATATAGTTCAGCAATATTTTTATAGGACTGTATTTCGTGTTGTAATTCGCCTCCTTTTAGGCAAATTAGTCCGTTGGGAAGTGCATTATGTTGTTTCTTGCTTATGTTTTTTTGTATTAACTTCACTAAATCATCCAGGGGCATTACAGCACGACTAACAACAAAATCATATTTCCCCTTTTCATCCTGCACTCGCAGATGCTTTAATGTTATGTTTTTCAAGCCAATAGACTTTGCAACTTCAGTTGCTACTTTAATCTTTTTGCCGATGGAATCAATCAATACAAACTGAGTTTCGGGGAAAAGTATAGCCAGTGGTATACCCGGAAAACCACCTCCTGTACCCACATCCAAAACATGGGTTGTTGGTTGAAAATTAATTATCTGGGCAATTGCCAATGAATGAAGCACATGATGCTCGTACAAATGCTCAATATCCTTGCGCGAAATCACATTTATTTTTGTATTCCAATCCAAATATAAGTCAAACAAAGCCTCAAATTGACTTCTTTGATTTACTGTGAGTGCCGGGAAATAATGTAATATTTGTAACATTGCTTGAATTTGAACGCAAATTTACAAGATTTTTTTTCATTTTGATACTAAATCACAAAATTTCCTTTCAAAACTTTCTAAGTCATTGAAAAGCAATGACAGATTTGGATATATTCTTTGCTATTATTGTTATATGCTTTATAAATATTACCTTTGTGCACTGTTTTTGATAAAAATTAATCTGTTCATTAGTTAATTTGATAACAGCAATAGCTTTTCAATCAATCAACTAATTTACACTTCAACCAATAAACTAATTTAAGAATATGAAAGCTTATGTTTTTCCCGGACAGGGAGCACAATTTGTAGGTATGGGCAAAGACCTGTACGATCAATCGGAACTTGCAAAAGAGTATTTCGAAAAGGCAAACAGCATTTTGGGTTACCGTATTACCGATTTGATGTTTGAGGGTACTCCCGAAGATTTGAAACAAACCAAAGTAACACAACCGGCTGTATTTCTGCATTCAGTTATATCGGCACTGGTGTCAGGCAATGATTTTAAACCTGAAATGGTAGCCGGTCATTCACTGGGCGAATTTTCTGCATTGGTTTCTGCAGGTGCATTGTCGTTTGAAGATGGTCTTAAACTGGTTTATGCGCGTGCTATGGCCATGCAAAAAGCTTGTGAAAAGGAGCCTTCAACAATGGCTGCCGTGCTTGGACTGAGCGACGAGGCTGTGGAACAAGCTTGTGCTGAAATAACTGATGCTGTTGTAGTACCTGCCAATTACAATTGCCCCGGTCAGTTGGTTATCTCCGGTTCCATTGAAGGTATTGATAAAGCCTGTGAACTGCTAAAAGAAAAAGGAGCAAAGCGTGCTCTCAAACTACCTGTTGGTGGTGCTTTTCACTCACCATTGATGCAACCTGCCAGTGAAGAGTTGCAAGCTGCTATTCATGCAACTTCGTTTTCAACTCCAGTTTGCCCGGTATATCAAAACGTTAATGCAAAACCACAAACTGATCCAACTCAAATTAAATTAAACCTTATTGCACAGCTTACAGCTCCGGTTCGCTGGACTCAAACTGTGAAAAACATGGTAGCCGATGGTGCGGTTGAGTTTTTTGAACTTGGACCGGGCGATGTACTGAAAGGGCTGGTAAAGAAGATTAGTCCTGAAGCAATTGTAGGATAATTCATAATTTGCAATGCATAATAGACATTATATAAGTTCAACTGTTTTTAAGAATAGAACGCTGATATAATTTGATTTAGCGGCTTTGTGTACAAATTAATTATATAAGGATGTAATGAAAGTTTATTTCGTTACATCTTTTTTTTATTCTTAACTGCGTTTTTTAATCGTACAAAACACAGAGTGTTTTGAAAAGTTTTAATTTTATCTCTACTTTTTTTACTAAAACTTTCGCGTTCTGTGTGTTTTATTGCATATTCTTACTAAAATTCCTTTTTCTGATTTAGCAATAGACTTTTTTTTGTACTTTTGTTCTTTGATTAAAATTTAGTTGAACCCCTTTCAGGGTTCTTTGCATTTGGTATTATAATCCATTGGTTTCGCCCATGGTTATTCATTTTAATCCCTTCGGGATAAAGAATTTATTCATATTTGCATTAAATTATTAATTCTTAATTATTAACTGTTAATTAGTTTTATGTTTAGAACACACACCTGTGGCGAATTACGCCTTTCAAACTCCGGACAACGAATAACCTTATCGGGCTGGGTACAACGCACCCGGAAAATGGGCGGTATGACTTTTGTGGATATACGCGACCGTTATGGAATTACTCAGCTGGTTTTTAATCAGGATAGTAATACCGACTTGTGGGAACAAGCTAATAAGCTGGGGCGCGAATTCGTAATTCAGGTTACGGGCAATGTGGCCGAACGAAGCAATAAGAATGCGAATATGGAAACGGGTGATGTTGAGATTCTTGTATCTGAATTGCAGGTGCTGAACGAGTCACAAACTCCACCCTTTACCATCGAAGAAAATACCGATGGCGGCGATGATATCCGCATGAAATACCGCTATCTTGACTTGCGCCGCAGCAATGTGCGTGAAAATCTGGAGCTTCGCCACCGCATCACGTTTGAAACACGCCGTTACTTAGACCAAATGAACTTTTTGGAAGTGGAAACACCTATTCTGATTGGTTCTACACCCGAAGGAGCGCGTGATTTCGTTGTGCCTTCGCGTATGAATCCGGGTCAGTTTTACGCTTTACCTCAGTCACCACAGCTTTTCAAACAGTTGTTGATGGTGTCGGGGTTCGACCGTTATTTCCAGATTGCCAAGTGCTTTCGAGACGAAGATTTGCGTGCCGACCGTCAGCCGGAGTTTACACAGATTGATTGCGAAATGTCATTTGTAGAGCAGGAAGATGTGTTGAATCTGTTCGAAGGCATGATGAAGCACTTGTTCAAATTCGTCAAAGACATTGACTTTGCTGAACCGTTCCCACGTATGACCTGGCACGAAGCCATGCGTCTGTATGGCTCTGACAAACCGGATATTCGTTTCGGAATGGAGTTTGTGGAACTGAAGGAAGAAGTATCAGGGCATGATTTTGTGGTTTTCGACAGCGTAGCTTACGTGGCAGGCATTTGTGCCAGCGGCTGTGGAGCTTATACCCGCAAACAATTGGACGAACTGACTGACTTTGTCAAAAAACCACAGATAGGAGCAAAGGGGCTTGTATATATCCGCTGTGAAGCCGACGGTACTTTCAAATCTTCAGTGGATAAATTTTATACAAACGAAGATTTAAAAGCCATTGCTGCTAAATTTAATGCACAACCGGGCGACCTGATACTCATTCTGGCAGGTGCTAAGCTAAAGACTCAGAAGGCTTTATGCGAATTGCGTTTGGAAATAGCTGCAAGACTAGGTCTTCGTGATAAGAATATATTTAAACCATTGTGGGTAATCGACTTCCCGCTGTTTGAGTGGGATGAAGAAACACAACGCTATTATGCTACACATCACCCATTTACCTCCCCAAATCTGGACGATGTACCCTTGCTGGATACCAATCCGGGCGATGTACGTGCTACGGCTTACGACATGGTAATTAATGGAGTAGAACTCGGCGGTGGGTCAATCCGAATTCATGACTCAACCCTTCAAAACCGCATGTTTGAACTGCTTGGATTTAGCCCAGAGAAAGCTCAGGCTCAGTTTGGCTTTCTGATGAGTGCTTTTCAGTACGGAGCACCGCCTCATGGAGGTTTGGCTTTCGGACTTGACCGTCTGGTTTCACTTTTTGCAGGGCTCGATACCATTCGCGATTGTATGGCATTCCCAAAAAACAATTCAGGCAGAGATGTAATGATTGATGCTCCATCAGTTATTGATCAGAGTCAGCTGGATGAATTGAATCTGCTTATTGATATGAAGCCTCAACCATCTCAAACAACCTAAGCCTAATACAGCAAATTTTATAATGCTTGTTGATTATAATCTCCCTCTCATTTAGCTTCGGGAGGGAGTTTTTGATTTAGCATAATTAGCACTTTAATATGTCTGCAAACACTTATCTTGCCACACTGAATGCTTGCAATGCTGTTTAATTTTAATCTCTCTTACTGAATTTTAAAAGTATGTATATTCGATTTGAAAGTTATTTTAAACTTAAATTTTTCCTTATTCTAAGTATTATTTTACTTTCAGGGCATTTAGTTCATGCCCAATCATTACCCAATACTATAAAATTATCAGGCAGAATAGTTTGTACAGAAAATAATCAAGCTAAACCATTATCTTATGCCACTATACGGCTTTTAACGCCTAAAGACAGTGTACTAATAGCAGGCACTAACAGCAATGAATCCGGCTTGTTTGAATTAAAAATTTTAGCCGGCAATCAATACCTTCTTTTGGTTTCGAGTGTAGGCTACCGTACAAATTATCAATTACTTACAACTGAAAATAATGCTACCGAATTGCTGCTCAATGATATAAATCTAAACGAAACAACGGTTACACTTAAAGAAGCAACGGTGGTGGGTAAACGTGCCGAAATGGTTGTTAAAACTGATACTATGGAATTTAATGCTGCTGCTTATAAACTAAGAGAAAACGCAGTGGCTGAAGATTTGTTGAAACGCCTACCCGGAATTAGCATTACTGAGGATGGAAAAATACTGGTTAATGGAAAGGAAGTGAAAAGGGTAATGGTGGATGGAAAAGATTTTTTTCGGAGTAATCCAAACCTTACTATCAGAAATATTCCGGCAGGTATCATGGAAAAACTGCAAATTATTGAGGATAAATCCGAACTTGCCAAACTTACAGGTGTGGACGATGGCGAAGAAAATATAAGCATTAATATTAGCATACAAAAAGATAAAAAGCGTGGCTGGCTTGTCAGTAGCAACGTAGGAGCAGGCGAGGAGCTTAATGGTAATGAAGGCAACTTGATGCGATATTCAGTCAATACCTTTGCTGCCAGGCTGCTTGACGAATCACAGCTGGGTATAGTGGCCAATGGAAATAATATAAACGGAATGAGTATTGGGAGTGGGAGTAGTACGGTGGGAAGTGGAAAACCGGGTTTAAACTCTTCCTTATCGGGTGGTATAAACTTTTCATCAGGCAAAGCAAAAGATGCGCCCTGGGCTATAAATGGCGATATTTCATACGGTTTTAATGAATATAAAGTCCGCCGAACGTCCATGCGTCAGTATTATTTGCAGGACAGCACATCCTACCAAACCGATACTGCACAGCAATTTACCCGCGAATCGGGCTTGCGTTTCAGCGCCCGTATCGAGAGCAAGGCATTAAGCGGTTGGGTATTTTCATTTGCTCCATCGGGTTCTGTTACAAGTACTTACCGCACAAATACGGGCTATAGTTTGCTGCAAGCCGGAAACCCGGCGCGCGACTCGGTAAATTCAAATCATTATCAGATAAGTTCTGTTATTCCGGGCTTTGATGTGGGTGCTGTACTTACTATTTCACACGATTTTACTAAAAAAGGCCGAAAACTATCCCTGAGTATCGATTCCCGTTTTTCAAATTCAAAAGGCGATGGCGAAACTCTGGGGCAGTATTATTATTACCGCAACAGCCCGGCTAACAGACTTGTAAACCGCAATCAGCAATGGGAAACCAATAGTCTGAACTTCACAAACAAGCTTTATATGTCGTATATTGAACCGATTGGCAAGAAACATTCGCTGCAATTTGTTTACTGGGCTCAAACGGGTAAGCGCGAAAACATTAAAAATAACTACAAACCCGACCTCATTACGGGCGAATTCACAGTGCTCGATTTGCCCTACAGCCGAAGTCTGGATAATAATACCCTTACTCAGCAGCTGGGTGTAAGTTACAAAGGCGTTCTAAGCAAGCTAATTTACACTTTCGGACTCGATTTCAATCCATCGTTTATACGCAGCCGGTCATTTATTCAAGCGGCTGCAGCATCGGGGCTCGACTCAACCATAACTTATTTTCCGGGCTATCAAACCTACAATTATGCTCCGAATGCCTACCTTATGTATAATATTGGCAAAGGTCAAAGCCTCAGGTTCGATTATCGGGGTAGGTCAGAAGCACCAACCGTAATGCAACTCGACCCATCGCGCGATGAGTCAAATCCAACCAATATCAAAGTTGGGAATCCGGCTCTCGAGCCTCGTTTTACACACTGGACAAGGCTTAGATACAATAATAACAACGCTGCAACCCAACGTGCATTTTCAATTAACATGGAAGGGAATTATATACTCAATGATATTATCAATTATACCAATTATGATAGCAATACTGGTGTTAAAACTACCATGCCAATCAATAAATCCGGTTCATGGAATGCAAACGGAGTTATACTGTACAACCAGCCTTTAAGTGCTAATTTTCAGCTAAATAACTATACGACTGCCGGCATGCGCAATAATATTGGCTACGCTTCGCTAAATGGAGCACTGAGTAGTCAGGAAACCGTAGCCACAACAGTTACTGCCAACGAAGAATTGGGTATAACCTACAAATGGGAGTGGCTTTACATGATGGCAAAAGCCAGTTATATGCTCAATAATACCACTTATTCGGTAACTAATATTCTTCCTAAAAATACATCCATACTGGGTGGTTATTTTATTGCACAATTTACATTGCCACATTCGTGGTCGGTTTCATCAAACCTCAGCTATCGGAATTTAACCGGTTTCTCGGCTTCCTATAACCGACAAGAAATGCTTTGGAATGCCGAAATCAGTAAAAACTTCCTTAAATTCAAAGCTGCAACCATAACCCTGGTTTTTAATGATATATTGCAACAGCAATTAAGCGTTTCGCAGTTTATTTCCAGTAATTATGTTGAAGATCAACAGTTCAATACTCTTAAAAGCTTTGTGATGCTCGCTTTTTCGTATAAGTTCAATTCCATGGGAAAAACGAAGTAGGACTGTAATTGTAGTCAATAATAATTCGCATTTACTTATGTAAACTTAGTACAAAAGATTTCTGCATTTTCTATTATACATAATATATATTATAAGAATAATGAACGCAGGATTCCATGAAGCTAATCCATTGCTAATCAATGCACTGTGCAGCATTTAAAATATTGTGTTTTGATTCACTGAGAATCGAATAAAATAAAATTTGTTCGTGTAATAATTTCATAAAAGTGTGAGTTGATTGTATTAGTTTTTTAATTATTGGTCTTAAATCATTCCGATTTATCGGAATATAAATCCGTTACAAAACGCCATTAAATCGGCATTTTCGATCCGCTATATCAGCGTAAATCAGCGTTCTATTTTTTTTCTTATCAATTTAAATGCAATATTATTTGAAAAATTATCAAATACATTTTAGTGTCCCACTACCCTACCTGAACAATCTTTGCACTTCCGGCATGTTTTACTTCCGTTATTTCGCCTCCAAAGCCTACTTTGCCAAATTCGATGCCGATACTGAGCAATACACATACATTTTCGGTCATAAAATCGCGTAATTCTTCATTCATTTTCAGTTCAATAGTCTGCTCCTTCAATACATTATCAGCCGAAAACCATTCTGTGGTTTTTTCTACAAACACTCCCTGCATCAAATCCACCAGCGGTTCGAAGTTATAAAACAGATTCTGAGGATTATATACCAAATCTGATACTGTACCAAAGCTCACAATCAGGCGGAAATAAGGTAATCGCTGTATATTAAGTATATCATTGGCAGTATTGATGCGTGGAAAAGTGACAGTGGCTTCCAGCATTTCGCGGTTAATGCTGCTGGTTGGCAATACCCTCAGTACACTGTTCAATGGATAATTGCGGTTAAAGCTGAAACCTTCAATTGCCTGACGATAGGTACTCAGAAACAGTCGGCGTTCGCCCTGCTTACCCACCTGATCCATTTTCATCAGGTTCTTACCAATACCGGTCCAAACGGGTGTAAGGTTGAAATCGCACAGGCGATAATTGTAGCCCACCGCTTCGCGCACCGACCGGGCAAATTGCACACAAGCACCCCACTCCTGCTGATGTTGCCGCAGTTTTTCGAACTCTGCTCCTTTCGCCATTCGTTGCTTACTCGGCCCGCCTTTGGTACGCATAATTACCTTGTCACTTCCCACCCGGGTGTAAAACGTTACTCCTTTTATACTGCCTGTTAGCTGCAGTGCTCCACGTACAATTGCCATTTTTTTATTTACTATTTAATCAGTTAGTGCCCGGCTTTGCCGCTTGACGTAGCCAGGAATTTACTATTGAAAGACAGTTTCTTTTGTCTTTATTCTTTGCTCTTGGTTCTATAATCTTCCAACATACAAAAGTATATTATTTGATTTATATATGCAATAGCCATTATTATATAGCGTATTTATATAATTACATAATAATATCATGTTAGTATCGTAACATATACGTGTAATAACCGTAAAATATTTAGTGCATAATTGTAATTTATACGAAGTTATGAGCCTGAATTTAAAGCTCGAATTAAAATGATGAATAAAATATTGTAAATGTAAAAATGAATGTGTAGTTTTGTTGCATACAATTTCAAACAGTTAAAATTATGATTGACCTCACACCTGAACATAAAATTTTACACATGCAGTATGATATCCTGAAAAAGGAATTTACTGAATTGTTTGCACAGAAAAATGATATGCTTACTCAGGAAGAACAGGTGCTCATAGCCTTATATCTCACTGTAATTGGGCAAAAACAACATCAAAAATATTGCCTTAGCGTGGAAATTAAAATGATGACTCAACGAATCAGTTTGTATCAGGCCTACTTCAACCGCAATGAATATCCAGATATAGCGCTTATTGAAAAGAAAATGGAGAATCAGTTTGCTGAATTCCAAAAAAAAATAGCTGATGAAGCTAAACGCATTGCTATTGCCAAAGAGTTTCTAAAAGAAGGATTTCTCTCCGAAGGGGATGTGAAAAAGCTAAAGGATGTGTACCGACAGATAGTGAAACGCCTGCACCCCGATATTAATCCCAATGTAACTGAAGCGGAAAAGGATTTGTTTGTAAAAGCACAGTCTGCTTACGATTTATGCGATTTAATCACACTTAATGCCATTTTACTGTCGTTAGATTCACTGGCACCCGGCACAGACATGGAACCCACTGACCTGAAAGCGAAGGTGGATGCGCTCCAAAAGCATGTATCGAAATTAAAAACCCAGATTGATAATCTCGAAAAGCAATTTCCATTTACGTTCCGCGAAAAACTGGCTGATGAAAGTTGGGTAGAAACAGAGCGCGCCCAACTGGATACTGATATAGAAGCACTTAATATCGAAAAGAATAAATACATCGATTACCTTAAGTTGCTGGAAGAATGGAAACCAAGCCCCTTAACCCCCTAAAGGATTGGCCCCCCAAAAACTCCTGAAGGATTGGCCCCCCAACCCCCTAAAGGGGGAGTAAG
>Ga0194037_1001356_pt1 | contig 17779 bp, 21 predicted proteins | sample JunL306m_MetaG_FD_148653 | JGI IMG/M metagenome (GOLD analysis project Ga0194037, IMG submission 148653) | Anoxic zone freshwater microbial communities from boreal shield lake in IISD Experimental Lakes Area, Ontario, Canada - Jun2016-L304-6m | ecosystem: Environmental > Aquatic > Freshwater >...
AGTCGCTCCACGCTATCCTAACGAATAGCCTGCCTTTTGTCTACTGAAACTTTGCGACAAAATATTTATTGATGGTGGTCTAACATGCCGGACTACACGACTATACCGTTTCATGCGTCAGCTCTGAAGCACATTTTGTCATCAAAAGATGTTGCTGTGGTGGTTGCTGCCCTTTCTGTTTCCTGCCGATCGTTCACCGGCTGGCTGTCTGGCGTCGGTTGTTATGCTCGGCACTGGCCTTGCTGATGCTCCGGAAGTATTGCCACCGGCACTGCCTGAAGAGGATCACCACCGGCAACCGTAACACGTCCAATCTGACAGCCGGCCACGCCTGGAACGGTACCACCTGGGTCTATTCTCTGCTTGTTTAATACGGATAAGCAAAAATTTAATACAGCGTTTACTACGGCGAGACAGAAAACAAGAAAATATATAATACTATAACCCACTGTTTTTATAGACTAAAACGGCATGACTCAAACGCTATATTTACGGCCTGAAGGTATGAGGTTCGAACAATTCCGCTGGATTTACAGAATGATTTTGAGTAGCTTGGCATGGTCAAATTTAATAAAATGTTCTGGAGCCAATGTTTGAATCAATTCCGTCATCCATTCCCTGGATGTATGTATCTGGCTGATTTTAATGCCACTTTCGTCACCGGTCATGATTTGATAGTGGCCGATGTGCATCTGAATGGGCGAACCTTCTCCTCTTAAGAGCACTTCGATCGAAATTGACTTATCTTCTGAGTTGATATCCAGCTTGAGCATGTGACCATACCTTTTCATTGTGGTGTTGAAGATTAGTTTGATTATTGACTTCGCAATCATGCCAAGTGGGTAAGTAATTCGAGTGTTGTCTTGATATGTGCCAGTTCATCCCGGAAATGCTCCTCATGCTGAATCAGACGAGCCTGTATTTCGAAGATTTTTTTGGCTGCCAGTCCAAGAGCGGCAGCGTTATCGGCCTTTTTTCGTTTTTTGGCCAAGCTGTAACTAAGTCCTCCCAGAGCCACTACCGGTGCAGCAAGTACACCAAGACCCAGCAGCATACCTCCACCCAACAGCCCGCCGGCGGCAGCAAGTCCGGTTGTAACTCCGGCGGCAGACAAGCCGGAAACAGTGCCGAGGGATGACAATGCTGCAAGTGATCCGGCTGCGCCGGTGCCGGCACCCAATGCGGTTGCAAGTCCTTCGGTAAGGCTGGTATGTTTTTTTTCAAGTTCCTGCAGGACGGCGCGCACGTCCTGAGACACTTGATTCTTCATCTTCTCAATAATTGCCGGCGTCATGATTTCCGGCTCCGCCACGATTTCGACATTTTCTGTTACTTCTGCGGTTGACTCTTCGACAGCAATAACCAGATCCGCCTCTTGCCTCTTGGTACTAACACTATCACTCGTATTTTCCTCGGACACCTGAAACCTCCTCTATGTTTTTTCTGCATGTTAATGAAGCTTTGAATTCTCAATCAAGCATGGTGGAAGCTTTTTTCCAGTAATAATATCCACCGGCGATTCCGATACCGACCAGCGCTATAGGTCCCCACACTCCTAAACCCAAGCCAAGCCCAAGGCAAACCCCTTTTCCGGTACCTAATGATTTGCAGCACGTTGCGGCCTTGTATCCAATGTTCTGACAGACTTTCGGTGCTGCTGTGGCCACTGCTTGAGAACTTTGAACAGGTATCATGGGTGATCTCCTTTTATGAAAAATCGTTGTGTCAAATCCCTGTGGAGTAACGCAAATGTAAGTCTGTCTTAAAATTAAATATTTTTATTTGTAGCATGTGTTACCGGTGTCAATCCACATTTTTCTTGATCAGTGAAAATAAAAGCGCCGCCAGAAGTGCCCACCCCACTGCCAGTGCTCCGGGCAAAGGGCCTGTGCCGACACCACCAACTCCGTTACTTTTCTCAAGTTCCGCCTGAATATGTGCAGATTCCTGCTTAATCAGATTAATATCCAGGCTGTGGTACATGGCATGAAAGCGATTACGCAGTGCAAAAAGTCTTTTTTCAAGGCCGTCAGTCTCAATTCCCTGGCTTTTTAGGGTTGAAATCCGTTTTTCGATGGCTTTAAGCATCCCCTCTGTCTTCAGCATGGCACTTCTTATAAGACGTGCCTGATCGAAGGTATGGCACGGTGTACAGTTCTTTTTGCTGATCAGATCCAGTGATGCACTTACTACGTTGTGACTGCCATGGCAGGTGACACATGTAGGTCCACCCGATCCAAGGGTCTTGCCATGTGCACTGAGCGCATAGTATTTCATGACTCCCATGTGGCAGCCTCCGCAAAGTGCCGGAACTGCAGTTGGAAGAGGAGTGCCACGAAAACCGCGTGCAGGACTCATGGCACTGACCGAATCCAATGGGTCACCACCGTGACAGGCATTGCACGCAATACCGTGTTCGGCATGGATGCTTGCCTGCCAGAGCTTGACCGGCTGGCTGAGTTGTGCCGGTTGTCCGGTATGGCACTGGATGCAGACGATTACCTGCTGGCCTGCCGCACTGGCCAGAATCGAGGACGACAGGATGAATGACACAAGCAGTATCAGGGTGGTTGTACACCCGATCATGAGTAGTACCCCCACACGGTCATTCCGAGCCAGAGCAGGATGCCCGCTACCGCACAGAACGTGAATACCGGGCGTTTGAGTGGGTGTTTTTCTGTACCACGGTCCAAAAAAGGGAGAAGCGCCACAAATGCCAAGGCTGTCACCTGTACCGTCAAACCGATAATTTCACTGGGGAACAGCTTCAGAGTCTGATAATTAGCCAGAAAGTACCATTCCGGCTTAATATTGGCAGGTGTGACATAGGGGTTGGCCGGCATATAGGCGGTGGATGGAATGAACAGGTTTGGAAAGAAGAAAACCAGCGCCATGAAGCAGGCCAGATAGAGCGAGACGGAGATCATATCCTGTAGAAAGAAGTTCGGAAAGAACGGGATGCCTCCCGGATGTTCTTCGTATGCGAATTTTTCGCTCTTCCACTGATTGGACGTATTATCAATGCCGAATGGGGGCGTGGAGACTCCTGTTCGCTGGATCAGGAAGAGGTGGATACCGATCAGAATGGTTATTACGGCCGGAAGCAAGCCGACATGCAGGGTATAAAAACGACCAAGTGTTTGGAATCCTACCAGTTTGCCTCCGCGCAGCAGCTCAACCAGATATTGCCCTATGATCGGGATGGTGCCGACACAGTCGGTGGCAACAGTGGTTGCCCAGAAGGAGAGTTGATTCCAGGGCAGCAGGTAACCGGTCAGGGATATCCCCATAGCCATGAGGAAAAGAATAAATCCGGTGAGCCAGTGAAGCTCACGGGGACTTTTGTAGCTACCCATGAAAAGAACGGAAAACATGTGCAGCAGAAGCACCAGTATCATCATGCTGGATCCGACAGCGTGACACAGACGTATCAGTCGGCCGAGGGGAATTTCATTCATGATAAAGGAAACACTGTTGAAGGCTTTGTCTATGTCCGGGACGTAATAGAGCATGAGCAGCAGGCCAGTCACTATTTGCAGGGCAAAAATAACCAGCAGAACACTGCCTAGTGAGTAGCATGCGTTGATGTTGGAGGGCAAGAGGTAGCCGCTGCGCTTTTTATCAATAATTTCTCGCGCACCAAGGCGAACATCTATCCAGTTGTAGAGGTTTTTCAGCACATTCATTACGACCGGCCTTGTTTTTATTGACTGCATTAACAATGCAGGACGTTCTCAGCCTATGGTGACCATACCGTTCTTCACACTGAATGGAAGTCTTGCAAGAGCGCGTGGTGGCGGACCGGCAATGACGTCACCATCCGGAGTAAAATATCCGGCGTGACAGGGGCAGAGAAAATCCTGACGTGCTTTTTCCCACAGCACGATACAGCCAAGATGGGGACAAACAGCAGAAAGGGCAGCCAGGCTCCCATCCTGTTTTCTGACCAACACTGCGGCAGAACCGTTTAATTCAAAAAATTTCGCATCACCTGGCGCAATGTCATTTAGTGGCACGCTGATCTTACCGGTGGCATCATTAGATGGACGTGGCAGAAGATAATAGCGAAAGACGGGATAGGTAACCGCTGCAAAGCCGGTAATTGCAAGAGTCGCCAATCCGCCAAGGCAGATATTTATGAATTTTCTTCTGCTGTCGTCCACTCTCTACGCCTCCCGGTCTGTTCAGCCACGCCTCTTGAGTTTGTTCTTTTTGCTAATGGCAGTAACAGGCTCTTTAGTGGTGGATGTCCGTTCTTCTCCCATATCCTTTATGGTGCTTTCCGCTTGAGGCACTACTTCCTCCCTTACGGCATGCTGAGTGGATGCATTTGATTGTGTGCCGGTAAAAGCCTCTTCGGTCGGATCAGTTTCTTCCTCGGAATAAATCTTTTCTGAGGCAGCAGCGATCGGCGAAAACGCATTTTGGTGCACCCTGGTCCGGAAAACCGGCTTTTGTTCAGAAGCTGTTTCAGGTACAGCATGCTGTGGGGGTGCATCGATTTTTTTACCGGCAACTTTTACATCTATCGGACCAACCCTTTCTTCGCTGGAAATCACCCCGGAAGAAGTAGTAATTGATGTAAATGTATTCTGGAGTACCCTGGCACGAAAGGACGGTCCTGATTCATTAGCTGAATTCTCAGCGGATATGGGATCTGGCACCGAAATATCCGGACGGAGCTCCGGAACAGAGGTAAACGAAGTCGTATGTATTCTTGAGCGAACACCAGAAAATTCGTCAGGAGAGCCCGCCGTATTTTTCCAAATTTCCCTCTCATTGATGATTTCATTTGTCAAGGCTGGTTTTTTTTTTTCGTGTTCCTCTATAGGAACATCCTCACTATATGGATCTTCACTCTTTTCAGATGTTTCATCATGTTCTTCTTTATCTTCTATTTCTGCATCAGCCGGTGATACGTCGGCAGCAGCGGTCAGCGCGCTGTCAGCTGTGCCAGCCTCCGGTTCTGGTATCACTTCAGAAACATCTGAAACTGCAACTGAAGCCGCTTGTTCTCCTTTATCTTCTATTTCTGCATCAGCCGGTGATACGTCGGCAGCAGCGGTCAGCGCGCTGTCAGCTGCGTCAGCCACTGGTTCTGGCATCACTTCAGCAACATCGGAAACTGAAATTGAAGCATCATGTTCACCTTTATCTACAATTTCAGCATCAGCCGCTGTTTCATCGGCAGCAGCGATCACTGCGCTGTCAGCTTCGTCAGTCACTGGTTCTGGTATCACTTCAGCAACTTCCGATACTTCGATTAAAGCGGGCTTTTCATCACGGGGTTCACCAGTCTGAATACCATGGTCAGCGATCGATATTTCCTCTCTTACTGGAGGCAGCAGGTTTGGAGGCGGAATCAGACAGGGCTTCGTTCTGTCATATCCAATAACGGATACATCGTCCTGTTCAACGTTGTTGGCAGCAGATGACGGCATACCGGCATCAACAGTACTGATACCATCATTAATTGTTTTTTCGCACTCGGTTGTCTTACACTCAGAACCGCCCTTTTCACCCGGCAACAGTCCTGATATTGAATCTGTAAGCGCGTGTAAGAAAAATTTTGCAATTCCCGGGGATTCCTGTTGCTGCTTTTTTTCCACCGGTTTTGGCTTTTCCTGGCTTTTTTCAGCAATCTGAGTGATCCGGGTTTTCAAAGAGTCGTTCGCGACTTTAAGCTCATTGATCCTGGAAATAATTCCTGTAACTGCTTCGGAACAGATAGCAACTGATGGATCAGGTTGTTTTGCCGCTTCCTTCGCAAACTCGCTGTACAGGGTTTGAATCTTTTTTTCGTTCTCGAAAATCTTGCGTTGAAGAGTCGCTTTTTCACCGGGCAGAAATCCCGATAGCGAATGAATAAAAAAATTCGTAACACTGCTTGAATCCTGCTGCGGCTTCTTCTCTACCTTTATTGCATCGATTTCAGCAATGCGCTGCTTCATGGAATCAATTTCATTGTCGAGTTCCTTGATATTACCTAATGTGGCGATTACGGATTCTGATTCAAGTGCTTCGGCAGGATCCAGGTACTTCGACGTTTCTTTTCCAATTTCAAGATAAAGAGTCTGAATTTTTTTTTCGAGCGTCTTAATTCTTGTGCGCAGCTTTGTCTTTTCGCTGGGCGACAACGCAGACATCGTGCAGTTAAATGCTCCCGCACCTGCATCATACGCCGAAACAATCGCCGATCCGCCAGCATTCATCGTTTTTGCAATTGTGTTCAGAATTATTGTATTATTCCTCATCGTCGCTTCCTCCTCTTCTTCGGTTTTGCGGTTACATCACTCCGCTAATTAATTTAAGGGCGAGCAGTAAAAGACATACGGCGATAGCACGTTTAATGATACGGGGACGGGTCTGCAATGATAATCGCGCGCCGAAATAAGCACCCAGAATGGCTCCCACTCCGATAAAAATGGCAAAATCAAGATCAATTTCGTGCATTCCGGTAAATATAATGACGGCAAAAAGGCTGGTTATCGCCAGGATGAAATGCGAAGTTGCAGTGGCAATATGAACAGGCATACCAAGCACCGAATACATCAGTGGCACATGGATGATTCCGCCGCCGATTCCGAACAGACCCGAGAAAATACCGGTAAAAAAGCTACCCGCGAGCCCGATCGCCATATCAGGTGCATAGGCATGCATTTCACCTTCGGCATCGACAAGCAACCTCTCCTGCGGTAGTTCAAGCGCTTTCGTCCGTACTATGGAAATATCCTTTTCCGCAAAAAGATGAATTGAAAGGAGAATCAGCGTAATACTGAAAAGGATCGAAAAACTTGTAAAAGTAAAATGTTGGGCTATTACAGCACCGATCAGAACACCGGGAACCGCCGCAGTAGCAAATTTAAGACCGATTTCGTAATCGATCCGTTTATGCGTGACGTACGAGAAGGTACCTGAAAGTGCATTCATGAAAACGGCAGTTATCGAGGTACCGATAGCCAGTTGTGGCGAAAACCCGAAAAATATCATCAGCATCGGCACGTGAATAAAGCCGCCGCCGGCACCGATCAAAGTACCGATCAATCCGACAGCGCAACCGAACAGAATCAGAAGCAGTGCTTCCGGAAGGTCAGTCACTACGGCATGGCCATCAATAGCAACGGGACCGGCAAAAGCGCTGCCGGCGGTCAGGAAGAGTATAAGTAGTATGAGGGCATTCTTTTTCATTGCGCTGCTTTATCCATTCGTTTTACGGCATTATGAGCGTCAATACTGTGTTGAAAATATCTGGTCGCCTCGACTTTCAGCGATTCTGCTGAAAATTTGTCAGGATGGAACGCTACTTTGAAAAATCTGAACGCCCGCTCAACTGCGGCGGGATCGGAATTATTATTTTCACGTATAAACTTAAGCCAGGTCTCGGCAACACTGCCCCCCTGTTTTGCATTGCCATCAAAAGTTGTAGCGAGGTATATCTCTCTCAATTCGGAAATATTTTCGCTGATAGCAACAATTTTCAGACATAATTCGTAATATGAGATTTCACCACGCTTGATCTCACTTTCAACCAATCTGATCTCCTGACACAGTACATCGGCGGCAAAGAACAGTTGATCATCCAGAAGATCACTCATCATATTCAGACGCGACTGCAAATTTTTTACCAGTACAGAGAGCGCCGACAGAGTGTCATCTTCAACTGCACGCAATTTCTTCCGTAATTCACTCAACTGGACCGTGGGAGAATTTTCCTCCATGATGACAATCCTGCTACGTAATTCAGCGATTTCAGCTTCAAGCCCGACTGATTTTCCATTTAATTCCGTTACTGTTTGATCGCGATTACCTATGATCCCTTCCAGATGTTTTTTTTCTGCATCAAGCCGTCTGACCGTCAACGCATTACCTTCTAGGCAAATGTATTTGCAGATCAGCAGAGCGCCTGTAAATGAAGCAACGGCCAGACCGTACAGAGGAGATACCGAAGCCAGGTAACCGGGTAGCTCAGCAGCATACTGCCGGGCTACAAACATCCAGAGGGCAGTTGCCACAGCTGAGGCGTACGCAAGTGCGTCTGTGTACCCTGATGTAATAAACCTGTAGAGCATAAATTCCAGCTATTTCGGCTGTGGCTTTGCTGACGGCCCGAGTTTGCTTTTCACACCGTCAAACAGTTTTACTAGTTTGACTTGCATGTTCTTCAATATGTTGCGGTGCCCTATGTCATAGACGGCAATGGTACCGGGGGCATGGATTACATACGCACTCGTACCATCCGCGCTTATAGTGATGTCTGAAACCTGGGAATTGAGTTCTATTGTCCTGATGACTTTCCCGCTGGAGAGTTCAATGACTGCAATCTTAAGTGTGTCATACAGGAAAAGTCCCCATGTACCGTTCGGTTCAATGTCAAAAGCGATGACGCCCTTGGTATCAAGCGGGAAAAACTTTTTATTCGCCTCCACAGCCGTTACCACGGTGACTCCCTCTGCTGTGACCCAGGCAAAGGTTTTACCGTCGAGCCCTTTCTTGAAGAGGATTGGAGCACCTGAATCAAGCGATCCCGATATGCTCCGTTTGTTCAGATCAAACAGTGAGAGAGAATCAGATTGAAGAATGTATTGCCCATTGCCGAAATAGTATCCCCGTGCGACCGGATTCTTCTTCTGAAGTATGGCAACCGTATTGCCGTCCTTCATATCAAGCACTTTGATGAACGTTTCGGCGGTAGCAAGAAGGTATCTCCCTCCCGGATGCGGATCAAGAAACAGAATCGGTTCCGGCTCATCAATCTGCATCCTCGGATTGCCCGAAACCGCATCATAAAACCTGATGCCACCCGTGAAATCACTTTTCATACCGCCCACTACCACTAGGGACGATGCAGGAATGAAGCGCAAAGAAAAAGCCTGGAAGCCATCACCTATGTCGATTACTTGTCGGGGTTGTGAATCAGGCAACTGCCATACCATGATTACATCATCTGCTGCTGCGGCAGTCAGGTTATACTGGGGGCTATAATCAACGACCGCCTGCCCGGGAAGCTCTCCAAGCAGGGATACAGGTTGTTTTGAAATGAAGGGATCGTGAAAGCTTTTCTGTTTGCCCGGGCTCTTGGTACTTTTCATCCCGGTAATGGAGATCAGATCAAAATTGGCGGCAGCAAAAGATGTTGCTGCCAGGATCCCGATAAAGATCAGATACTTTACTATCTGGCTCATTTTTCAGCAGCGGGTATTTTTGTTGCTTTATCAGCTATGAATGTTTTTGCATGCTTGAAGCCGAGAGCATAGCCAAAGAAATATCCCGGAACCAGTTCCAGGCTTGTATTGTAAAGATTTGCAGCGGTATTATATTTCGCCCGCGCCATTGCGAGCCTTGTCTCAGTGTTGGCCAGTTCTGTCATAAGGTTCTGATATGTCACCGATGATTTCAAATCAGGGTAATTCTCGGCAACGGCCTGAAATTTTGAAATCGCTGTCTTGAAGTTGGCAAGCGATTGCATATCAACCGGCAGGGATGTCCCGTCAGTCGTCATATCTTTGAGCGAGCCGAGCGCGCTGCGTACATCTGCGGCATGTACGAAGACCTTCCCCTCATACGCCATGTAATCGGTAACAGCTTTTACGAGACTCGGAATAAGATCGTTCCTCCGCTGAAGCTCTGCCTCAATCTGTGCCGCCTCCAGACGTACCATATATGATTCGGTCGTATAGAGATTATAATAATAGACGCAGCCGGTAAAGATGAGTAAACAGAAAGAAACGATTGCGATCTTTGCCGCAATCGTTTGTGTATCCCAGACCTTCCGCCTGATCCTCTTTGCAAGTGAACGCTGCTTTGGTTTTATTACAACAGGTTTTGTCGTAATAAGATTGAGCTCTTGCGCGTAGAGTTTTTCTATAATCTCTTTCAATGGTCTGTTACCCTTTTACCGTCAGGTAGATGGAATTTCCGGAGCGAATGACATCAAGTACAAACCCTTTCCTGCTATCCACTTTTTTGGATTGTTTGACAAAAGATTCCAGGTCTTCAACCTGGATGCCGTTGATCCCTTTGATAATATCGCCACTCCTCAATCCATTGGCTGCCAGTACGCCCCCGGTATTCTGAACGTACACCCCGGTTTTGGTAAAGGTCGTGAATGCAGGAAGGATAGGGGTGATGCTGGCGCCAAGCGGCCATTGATATGCCGCTGCCGCTTGTTGCCGCCCTGGCTGTTGGATCAGCTGAGCCTGATTCTTGGCGCCGGTTTTGATCTTGGCCGTCATGCGCGAACCGTTTCTGATATACACAAGTTCAAATTTGCGACCGATATTCTGGGATGAAAGCAGTTTGTTGAGGCTGGCAATATTCAATATCTTTCTGCCGGCTATCCGGACGAGAATATCGCCCCTCAGCATTCCGGCATTATCAGCCGGACTTCCTGGGATGACACCGGTTACCAGCACTCCTTCGGGGTGTACCATATTGGCCTGTTGGCTGATGATTTCATCCACGTCGACAAGACCGACACCCATCAGAGGTTCAACATACGCCACTTGCTGGGCGGCCCCGTTCACCGGTCTGGTGGCGGTTGCCGGACCACCGAAAGTTCTGCCGAATAGTCCTTTGCCTCTACCGGCTCCGGCTCCGATGTGAAGTCCGTTTTGCTGCTGTAGAAGGGGATCAGCATTGGCGGGCAGACCTCTTCCGGCACCAATGTGAAGACCATTTTGCTGTTGCAGCAGCGGATCGGCGTTAGCAGGTACGCCGCCCTGCGCCTGTTGTTCAAACAGTTGAGGATGGCAGTCGAGGCAGGCTCCTCGCGGGCCATGAGGTGGTGTTATCATCTGCCCGTTCGGAAGGCGGAAGGCGTTACCAACCTGACGTCCCTGGCTGGTCCATGCTACAAGCTGGCCTGCAGCGGCACCGGGTGTCATGTTGTTGAAGTCGATGACACCGCCAACCAGTTCGGCGGCACGGTTGATAGGAATCGCAAAGCCGATGCCGTTGAATACGCCGGTCGGGGCGAAAATGGCGGTGTTGATACCGATGACCTCACCACGCACATTGAGCATCGGACCGCCGCTGCTGCCTCGATTGATGGAGGAGTCGGTCTGTATCAGATTTTCATAGACGGTATCGCCGACCTGAAGCGTCCTGTTCCTGCTGCTGATCATGCCGGAGGTAACCGTCTGTTCAAAACCGAACGGACTGCCGATCGTCAGCACCATATCGCCTGTTCTGGCTGCATCGGAGTTGCCGAGCGCCGCATAGGCGAAAGGGCCGTTTCCTTGGATACGTAGCAGAGCCATATCGGTATGCAAATCGGCCTTTACCAGTTTGAGCGGATATTCTGTCGCTCCTCCCGGTCCGTACACTGTGGCTTTGAGAGCTTCCGCCCCGGCGATGACGTGATAACTGCTCAAAACATATCCTCTGGGGTCAATAATGACGCCGGAACCGATCTTGTTGTAGGAGATATCAGCCGGGAGCGGATCAGTCAGCGCAGCTTGATTGGCAGCAGTCGGCGTGTTTTTCATCGCAGCATCGACACTGATGACCGCCGGTCTGACCGTATCGATAATGCCGTGGTAGGAGCTCTGGATATCACCAACTGCGCCTGGCGCCTGAACGGCAGGAATCGCATAAGGATTGCCGGCTACCTGAACCGGTCCGGGAGCACCCTGCACTTTGGCGCTCTGACCTTTTGTAAGGAAGTTATTGACGTACCCATCCTGCTGCGATCCTTCATACAGTGCCCACACAATGGTAACAAGAGCCATAACCACCAGAGTCCAGATCCAGGGTTTATAATTCCGGGAGCACTTTTGTTCAGGATGCTGAATAGTACTCTCGGAGCTGTCAGCAATATTGTCTGATCCCATCAGTCGCTCCTATTCGTCTTTTTTTCTTGTTGCCGGTTCTGACGACTCTTCAGCAACGCCCTTTTTAATTTTGAACGAGGTTCTCATGCCGGTATTCCTGATTCCGGCCAACAGCGCGATTGCTCCGCTAAAGATAAGAATGAGCGGCAAAATCGCAATCAGAACATCAACCATGTACCACCAGTACCTCACAAGACCCCAGAATCCGAGACTCAGTGCAATAAGACCAAATACAATACTTAGCATACCATCTCCTGTTCACTTTATTGGTATTTAACACCTGAAAAAAGTACCGCCACCGGGTATATGTAAATCAACCTTTTTTCTGTTCGACTTCCATGGACTTCTTGAAATACCTGACCGCTTCGTCCCTCAACCCTTTTGCTTCGTAGGCGAAGCCAAGGCTCTGATACGCCTTGACAAAATCGGGCTTGAAAGAAATCGTCTTGAGATAGGCATGTATCGCAGTATCATGATCATTTTTTGCATCGGCAATGAGACCAAGCTTGTAATAGGCATCGGCATAGCCCGGATTCAGCGTAGTCGCAAAGGTAAAGGCTTCCCGCGCTTCGTTGTTGGCGTCAGTGGAAAAATACACCGAACCAAGCAGATAGAACGCCTCCGGAATAGTTGCATCCAGAACAGTGACCTTTTTGAGAACTTCCAATGCATCACCGGTCTGCCCAAGTCGGGTATAAATCTTGCCAAGCTTGAAAAGAGCCGCAACATTGGTCGGGTCGGTCAGAAGAATCTTTTTGTAAGCTTTTATGGCTCCGTCATAATTACCTTTCTTCTCCAGTCCGTCGCCGAGCTCGTGATTAATTTCCTTGGCATTCTCCGGGTCAATCTGCAACAGGCTGTTGTATGTATCTATGGATTTATTGATCAGTTTTGTCGCGTTGATTGTCACCGCTTTCAGGAAAAACTGAATCTCGCTTGTGTCGATATTGATTCCCATGTAACCTCCGTTTGTAATGATTCAAATATGAGTGGTAAGCAGGGTCATTCTGCCAGATGTCCCACAATCAGAAGCACAAGCCATACTAAAAATACTGTCTGCTGGGTATGTATAAGTCGCATCTGTTTTTTAGTGTCGCTTGAGAAGCTCTTGGATCTCATCAGGATTCCGGCGATCGTCAACCAAACCGTGACAAGAAGACTCGCATAAAGGAATATGTTCCGCTCATCGGAGAAATGTGCATGGATCGTCATGGCTATGAACGCAATGATATTTATGGACATATGGAGATCGAGATATTTTTTGAAAAATATAGCGATATCCCTGGGCCACGGCCGGTATTGATTTGCAATCAATCGAGCCGGATAGTAAGCATTTGCGAACACGAAAAGCAGCAAGCATACTATGCCGAAAAAATCGCTTATTCCTTCATTGTTCGTCACCAGAAACCGGCCCCCTGCTCCTTAGTCAATCGGGTACGTCGCAACCGATATACCGCTGATTCCATTTACTCTATCCATGATGGTTTCACGGACTTTTTCAGAGATGCCATGCACTTCAAGCACAGATTTCCTTTGCGAAATGGCAATTTCAATATCGACCCAGTTCTTCTGCCCCATTTGGCGTGTCTTGACGGATCTTACCCCGGTCACACCCTCCACATCAAGGCTTGCAGCCATGATTTCCTCCATGACTTCAGGATCGACTGACATGTCGATTAATCCGTTAATTCCTTGCAGAAACATCTCGACACTCATATTGAAGATAAAGAGTGAAACTATGACGGCTGCAATTGTATCGGCATTGGGATACCCAAGTTTGGCCCCTATCAATCCCAGCAGAACTGCGACGGAGGTGATGCTGTCGGCCTTGCTTTCATTTGCGTCTGCAATCATTGCAGGACTGCAGAGCTGGGTGCCGGCGCAGGTGTTGGATGTGTACATGAGATAGCTGAAGCAGAGCGAGAGCACGGTGGCTAGTAACGCTGCATTGCCGGGCATTTCATGAACACCCTGCTTGAAGGTTTTCAATGCATCAATCAAGATCGAACCAGCTCCGACAAAAAGAAAAGCACTGGCACACAGAGTGCTTATGTATTCAATTTTCCCGTAACCGTAGGGGTGCCTGTCGTCATGAGGCTTGTCGGCGACTTTGAGAGCAATCAGTATAAACAGAGATGACATGGCATCGGCAGCGGAATGGACACCGTCCGCCACAAGCCCCTTGCTCCCCGTGATGGTACCGATGGCAATCTTGAATACAGACGCAATGGTATTACCGAAAAAACTCCATCTCGGTGATGTTTGTCCACAATTTGTACATTCAGGATACTTCATAGCGCCTTATGGATGGTTATTTGCTCGCTCTTAAAAACTTCTCGCCGGCGCCTTCCTGGAAGGGGTGTTCGTGAAATCCGAGCGGGCCTGCGGCCAGTTTCCAGGGAAAAACGTTCAGCAGAGTGTTAAACTCGTTGGCCTTTCTGTTGTATGCCAAACGGGCATTGATTACCCGCAGCCCCGAGGCCTGGATGTCTTCCATAAGGGCAACATAGGGATCTTTACTTTTCAGCGCCGGGTAGCGCTCTTTAACATTGTCAATTTCGCTCAGAAGTTCAAAGATCGGATTACTTTTTTCTAGTCGTATTCTGTTATTACCAGGTGGTCCCTTCAAGGCATTCAGTTCCAGCAGATGTGACTGAATCTTCCCCTCCAGGGTACTGTACTGCCTGACCGCTTCTCTGGCTCGCAGCAGCAGGTCATCTCTCCGTTTTATTTCAAGCTCCAGCAAACCTGATGCCATAAAGAGAAGATGCTGTTCTTCAACGAACAGATTGTTGGTGTGCCTGGCAAACAGATAGAGTAAAAGAACAACAGCAACGATCAATACGACGTAGCGATTACGCTTTGGCATCCGGTTACATCCAAATTTTCCGGGGAATCTTCCCAGGTGCTGAAATATTTTCTGGCCTGATTGCCTACCATCATCGTTGATGCGATATTTAGCGACGCGGAAATCGGTATGCCCAAAAAAGGTATTATCCGATAAGCTTTTCCCGCAAATCTCGGTATCAGCTTTGCGGACACATCCACGGCTGAATCAGGTATGCCCCGCCTGAGATAGGCGGCCGTCATCTCGTCCACAACTCCGCGCAACGTCCTGACTGCGATCCCTTTTGCCGCCTCAGCGCTTCCGGAAAAACCGAGCAGGGCCAGTGATACTGCTTTTAACTCTTCCTCGTCCATCTGCACGTCATAGGCTATTGAGATGGCATAACAAAGCTCAATTTGAGTTCTCACCATATAGACAAGGTCGGCTGTTATTCCGGCCAGAAGCGTACCCATCATACCTACCCCCGGTATTGTCGCCGGAACGCTGACCAGTCCTCCGAATGCACCGGTTTTCATGGCGGCCCTGCTGATCAGCTTGCTGCTGACGCCATAGGAGACATAACGGGGTGGCTTGCCACCATGCGTCAGATCGTACTCACGTTTCATCTCCCGAATTTCCGCCTGAATAGTAGGGAGCGACTTGCCAGTGAGCATCAGTAATTTTGAAAGCCAGCCGTTATCTGTCATGGCATGTACGGTTCCAATATTACATTAACAGATGTATTATCTCCAAGAGCAGCCTGAATGCTCTCCTTGACATGTTGACCAATGATGTATCCTTCCTGATGGCTCTGTGCATGATCGATCTTGATAGTCATATCAATCCAGACACCTTGACCCAATTGCCGGGCAACAACTCTGGATACTTTGCGCACACCCGGTACAAGCTTTGCGATAGACTCAACACGATCCACCGTTTCAGGATGAACGGCGAAATCAAACAATCCTTTCAGAGAATCATTGAGCATCTCGATACTCATTCCCATCAGACATACAGCTTCAATGAGTGCTACGAGCGGATCGAGAAACACCATGCCGCCCAAGCGGGCGCCGAGAACCGCAACTGCAACCATGATTGATGATATGGCATCAGAATGGTTGTGGCGTGCATTGGCAAGCATGGAAGGGCTTTTTAACTTGTCGCCGACACAGCCTAAAAATTGTGCGAGTTTGAAATTGGCCACGACCGAGATGATGGCAGCCCAAAATGCAATCAGTCTTGGGGCACTACTGCCCCCATGAAAACAGTACCAGATACCCTTGACTGAATGTATGAACAGGAAAATCGTTGAGACAATCAGGCCAATGCTTATTAAAAACAAGGCAACAAACTCAACTTTTCCGTGACCGTAGGGATGCTGCTCGTCAGCAGGTTTGCCGGAAACCTTGATCCCGATAACAACGACAAGAGAGGCAATAAAGTCCTTGAAAGAGAAAAGCGCATCTCCCAAAATAGCTTTACTGCCACTTATGTAGCCGATAAAAGCTTTGAACAGCGCCAGAGCAAGGTTTGCATATACGGCGGTCCATCCTGCTTTTTTTTCACAGGTTACACACTCTTCCAGGTTGCTGTTATTACACTTGTTCACAGTAGTACGTGACATTTGGAGCAAGCACCCCTGTTGCTATGCGGTGCAGGAGTCCCTTTCCTGATATTCGGGGCTGTCTTTGCCAGAATATCGCCAAGATCCTTGGCCATCTGGTTGAGATTGGTACGCCCTGGCGCGATAGTGTGGCATTTGTCGCAGGGGCCGTAATTGCCGTGCGGCGCTCTGTCAGTGGCCAGTATCATCGGCGCTCCCTCAATCTGGGCAAATCCGAGTTCTTCAGGGCTGGTGACAGTAATGTTCTTGTAAGTGCCGCGTCGGTAAACCGTAACCTGTGTCTGGTTTGTTTGCGCGACCTGCTTGGTCGCATTCTTGAATGATTTGAGATCAGCAACATGATTACCATTTACCGCAGTAATGACATCACCTGCCAACAAGCCCGAATCGGCAGCAACAAGCGTAACTTCGTCAACAAATACCCCGGTTACATCAGTCGGGATGTTGTTGGCCTTTGCCACCGCAGGAACAAGCGGCCCTGCCTCCAGACCGATCCAGTGCGCTTCTATCCAGGTTTTGCCCAAAGCGCCACCGGCAACCGGCACGACATTCTGGTCATAGAAACCATACGGGGTTTGAAACTGGGCAGGCTGAACATTCGGGTCGGGCTGTTTGCTCAGTCTCGGTTTCCTGGTACGCTGGGCAAACGGATTCTCTTCCTGCATCGTCAATGGGTGCTGCCGGTTCTGCTGATCAAAGAACTGCCCACCATTCGGGACATTCATCTGCCCCGGATCCTTCCCCATATTGAACGGGTTCTCCTCTTTCATGATAATCCCGGCGACGTTTGCTGCAGCATTGGGATTATGAGCGGGAGGAGCAATCGGCCGCGCAATCTCCGGTTCCGTTTCAGCGGCCTCCTTTTTTCGTGCCGGTCCATCGGCCAGATAAAAGAAATACACATAGACGAACGAAATAATAATCAGCAGCAGAAATATGGGATTTGCAATAAAATTAAGCCGCTTCATGTGGCTGTGCTACTGCATCAGGATGCGCTCCACACAGTTCATCAATCTTGCTGCCTGCGAAGTCCTCAACCTTCTTGATCAATTCCGGATTGGTTCTGTTAATCAGTTCGTAGAGAACCGCTCCAATAAAGATGCCTGAAAATACCCCTATTAAGACCTTGCTCATGCGTTACTCCTTTCCTTAGCTGTTAGTCATGCACTCCGATTTCTTCGCTTTGAACGGATTTATCAGGTTTCTGCGTTCATTCTCATGTTCCACCAGCGCTTTTTCAATGTCGTTAAGCTTTACAATCAGTTCCGACAGCGTAGTATCCCGCGAGACGTCAATAGTCCCTTCTTTTATCAGCAAAGAAACACGTTCACCGATTTCCCGGGATACCTTCTGTTTTTTGCAGTAATGCTTTTTTATGTCATAAGTTAAAAAGACACCCTTTGAACACTGCATGGCAGAGTCGGCTGTCTTTTGCACTGCACCTACAAAAATGTCCCCAATGTGCTGCAGGTTGTACCTGAGATCAAACTTCATGCG
>Ga0194037_1001357_pt1 | contig 17777 bp, 17 predicted proteins | sample JunL306m_MetaG_FD_148653 | JGI IMG/M metagenome (GOLD analysis project Ga0194037, IMG submission 148653) | Anoxic zone freshwater microbial communities from boreal shield lake in IISD Experimental Lakes Area, Ontario, Canada - Jun2016-L304-6m | ecosystem: Environmental > Aquatic > Freshwater >...
AGTAGGTAAACAGTTTGACGTTACTCGTGAGCGTATCCGTCAGATTGAAGCGAAGGCTCTGCGTAAGATGCGTCATCCAAGCCGTAGCGACAAACTCAAGACCTTCCTCGAAGAGGATTGATTCAAGACTAACGGGCCCATAGCTCAGTTGGTTAGAGCAGAGGACTCATAAGAAAGAAGCCCTAGGGGTCTTGTCGCAAAGACCTCAATGATTTCAAGAGCTTAGTGGTCGATTAGGTAGTTAAAATTGCTTACACACCGCTTACACACCAGGGCATTTTTCATGGTGTGTAGAGAATGCGGTTTTAGTGTGGTTTTGAAGTGGTAAGCACTCCTCAAAAGGTGTGTAGTAAATGTAACGATTAAGGGCCCATAGCTCAGTTGGTTAGAGCAGAGGACTCATAGCGAAAGTTGTGCCTTATGCGTGGAAACTGCATAAGGGATGGTGTCAAATTCGGAGAAAGCTAAATGTAGCCAAAAGCTGCACAAGCTAACGCCGAGCCAAGCTTCAGCGTGAAAGTGCTGTTGAAGGTGTAGAGACTAGACGGCACCCATCTAAGTCCAGCAATGGATATGATGAAGGCATAGTCCAGGGAGTAGTGAAAGCTACACAAACCGGAATCCTTTGGTCCCAGGTTCAAGTCCTGGTGGGCCCACCAGAAAAGCAAACCCTCATCAGAAATGGTGAGGGTTTTGTCATTTGAGCGTTACTTTAAGTAACGCTAGGCATGCTAAAAACTGTGTAGGCAATTTCTACACATTTTTTGATTGTAGTTTATAAAAACTTATAACTCTTCTCTAGTGTATGGAATACTTTCTTCATCATAGATGCAATAAATTAAATCAAGCATTTCTTTAATTTCTTCTGACTTATCCATTGCTCTGGTACTCATGATGATTGGTGAGTAAGCATGTTTTTCATTTAGCTCAAGGTAGACAACATCGTCACGTTTCATGCCTTGCAAGCTAAATGGAACTATGGAGACCCCTTCGCCTGCGGCAACTAGTCCAATTGCAATTTGTAGTTCACGAACCTCAATAATCTTTTTAGGATGAACATCCCGTTCCTTAAAACCATTAAGCACTTGGTCTGCAAAGCTTGGGCGTGGATTTTTTGGAAAAACAATGAGATTTTCATTTTCAAGATCTTTTAGATTAATTGGCTTAGTCGATTTAGAGAGTGGATGTTCATAAGGTACGGCCGCAATTAATTTTTCTTCTCGCAATAGAATTCTCCTAATGTTGACATCCTCGTGGCGAACTCGTCCAAAGCCAATATCAATTTTTCCATCTTTTAATGCCTTAAGTTGCTCCATCGTTGTCATCTCATACATGCGCAATTCAATCGAATTAAATTTCGCGCGATATTTACGAATGATCTTTGGAAGCTTTCCATAGAGAGTTGATGCCACAAAACCAATATTCAATATTCGGTTGATGTTGCCAACACGTTGAGTCATTGCTTTTAGTTCACCGGTCCTGGCTAGAACTTGTTTTGCATGCTCATAGAAAAAGTTGCCTGCATCAGTCAGTTTGAGCGGGCGAGAGTTTCTAACAAAAAGGGTGACGCCCAACTCTTCTTCAAGTTGCTGAATCTGCCTGCTTAAGGGTGGCTGAGCAATAAAAAGTTTTTCAGCTGCTCTAGTGAAGTTTTTTTCTTCTGCAACGGCGACAAAGTAGCGTAGATGCCTTAATTCCATATGTATACCTTTTAAGTATCAAAAGGATACCAAAACAGTCTTGGACTAGTCAAAAGTACCTGTTTAGAGTTCATTCATCGCAAAACTATACGAAATAGATATGATTAAATCAGTAGAAACCCTAATAGTTGATGTCCCAACTATTCGCCCGCACAAGCTTTCTGTTGCCACGATGAATGCCCAGGCTTTGGTACTGGTGCGCATTCGCTGTGCTGATGGAGTAGAGGGTTGGGGTGAGGCAACCACCATTGGTGGGTTGAACTACGGCGAGGAAAGTCCAGAAAGCATCAAAACGAATATTGATACTTACATGGCTCCCCTCATCATTGGTATGAAGGCAGATCAGGTAGCTAAGGTTATGTACAAGCTACGCAGCACCATTCAAGGTAATCGATTTGCTAAGTGCGCAATTGAGACTGCTTTGTTAGATGCGCAAGGTAAGCGTCTTGGTATTCCTGTGAGTGAATTACTGGGCGGTCGAGTACGTGATGAGTTGCCAGTAGCCTGGACATTGGCTAGCGGAGACACTAAGAAAGATATTGCTGAAGCAGAGAAGATGATCTCTTTGCGTCGCCATAATATTTTCAAGCTAAAAATTGGTTTGCGTTCAGTCGAGGACGATGTTGAGCATGTTTTAGCAATCAAGCGTGCACTAGGCTCAGATATCAGTGTGCGAGTTGACGTTAACCAGGCTTGGAGTGAATTAAATGCTGTTAGGGGTATTGCGGCATTAGAAGCTGGTGGGATTGATCTAATTGAGCAACCCGTTAAAGCTTTACATAAATCAAGCATGGCTCGCTTAACAAACCAGTTTGCCGTTGCCATTATGGCTGATGAAGCCCTTCATGGACCAAGTGATGCTTTGGAATTAGCAAATAAATTTGCTGCAGATGTATTTGCCGTGAAGATTAATCAGTCTGGCGGCTTATTTCCAGCACTTCAGGTTGCAACAATCGCAGAGCTCTGTGGAATCAGCTTGTATGGCGGCACCATGCTTGAGGGTGCCGTTGGAACTGCTGCATCGGCCCATGTCTTCTCAACATTCCATGAGTTGGAATTTGGTACTGAGCTGTTTGGCCCGCTATTACTTACAGAAGAAATCCTTTCTGAGCCCCTGGTCTACAAGGATTTCTCTTTGCAAGTTCCAAAAGGTCCAGGTCTAGGCATTCAGCTGGACATTGAAAAAATTAATTATCTAAAGCGTCAGCAAGGTCATTCAGACCAGGTTGATTTGATTCCCGCATAACAAGGAGACAGCATGTTATTCCACGTCAGAATGAATGTGAACTTACCCACTTCAATGCCAGAAGCAGAGGCAACAGCATTGAAGAAGAAGGAAAAAGAGATTGCGCAAGCATTGCAAGACTCCGGTAAGTGGCGCCACCTTTGGCGTATTGCAGGCCAGTACGCAAATATCAGCGTTTTTGATGTAGCAAGCGTAGAAGAGCTGCACAACTTAGTTTCCACATTGCCCTTATTTCCCTTTATGCAAATTGAAGTAATACCTTTGTGCAGACATCCATCTTCTGTACGGGAGGATGACAGTTAATTTATTGAAAAACTTAATTCATCATCAAAAAAAGCGAACTTAATAAACAAAAAATTAAATTGATAGGACAAAAAATGAAACATACAGATATTGAAAAATTAGCAAAAGAATGGATCGTGGATTCAGCAGATTCACCCGCAAATAAACGCGTTCAAGAAATTACCCTCCGCTTGGTTACGGATCTCTGTAAAGCAATTGAAGACTTAGACATTACCCCAACAGAATTCTGGAAGGGTTTGGAGTATTTCTCAGAAGCTGGCGCACGAAATGAATTGGGCCTCTTGGCTCCTGGCATTGGTTTGGAGCGCTTCCTAGACATGCGCTCCGATGAGGCTGATGAGAAGGCTGGTCTTGCAGGAGGTACCCCACGTGCTATTGAAGGTCCTTTGTACGTCGCTGGTGCGCCTGAGTCCAAGGGCTTCGCACGTATGGATGATGGCACTGAGGTTGATAAAGCGGAGCCATTGTTTATGCAGGGTACTGTTTATGGTGCTGATGGCAAACCATTGCCTAATGCAAAAGTAGAGATGTGGCATGCCAATACATTGGGCGGCTACTCTTTCTTTGACAAGACTCAGCCTGCTTACAATTTACGCCGCACCATCATTACTGATGACAATGGTCGTTATGCCATGCAAAGCATCATGCCAAATGGTTATGGCTGTCCTCCTGATGGCTCTACCCAAGCTCTATTAGATCTATTAGGCCGTCATGGTCAGCGTCCAGCGCACGTTCACTACTTTGTGACAGCGCCTGGCCACAGAAAGTTAACCACTCAAATCAATATCGATGGTGACAAGTATCTCTGGGATGACTTTGCATTCGCAAGTCGCGAAGGTTTGGTGCCACCAGTAGTTCGCGTTAGCGATCCAGCCGAAATGAAAGCAAAAGGCGTAAGTAAGCCATATGCATCAATTGATTTTGACCTTCATTTGGTGGTTGAGAAACCTACAGCTGCCTCTGGAATTGTTGATAGAGCCCACTTCACTGCGTAATTTGAATATAGGGGTGCTTACACCCCTATTCATAAAAGGATAAAAAATGATCCCAATTCATGTAGATAACACTCCAAAACTCAAAAGTATTGATGAATTTTTAATTGAGGATAAGGAAAAGGGCGACTATCGCCTTCACCGCAGCGCATTTACCGATAAAGATTTATTTGATTTAGAGATGAAGTACATCTTTGAGGGTAATTGGATTTATCTTGCGCATGAAAGTCAGATTCCCAATATCAATGATTACTACTCTACTCATATTGGTAGTCAGCCAGTTTTCATTTCGCGTAATCGCCAAGATGAGTTAAACGCATTTATGAATGCTTGTAGTCACCGTGGTGCGCAGTTATGTCGCCATAAGCGGGGCAACAAGGCTACATTTACCTGCCCATTTCATGGTTGGACATTTAACAATAGCGGCAAGTTATTAAAAGTAAAAGATCCAGAAGACGCTGGTTATCCAGAGTGCTTTAATAAAGAGGGATCGCACGATCTTAAAAAGCTAGTCAAATTTGAAAATTACCGTGGCTTTCTATTTGGTAGCTTGAACGAAGATGTTGCTCCTTTAACCGAGTTCTTAGGTGAGGCGGCAAAAATTATTGACATGATTGTTGATCAGTCAGTTGATGGTCTTGAGGTACTAAAGGGCGCCTCAACATATACCTTTAACGGAAACTGGAAGCTCCAGGCTGAAAATGGCGCTGATGGATATCACGTCTCTGCTGTCCATTGGAATTACGCAGCCACAACCAATCATCGCAAAGAACAAGAAGCCATTCGCGAAGACAAAATTAAAGCGATGGATGCCGGTAAGTGGGGTAAGCAGGGTGGAGGCTTTTACTCCTTCGATCATGGCCATATGTTGCTTTGGACTAAATGGGCTAACCCACAAGATCGACCTAACTTCCCAAGACATCAAGAGTTCACAGATAAGTTTGGCAAACCAATTGCCGATTGGATGATTGAGCGCTCTAGAAATCTATGTCTCTATCCAAATGTGTATTTGATGGATCAGTTTGGCTCACAGATTCGTCTATTGCGTCCACTCTCTGTGGATAAAACAGAAGTCACTATCTACTGTATCGCTCCTAAGGGTGAATCAGCTGAAGCGCGCTCTAGAAGAATTCGTCAGTATGAAGATTTCTTCAACGTAAGCGGCATGGCAACTCCAGATGATTTAGAGGAATTCAGGGCATGCCAAGAGGGTTTCGCCGCTAAATCAATCCCATGGAACGACATGTGTCGTGGGGCAGAGCATTGGATCGAAGGTGCTGATGATGCAGCTAAAGAGATTGGTCTTAATCCAGTCATGAGTGGTGTTAAGACTGAAGATGAGGGCCTCTATACAGTTCAGCACCGTTATTGGTTGGAAACAATGAAAAAAGCAGTTAAGCAAGAGCAGGTGAATGCATGAAAACGATTTCCATATTAGATATCAATGCTTTCTTGTACTACGAAAGCCGCTTATTAGATGATGAGCAATGGGATGAATGGCTAGAGTGCTATAGCAAAGATGCTGAATTCTGGATGCCATCATGGGATGACAACGATCAATTGGTAACAAATCCTCAGGAAGAAATTTCTTTGATTTATTACCCTGATCGTCAAGGCCTCGAAGATCGTGTATTCCGGATTAAAACTGAACGCTCCAGCGCAACGATGCCAGATACAAGAACTGCTCACAACGTAGCTAACGTTGAGTTAGAAAAGCGCGATGGTGATATTTGTACGGTCCGCTTTAACTGGCACACCCTAAGTCATCGCTATAAAACCAATTACAGCTACTTTGGTATGTCGCGCTATGTCATCGATTTTTCAGGTGAAAAGCCTCTGATATTGAACAAGTACGTTGTTCTTAAGAATGATTACATCAATCAAGTAATCGACGTTTATCACATTTAATACATCGGCAGAATGCTATGAGCTATAACATCGCACTACAGTTTGAAGACGGGGTAACTCGCTTTATATCCTGCAACGCAGGTGAAAAACTATCTGATGCTGCTTATCGCCAGAAAGTAAATATTCCTCTGGACTGTAGGGATGGTGCTTGTGGCACCTGCCGAGGATTATGTGAGTCAGGTGATTATGATTTACCAGAGTCTAGCTATATCGAGGATGCATTAACCCCTGAAGAGGCAGCTGAGCGTCAAATTTTGGCCTGCCAAATGAAGCCAAAGTCTGATTGTGTGGTGAAGATTCCCGCATCGTCTGCAGCTTGTAAAACTGGGTCTTCATCCTTTCCAGGAAAGATTGCACAAGTCGAGAAGTTATCTGACTCAACCATTGGCTTTTCGATTGAACTAGATGACCCATCTGCACTGACATTTTTGCCGGGTCAGTATGTCAACGTTCAGATTCCTGGCACTGACTTAACAAGGGCATATTCATTTAGCTCTCCCCCCGGATCTTCAATTGCGTCATTTGTAGTGCGCAATGTTCCTAATGGACGTATGAGTCTGTACTTATCGGATGTTGCTAAACCTGGTGAGGCAATTTCCTTTGCTGGACCTAATGGTAGCTTCTATCTTCGCGAAATTAAGCGCCCTGTATTATTTTTAGCAGGCGGTACTGGCATTGCGCCATTCTTATCCATGTTGGATTATTTAGTGGTGGCAGGCACCACTGAGCCTATCAAGATGGTCTTTGGTGTCACCAACGACATGGATCTCGTTGCGCTTGAAAAGTTAGATGCGATTAAATCTAAGTTGCCTGGATTCGAATATCGGACCGTGGTGGCATCTGCTGAAAGTGCCCATGAACGTAAAGGATATGTCACAGAGCATATTGAAAGCGACTGGCTAAACAGTGGTGATGTTGATGTTTATCTTTGCGGTCCTGTAGCCATGGTAGATGCCGTAAGAAACTGGTTGAGTAGCGCTGGTATTACACCGGCAAACTTCCTGTTTGAGAAGTTTTCTCCCAGTGCTGTAGCCGCATGATGACAAACAAGCTACGCTTTAAAAACAAGGTCGCCATTGTGACTGGTGCTGCCCAGGGAATAGGTGAGGGCGTTGCAATTGCTTTAGCAAAAGAAGGGGCAAAAGTCGTTCTAGCTGATAGATCGGACTTAGTTGATAACGTCGCTAAAAAATTAAGCAAGCTCAAAGCAAAGTCCCTGACGGTTAAGGTGGACTTAGAAACTTATGCCGGGGCGAAAGAGCTAGTTACTCAAACTATAAAAGCCTTCAAGAAAGTCGACATTATTGTGAATAATGTCGGCGGCACAATCTGGGCAAAGCCTTTTCAGGAATATGAGGAAGAGCAAATAGAGGCAGAGATTCGCAGGTCACTATTCCCGACGCTCTGGTGCTGTAGAGCTGTACTACCAGTCATGATCAAACAACAGCATGGAGTTGTGGTTAATATCTCCTCCATTGCAACACGCAGTATCTATCGCATTCCTTATTCAGCAGCAAAGGGCGGCGTCAATGCCATGACTGCTAGCCTGGCATTTGAGCATGCAAAAGACGGTATTCGGTTTAATGCAGTTGCTACTGGCGGTACTGAAGCGCCTCCTAGAAAAATTCCACGCAATAAGAATAAATTATCCAAACAGGAAGAGATTTGGTATCAAGGAATTATTGATCAAACCATTGATTCAAGTTTGATGCATCGTTATGGAACGATTGATGAACAAGTCAGAGCGATCTTGTTTTTAGCCTCTGACGAATCATCCTACATTACTGGAACAGTCTTGCCTGTTGGCGGTGGAGATCTCGGTTAATGAAGTCGAGTCTGCTTCAGGACATCTCTCTATCCGCCATTACTGCTGGGTTTCTGGTGGTATTGATTTCCTATGCAGGACCAATGCTGATCTTCTTTCAGGCTGCATCTATAGCTAATGTATCGAATGATATTTTGACATCTTGGGTATGGGCAGTGTCTATAGGTGGCGGTCTTTCAGGGCTCTATCTGAGCTGGAAATACAAAATGCCGATTATTACGGCATGGTCAGCTCCTGGCGCTGCTTTACTAATCACTTTATTCCCACATATGACAGTTAATGAGGCGATTTCCTCCTACATTACTGCGGCCCTGATTATTTTATTGATTGGAATTACGGGGACTTTTGACAAGTTAATCAAACATATCCCCAAAGGCATTGCAGCTGGAATGATGGCTGGAATCCTGTTTCAGTTCGGTATCAATATATTTAAATCGATTTCAACTATGCCTGGACTCGCTCTAGCAATGATTGGGATTTATCTAATTTTCAAGCGCTTGTTGCCTAAATTTGCCATTTTGTTTGTTTTGGTCTTTGGGATTTTGTTGTCTTACCTGATCGGTGACGTTAATCCTGATAACCTTAGCTTCGCGTTTGCGCATCCCGTTTTTATCGAGCCAGTTTGGAGCTGGGAGTCCACATTTAGCTTCGCTATACCGCTAGTACTCGTTAGCCTTACTGGCCAGTTTTTACCAGGCATGGCAATACTGAAGCTTGCCAACTATCACGTTCCTGCAAAGCCGATTATCAACCTGACTAGTTTTATGTCGATTATTACCGCATTTTTTGGCGGTATCACGACAACAACAGCCGCAATCACTGCTGCTTTATGTACCGGTAAGGAGGCTAACGAGGATTCCAATAAACGCTACATCGCAGGTATGGCTAGCGGAATTTTCTTTTTAATTGGTGGGATGCTTGCTGGTTCCATCGTATTAATTTTCACCAATTTACCCAAAGAGCTAATTGCATTATTAGCAGGCTTAGCTCTATTGGGCGCCATTGTTTCGAACTTAATGAGCACATTAGAAGAGCCTCAACATCGTGAGGCCTCAGCCATCACTTTTCTTGCTACTGCTTCCGGTATGAGTTTCTTGGGATTGGGGTCCGCCTTTTGGGGCATTGTGATTGGCTCAGTTGCTTATGTTGTATTTGATAAAGATTTATTGAAATTAAAGAGTGAGAAGAATGATTGATAAGACATCAGCTTCAATATTTGAAGCTATAAAACAAATTGAAGATGGCGCGACTGTCATGATCGGTGGCTTTGGAACTGCTGGTCAGCCTGCGCAGTTAATTGATGCTTTAATTGAACATGGGGCGAAGGAGTTAACTGTAGTTAACAATAACGCGGGAAATGGCGATCTTGGTTTAGCTGCTTTACTAAAAGCTGGTCAAGTGAAGAAGATCATTTGTTCGTTTCCACGGCAATCTGACTCTTATGAGTTTGATAAGTTGTATTACGCTAAAAAAATTGAACTGGAATTGGTTCCACAGGGCAACTTAGCTGCGCGTATACAGGCTGCAGGTGCTGGTCTTGGTGGTATCTACACTCCAACAGGATTTGGCACTCTCTTGGCCGAGGGCAAGGAAAGCAAAGTCATTAACAGCAAAGGCTATGTTCTGGAGTATCCGATTTATGCGGACTTTGCTCTCATCAAGGCATTCAAAGGTGATCGCTGGGGTAATCTCACCTACAGAATGAGTGCAAGAAATTTCGGCCCTATTATGGCGACCGCTGCGAAATGTACTATTGCCCAGGTAAATGAGGTAGTGCCCCTGGGAGATCTCGATCCTGAGTATGTGATTACACCAGGCATTTTTGTTAAGCACGTTGTTGCTGTTAAGGGGAAATAAGCATGGCATATCAACGTTTAACCCGAGAGCAAATTGTTCAAAGAGTGGCTCAAGATATCCCAGAGGGATCTTACGTCAATTTAGGCATTGGTTTGCCTACCAAGATTGCCAATTACCTTGACCCTAATAAAGATATATTTTTACAAAGTGAAAACGGTGTTCTTGGCATGGGTCCAGCTCCAGCCAAGGGGGAAGAAGACTCTGATTTAATCAACGCGGGAAAAGAATTTATCACTCTATTAAAAGGTGGATCTTATTTCCATCATGGCGATTCCTTCACGATGATGCGTGGTGGCCATATCGATATCTGTGTGCTTGGGGCTTTCCAGGTTGCTCAAAACGGCGATTTGGCTAATTGGCATACTGGTTCGCCAGATGCTATTCCAGCCGTAGGTGGAGCAATGGATTTGGCAATTGGTGCAAGAAACGTCTTTGTCACGATGGAGCATGTGACCAAGAATGGTGAATCCAAAATTGTTCAGCAATGTTCGTATCCGCTTACTGGGATGGGTTGTGTAAATCGTATCTATACAGACCTTGCAGTTATTGATGTCACGCCAAATGGTTTGCTAGTAAGTGAAATGGTTCCCGGACTTACCTTGGATGAGTTGCAGAAGCTCACCGATGCACCTTTATCAATGGCTTAATGATGAAAAATAATGTAAACGCATATATTTGTGATGCTATCAGAACTCCTTTCGGTAGATATGGTGGCTCACTTGCAACTATACGGGCGGATGATCTAGCTGCTCTTCCAATTCAAGCATTAATGATGCGCAATATTGTGGATTGGTCGATGTTAGATGATGTCATTTTGGGTTGTGCTAACCAGGCTGGTGAAGATAACCGCAACGTCGCAAGAATGGCTTCTTTGTTAGCTCGTCTACCTGTTGAAGTTCCTGGTTCCACGGTTAACAGATTATGTGGATCTAGTCTGGATGCGATTGGGATTGCTGCAAATGCTATCAAAGGCGGTGGCAACCATCTCATGATTGCAGGTGGCGTGGAAAGTATGTCCCGTGCGCCATTTGTGATGGGTAAGGCCGATTCAGCATACTCGCGTACTGCAAGGATTGAAGATACAACTATTGGTTGGCGTTTTATCAATCCACTTATGAAAGCACAGCATGGTGTTGACACCATGCCAGAGACAGCTGAAAACGTCGCCGAAGACTTCAGAATTTCTCGTGCAGATCAAGATTTATTCGCATTTACAAGTCAGCAGCGTACTGCAAAGGCTCAGGCTGCAGGCATCTTTGATGATGAAATTATTCCGGTAAACATTCCGCAGAAAAAAGGTGATCCTGTTGTCTTTTCCAAGGATGAGCACCCACGCCTCACCACCCTAGAAACTTTAGCCTCTCTAAAAAGCATTGTTAAGCAGGGCGGAACAGTAACTGCCGGAAACGCATCAGGTGTTAATGATGGTGCTTGTGTACTGTTGATGGCATCCGAAGCCGGGATTAAACAACATTCCTTAACTCCAAAAGCACGCGTTATTGCTGTAGCAGCAGCAGGCGTTGCTCCACGAATTATGGGATTTGGTCCATCACCTGCAGTTAAGAGAGTTTTACAAAAAGCAGGGCTCAAGCTAAGTCAGATGGATGTGATTGAGTTAAATGAGGCATTTGCATCTCAAGCACTTGCAGTTACTCGTGACCTTGGCCTCCCTGATAGCGCAGCTCATGTTAATCCCAATGGTGGCGCAATTTCTTTGGGCCATCCATTGGGTGCTTCTGGTGCGCGATTGGTAACGACGGCTATGTATCAGTTGATACGTACTAAAGGTAGGTACGCACTTTGCACTATGTGTATTGGTGTTGGTCAGGGTATTGCCATGATTATTGAACGAGTTTAGGAGTGGTAATGAGTATTGCGCACATAAATGGCATTGACGTCTTTTACTTGGCAGATGGAGATCCCCATAAGCCAGCGGTCATCTTTTCTAATTCTTTGGGGACAGACCACTCTATGTGGGATGGTCAACTAGAAGCATTAAGGCGAGATTTTTATCTTATTCGCTATGACACCAGAGGACATGGATTAACTAATTCTCCAAAAGGTCCGTACACCATAGCGCAGCTAGCAAATGATGTTTTAGGCCTTCTTGATTACCTTAGTATTGATAAAGCATTCTTCTGTGGAATTTCTATGGGTGGCCTCATTGGTCAATGGCTCGCTGTTTATGCACCAGACAAATTTGAGGCTTTAGTGATTGCTAATACTGCACCAAAGATTGGCACGGAGCAAGCATGGAATGAGCGTGCAGCGCTTGTGAGAAAAGAGGGGCTCAATTCCGTTGCCGATTCCGCTCCCTCTAGATGGTTCACACCAGAGTTTTATGGTGTCAGTCCAAGCTCTGTCAATGAATTGCTCATTAATTTAAAAAATACGAATCCTGAAGGGTATGCAAGTTGTTGTGAAGCTCTAGCTCATGAGGATTTAAGGGAATGTATTTCAACGATACGCATTCCAACTTTAATTATTGGAGGAGACAAAGATCCAGTAACTACTCTTGTTGATGCTCAATATATGAAATCTCAAGTTAAAGGTTCAGAAATATTGTCAATACCAGCATCACATATTTCAAACATTGAAGCAGAAGTTGAATTTAATCAGGCAATAAAGCAATTTTTTGCAAACCAAATAAAACACGAATTGGAGACGTAATCATGAGTCAAATTGATGTACATAAGTTAATAGACGAGGCAAAGTTTAGTAAGTTTCACTGGGGCCTCCTATTTTGGTGTGGTCTGATCATTATTTTTGATGGTTATGACCTAGTGATCTATGGCGTAGTGCTTCCAAAGCTAATGGCTGAGTGGCAACTTTCCCCTATGCAAGCCGGAACCTTGGGAAGTTATGCACTTTTTGGCATGATGTTTGGTGCCATGTTCTTTGGACCCCTATCAGACAAGATTGGCAGAAAGAAAACCATTGCAATGTGCGTTACATTATTTAGCTTCTTTACATTTATCAATGGGTTTGCGGAGAACATTACCCAATTTGGTATCTGTCGATTTATCGCTGGTCTAGGTATTGGTGGAGTAATGCCAAACGTTGTTGCCTTGATGACAGAGTATTCGCCTAAGAAAATTCGCAGTCTCTTGGTCACTATTATGTTTAGCGGCTACTCAGTAGGCGGTATGTTGTCGGCTGGCGTCGGAATCTTTTTAATTCCAACCTATGGCTGGTCTTCAGTTTTCTTTGTCGCCATCATTCCGTTGCTGCTGCTACCGATTATTCTTTATTTCTTGCCAGAGTCTCCAGGGTTTCTCATTAAATCCAATCGTAATGCCGATGCGGCTAAAGTTTTAAAAAAGATTGCCCCTGAATATACATCTATAAGCTCTAGTGAGTATGTATACCCGCTTGGAAATGCCTCTAGTACTGTGCCCTTAGTGGCGCTCTTCAAAGATGGTCGAGTATTTAGTACTTTAATGTTCTGGACATCATTCTTCATGTGCCTCTTGATGGTGTACGCATTAGGATCGTGGCTTCCAAAGCTAATGAACAAAGCTGGGTATGAAATGGGTTCAAGCCTAATGTTCTTGATGGTACTAAACATCGGTGCTATCTTTGGAGCGGTTGGTGGTGGCTGGTTGGCTGACAAGTTCCACCCACGTAAGGTGCTCACCATTTTCTTCATTTGTGCAGCAGTTTCAATCAGCCTCTTAGGTGTTAAGAGCCCATTTTTAGTGCTGAATTTATTGGTTGCTATTGCAGGTGCAACAACAATTGGTTCCCAAATCTTGCTGTATGCCTATGTTGCTCAATACTACCCACTAAAAATACGTTCTACTGGTATTGGTTGGGCCTCTGGTGTTGGTCGTGTGGGAGCCATCTTAGGCCCAGTGCTAGGTGGCACTTTGTTAAGCTTGGGTCTGCCATTGGAATTTAACTTCTATGCATTTGCAATTCCTGGCGCAATTGCATGCGTGGCTATTACCTTGGCTGGCAGATCTGGTCATGATGCGAAATAAAGTCATGCGGCATTTTGCATTACTCATTATTGTCTTTGGCGTAGCATTTATTCATTCTGAGTCTGCATGCGCTCAAGAGTGGCCTGCGAAGTCAATTCGCTGGATTGTGCCGTTTCCTCCTGGTGGGGCGATGGATGTCATCGCACGCGCCTTAGCTGACAAGTCTTCAAAGACATTAGGTCAGGCCATCGTTGTGGAAAACAAGCCTGGCGCCGGAGGAAATATTGGATCAGAACTTGTGGCGCGCTCTGATGCTGATGGGTACACCATGTTAATTACATCAATTGGTATGGCGACCAATAAATATCTTTATCAAAAGCTACCCTACGACCCGGTGAAAGATTTTTCACCCGTTAGTTTGGTTGCTATAGTGCCCAATGTATTGGTTACCAATGCTACTCAGCCAAATGTAAAAACGGTAACTGATGTTATTGCAAATGTAAAGACTCAACCAGGAAAGCTCACCTATGCTTCTGCGGGTAATGGCACGTCGATTCATTTGGCGGGAGAAGTATTTACCTCAATGGCCAAAATTGATGTGCAACACATTCCTTATAAAGGAAGTGGACCTGCAGTAACAGATCTACTGGGTGGGCAGGTCAATTATATGTTTGACAGTATCACGTCAGCCAAGCCCCACATTGCCTCGGGAAAATTGAGGGCTATAGGCCTTACAACTACTAAGCGATCTAAAGCTTTGCCGGGCATTCCCACCATTGCCGAGTCCGGATTACCTGGGTATGACGTCACTCCATGGTTTGCTGTCTTTGTGCCTGCCAATACCCCAAAACCTATCGTCAAAAAACTCAATGCCATTTTGCTTTCCAGTATGGCTACCCCAGAAATTAGGGAGAAGTTTGAGGCCATTGGTGCTGAGCCGATTGGCTCTAGTCCAGAAGAACTTTCGATATATCTAAATAAAGAAATTGATCGCTGGGGCAAGGTGATCACTACCAACAACATTAAATCTGACTAAACGTTGGAATTTCACGCTAGGGAGGGTATTAACTAAAACCATTACTTTTAGTTATGTCAAAAGGCATAAGAATGCATTAGACATCATTAATGAGTTTACATAGACTGAGTCCGATTGCAGTTATTGCATTCGGGTAACCAAAATAAATTGATCCTTAAATGGAAAAGGGAGTTAAGAATGAAAAAAGTTATGACAGCAGTTGGCTTAGTTGCTGCCTGCGCAGGTACCGCACAAGCGCAATCAAGCGTTACTGTATACGGAATTATTGATGCTGGATATATTGGCGGTAATGCACGCGTAGTGAGCCCAATCACTGGAGTGCAAACCAAATCAACAGTAAATCAATTTGGTAATAATGCAGAGAGCTCAAGTCGAATTGGCTTGAAGGGGAGCGAGGATTTGGGTGGTGGCGTATCAGCATTTTTTACAACTGAATTTCAGTTAGAGCCGGCAGATCAAACATTGTCTGGAAACACGAATAGTGGACTATTTAATCGCCAATCTTTTGTTGGTCTTAAAAAAGTTGGCCTTGGTCAGGCTGCGGTAGGTTTGCAATACACGCCAATATTTATGTCTGGGTTAGCCACAGACCCAGGATATTTTAATAATTTGACTGGTAATGTCATATATGCAAGCACTAAAGCAATTACTAGTGCTAGTGCTGGGCAAACATATATTGGGTTCACAGCTCGAACTGCAAATACACTTTCTTTTAAAACAGATTCATTTGCAGGATTTACAGTGAGCGGCATGTACACGCTTAATAATAAAAATGAAACCCAAACTACTTCAGGCAGCACTGTTACCGGAGGGAATACCAATGCAACAGGTTATGGATTGGCTGCAGATTACACGTACAACAAATTCTATGTAACAGCGGCCTACCAAGCGCTAAAACAGAATACTGCCTCAGATACAACATTGACCAATTCAGCAGCTTGGACTCAAGCACAGGCTAATGGTGCTACTGTCCCAACAGCCTATCCAGGTAATGCTGTAAACGTACAAGATAATCAATTTTATGCGGGTACAACTTATGACTTTGGAATTTTGAAAGCATATGGACAATACATAACACGAAAAGCAACATCAACTATTTCACCAAATTACTACCTTGGGCGTTCTGCAGAACAGGTTGGTGTACGCAGCTATATCACTCCAGCAGTTGAAGCATGGGCTTCGGCTGGACTCGGTCGTTACACTTACATGGGTGCAAGTTCACCAACTGCAAACTTTAATGGATGGCAAGCAGGCTCTAATTATTGGCTAAGTAAGCGCACTAATTTTTATGCAATTTATGGTCAAACAACTGTATCTAATACAACAACTTCTGCTGGCAAAGTGGTGAGCGCTGGAATAAATAATTACGCAATCGGATTACGCCACACTTTTTAAACTTAAATCTCCATTATTAAAAGTTTAGCCCGCCTCTAGAGGCGGGTTTTTTATTCTTTTTGAATATCTATTTTATTAGGGCGCTCATTTAGATCTCTTTCAATAAAGTCTCTTACGTGACGCAGGAGAGGCGATTCTGTTCTGTTTTCAATAGTGACAAATCCAAATCGAGCAGTGGCATCTAATGGCGGTGTAAGGACGATTTCCTCAAGCTCTAGTGCTGAGTTCCGAATGGCCAGTAGAACCGTGTTGCTGTGCTCCGCTACCTCAACCAAACTAGATATCTCGCTACACTTTATGTTTACAAGGTTTTCAAGGTTTGCATCCTTGCCATACCGATCAATAATCGTTTTTTCTGTTTGTTCGCTCAAAGCGGTGGATGCAATCGGGTACTTCCTGAGATCATCCATAGTGATCTTCTTTAGTTTTCTTACTGGATGGCCTTTACGAACCATAAACGCACCAGGGGTCTCATAAATAATCTCCATTTTTAAATCTTGCGATGGCTTCATGGATCGAGCATTAATAATTAAGGCATCCAGTTTTCTTGCTTTTAATGATTCAATTAGCATGCCCGTTTTGCCTCTGGCAATTTCGATATGAAGATGGGGGTAGTTAACGGCAATATGCTTGAGTAACTGAGTCATTAGCAAGGCACCTGGACCAGACCCCATACCTATTCTAATTTGGCCACTTAAGCCATTCTTAAAGTTACGATTAGTTTCTTTGATATCTTTTGCAAGATCGAGCAAGATTTGTGAACGCCGCAGTATTTCTTCGCCGAACGCGGTAAGGATAGTTTGTCTACCTTGACGGTCAAATAGTTTTGCCCCAAGTTCATCTTCAAGAGATTTGATGCTTCTGCTAAGAGCAGGCTGTGTCACAAAGAGATTTTCAGATGATTTTATAAAGGAGCCCGTTTTGGCTAGCTCGCTCATATGTTTTAGTTGTGTCAGCGTCATATTGCCTCCTTATAATCTATTACTTGAAATTATATTAAATCGTATCAGAATGCATTAGACATTCCAATTTAGGATACCTAGAATAGGCTCTACATTCAAAAAAAAGGCTTCATGATGAAATTGACTAGTTTTTTATCCTCAGTTTTATGTTCCTTAGCGGTATCTTCTGCTGCTATGGCTCAAACTTACCCCAACAAACCGGTGAGTTTAGTTGTGCCTTATCCAGCTGGTGGCGTATCTGATGTGATTGCGCGCATAGTGAGTCCTGTGCTTTCTAAGAAATTAGGTGAGGCTGTTATTGTTGAAAATATAGGCGGCGCTAGTGGTGGTATAGCTGCCCAGAAAATACTCAATAGCCCATCAGACGGTTATTTGGTTATGCAGGGATCTCCCAATGAATTGATCTTGGGGCCACTGGCAAATTCTGCAATTAAGTTTAAGAGTGAAGATTTTCGCTTAGTACAGATGATTGGTTCTGCACAAATTGCATTTTTAGTTAGAGGCGATATGCCGGTTAAAGACGTGGATTCATTTTTGGCGTATGCAAAAAAATCTGCTCAAGAAGGTAAGCCCCTATCTTATGCAAGTGTTGGCCCTGGATCTTTCTATCATCTGTTAGGTGAGCAGCTC
>Ga0194037_1001358_pt1 | contig 17768 bp, 23 predicted proteins | sample JunL306m_MetaG_FD_148653 | JGI IMG/M metagenome (GOLD analysis project Ga0194037, IMG submission 148653) | Anoxic zone freshwater microbial communities from boreal shield lake in IISD Experimental Lakes Area, Ontario, Canada - Jun2016-L304-6m | ecosystem: Environmental > Aquatic > Freshwater >...
CAGCGTATTGCGCCCTTTGGCTGGCATCTCGAGTTACTCATGCATGTCAATGAATATCCCGATCTGGATAAAACGTTTGCGAACTTTCCAGTAGATTTGGTGTTTGGGCACTTTGGTTATTCGCATGCAAAGCATGGCATCAGTGATCAGGGATTTATCGGATTGCTCAATTTAATGAAAGATCAAAAGGCGTGGGTCAAGATGACGGGACCGTATCGCATTTGTGATGGCGATCTGCCTTATGCCGATATGCGCCCATTCAATGATGCAGTTATTGCAGCAAACCCAAAACAACTTATCTGGGGCAGTGATTGGCCACATGTGATGGTCAAAAAACACATGCCCCATGATGCTGACCTGTGTGAGCTGCTTGGATCGTGGGTTTCTGACGAATCGCTCAGAAAAGCCATCTTGGTGGACAACCCCTGTATGCTTTACGACTTCCCCACCTAGAAATTAGCACACTCAGATGAATACAACCCTTACCGTTGTTCTTGGCATTGTTGCCATCCTTTTACCGCTCTTCATAGGTCGCCTATTTTGGAAACGCTTTGATCAGCACTTTGGCAGAAATGATGAAGCATATATGGATACCCTTGGCTACTTCCTCAAAAAACTGGGCTTCACTGCTTTGGTAGCGTTTGTTATTTTGTGGATTGGCATGAGCCTGGTATTTAATGGCAGCACTTCTTAAACAGAAAATACAGAAATGATGAACGAGCAGCTTAAAGACATCCTTAGCAAAGCGAAGCTTAATTTTGCAGTGCTCGCTGCCATTTTAGTCATTGCTATTGTAGGTAAGCTCACCAACCCTGAGTTGACCAACCGTATTTTTGAAACTGCCGACAAACTCGTTTCTGATCTCATCTTGATTTTTGTGGCCATTACTTTGGGCGCTTTTATTCCCCAATTTAAGCTGGTGGTCTTTGGGGCGCTTGGTGCATTCATAGCCGCTGCACTAGCCATTCAGCTTGGCATCTTCAATTACTTGACCATCGACTATCTTTTCTCAGTATTGATCGTTGTTCTAGGCTTTGCATCCATTGCTAATCTCTATAGGCACTATCGAGAATTTAGGATTTAGAAAAGGCTAGTGTTATTGATCTTTTGGGCGCACTACTAACTCATTTGATCTCAAATCATTTAGCCTCTGCCATAACAAGGCCCGGGGCACATTCATCTGTAGCGCCTCCATACATTTTTCCAACTCATGTTCGCGGGTGAGTAGGCGCTCTACAGCTTTTTGCAAATCCCTACAAATGCTATCGCCATAAGCTAGTTGAGATTTCTGTAATGCCTTTTGGAGCTCGTCTTTTTTAGAGTCCAGCATTGCCAAATCAATAATATCCCGACTGAATACGCTGCCATCATTCCAACGATCTGAGTTAGCTAAAAGCTTGCTAGCCATCAGATCCCCTCTACTTAGGGTGGCGATCTCCCCCACTCGATCTTTATCCTTGGGCATTTCAAATGAAATCCGCCCCTCTAAAACTATTTCGAACTTTACTCTTACATCACCCATCTGAATGACAGTTCGAATACCATATTGATCAGCCCGAATCTCTCGGGCTAACGCTAGCTTCATGTTTTTATGAGTGATAGATCCAATGCCATCAGGACCCGTCAACAAGTCTCGAAGGGCGCGATAATGCTCCAGATCGGAAATTAAAAAATCGATATCTACCGATTCGCGATACTCCTCATACAAAAGAGCAATGGCTGTCCCACCACCAAAAAAGCAGTGATGCTCCATCAAGAGTTCATGGTTAAGTCTTTCAAGAATCTCTGAAATTCTCTGATGATGTGGGCGCTTAAACAAGTAAGCGCTCCATGCCCTTTGTTGCAATTAGCCTTTTCATTAAAACCCTTTCTTGATCATCAATTTGATTCAAATCTAGAAAACGTTTATTACGCTCATAGATCCCTATTGCTTCATCATCAGTCAACAACATGTCGGCCTTTAACTGCCAAGCCAAAGCTTTTAACTGGGGGTAGTCCCGAATACGAATATGGGGCATATCGATATTTGAGGCGCTTTCTTTTTTTAATTTTTTTCCCTGCCCCAATTCCTGGGAGCCTAAAGGCAGCAAAGCCAGATGCAAGCCCAGGGCCTCACATACTTGCAAATAAGCTCCTACATTCACTGAAGGTTCGCCCTTTTCAATACGATGCAATGTCACCCTAGAAATACCCGCAGCCCCCGCGCATGACTGCGCACGAACCTTGAGCACTTTTCTCCTGGCTGTGATTTGAGCTCCCAAACTCAACAGGGAAAGGGGATTTTGAGGTTTTTCATGGCCTGTGGCTTTATTCATAATGTTTCTTATTATATACATTAATTATATTTTGTATACTTTAAGAAACATTACATCGGGTTTTATTGGAAAACAACGCAGAAAGTCCACCCCTACCACCAAGAATAATTAGCCTCATGCTTGTGGCGCTCTTCAAAGATAGGGTCAAAATCCCTCCCATCCATCCATTGCTTCATGACTCTGTTATTTCTTGTCCGGCGTTGATGATCATATTTTTTGCGATACCAACGAAGTAATTATTTCTCAAGCGCTCCATAAACGAGTGCATTTAATTTCTCGCGGTGTATTTTCCGAATTTCTCCTGGTGCAACTGACATCATGACGACAACCATTTGCTCTTGTGGATCAACCCAAAAGATGGTGCCATTAGCGCCATTCCAAGTATAGTCACCGACATTGCCATTGATCGCAGATAGGCCGCGCTCCATGCGGACCGCAACACCCAAACCAAAGCCATAACCGACTCGTCCTGGTTCTGTGCCGCCCACCATATTTTTAATGTCTTTATTCAAATGATTCGATGTCATGAAAGCCACTGTCTGCGGACCCAAAACACGCTTGCCATCAAGACTGCCGCCATTCAATAACATTTGCCCAAATCGAACGTAGTCTCCCGCTGTTGAAAAAGCGCAAGAACCGCCGCAATCAAATTTCACCTTTTCAGTGAGGATATCTAGTTTCTGGGGTTTGCCAGTCAACGGATCGACTGGTAAAGGTTGGGCTAAACGCGCACGGTCTTTATCTGCCACCTGAAAGGTCGTATCAGGCATACCTACTTTGCTCCAGACGCGCTCTTGCAAAACACTACCGAGCGGTTTGCCCGCAATTTTTTCTTCAATCAAACCGAGCACATCAATACCGAAACCATAATCCCAGACTGTGCCTGGCTCATACAGCAATGGAGTACTGGCTAGTTTGTTAATGAATTGATCACCGCTGTACTCCAAGGCTGCAGGGGCAGAGCCCGCTGGAAATAACTTATGCACTGGAGTGGCACCTCGTCCGCCATATGTGAGGCCATTGGTATGGCGCATTAAATCTTGAACAGTAATGGGATTTTTTGCGGGTACGGACGTTAACTTACCATCGGCATCCACCTGACCTACTTTGGTATCTTTAAATTGTGGGAACCAATTGGAGATGGGTGCATTGAGCGGCAGCTTGCCCTCCTCATAAAACGTGAGGCCACCAACTGCAGCCATCACTTTGGTCATTGAAGCTAAATTGAAAATAGCATCTTTAGTCATCGGCTTATTGCTTGCCTTATCTAAATAGCCATAGGATTTATAAATCACCAACTTGCCATTTTTTGCCACTGCCAGCACAGCGCCTGGAGTCTGGTTTGTCGCAATTTGATCCGCAAAGAATCCATCGATTTTGGCAATGCCTTCTTGTGTAAACCCCTTACCTTGAGCTGCCGGTAAGGGTGATGTGGCTTGTGCTGCGTATAGAGCGGTGCTAGCGAATAGTGTCGCCAAGAGGCTGACAGCCTTTAATACGTTCATTTTGTCTCCATTTTCTTATGTTTTTGCTTGATACCAAAAACGTAAATTTAGGTATCTCCTTGTATTTAAACAGAATTTCAGGTTTCTGCCTAAAGCCCTCCCTTTATATCCAAATGGGTATATCAGATGCACTTTTGAGTATTTGAAGTTATATCCCAAATCTACGACAATCATCGGCTATGTATAAATATGACGCTATTGACCAAACCCTTGTAGATCAACGGGTTGCCCAATTTAGAGATCAGGTAGCCAGACGCATGAACGGCACTTTAGCCGAGGAAGAGTTCCGCCCACTGCGCTTGCAAAATGGTCTTTACCACCAACGCCATGCTTATATGCTGCGCGTTGCCATTCCTTATGGTCTATTAAGTGCAAAGCAATTGCGCACCTTAGCCCTCATTGCTGAGAAATACGACCGTGGTTATGGTCACTTCACAACACGCCAAAACATTCAATTTAACTGGATTGAGTTAGATCAAACTCCCGACATCTTGGCTGAACTTGCTAAGGTAGAGATGCACGCCATTCAAACTTCTGGCAACTGTATTCGCAACATTACGAGTGATGCCTTTGCGGGTGTTGCTGGTGATGAATATATTGATCCTCGCCCTGTTTGCGAATTACTGCGTCAATGGTCAACCTTGCATCCAGAATTCGCACACTTACCGCGCAAGTTTAAGTTTGCGATCAATGGCGCTAAAGAAGATCGCACTGTACTGCTCTGTCATGACGTGGGTATTGAACTTAAGAAGAATGCAGCTGGCGAACTCATTGCAGACATCTACGCCGGTGGCGGGATGGGTCGCACACCAATCCTCGGTTCACTGATTAAACAAGATGTGCCTTGGCAAGTACTGCCTAGCTACCTAACAGCGCTGCTGCGTGTATACAACCGCTTTGGTCGAAGAGATAACCTCTACAAAGCTCGCATCAAGATTTTGGTAAAAGCCTTAGGACCAGAAGAGTTTGCGCGCCAAGTTGAAGGTGAATGGACCCATATTAAAAATGGAGATGACAACTTCACCCAGGCTGAGTGGGATCGGGTTGCTAAGCACTTTACGAAGCCCGCCTATCAGCAACTGAGTGCGTTAAGCGAACAACAAATCGTTGCGGGCGCTCCAGAAACCGAGCGCTCCGCCTTTGCTCGTTGGCTTGAGCGCAATGTTAAACCGCATCAAGTAGCAGGCTACGCTAGTGTCATCCTATCTCTAAAGCCGCACGGCACGGTTGCACCAGGCGATGCGACTGTTGCGCAAATGAACGCCATTGCTGATTTGTCTGATCAATACAGTTTTGGTGAATTGCGGGTTACTCATGAGCAAAACTTGGTACTAGCTGATGTTGAGCAATCCAAGCTATTAGAGCTCTGGCAGGCCGCCAAGCAACAACATGTAGCCCTGCCGAACATTGGCTTACTCACCGACATCATCGCTTGCCCTGGTGGTGACTTCTGCTCTTTAGCCAATGCAAAGTCTTTACCGATCGCCAAAGCGATTCAGGAACGCTTTGATAACTTAGATTACTTATTTGATCTGGGTGATATCAGTTTAAATATTTCCGGCTGCATTAACTCTTGTGGTCACCATCACGTTGGCAATATTGGCGTGCTGGGTGTCGATAAGGATGGTGAAGAGTGGTATCAAATTACCCTGGGTGGCGAGCAAGGCAATGATGCCGCTATTGGCAAAGTCATTGGGCCTTCTTTCTATGCCGATGAAATTCCGGATGTGATCACCAATGTCATCAATACCTATGTAACGCAACGCACGGATGATGAATCCTTCATCGATGCGTATCGCAGAATTGGTGTGACACCTTTCAAAGAAGCTGCTTATAAAAACGCTAAGAAAAAAGATAAAGCGGTCGATCAAAAAGAAAGTGCTGCAAGCTAATGATGAACAAGCACATTATTCGATTCCCTCAAGATGGGCAAGCTAGCCTCGTAGCCAATGAGTGGCAAGTATGGGATGGTGAAGGTGATGAAGGCGCACCATTCAATACCCCTGATTTAAAGCATGGTCTCAATAAGGTACTAGTGCCGTTTCATTGGTGGCGCAGTCATTGCAGCGGCCATCATCAGAATGCCGATATTATTGAGCGCGCCAACAAAGGTGAAATTGGCGTGTGGTTCGCTACCGATGATGACATCTTGAAACATGCTGAAATCATTGAAGCAGGCAAAAAAATATGGCCAGTAGTGGCAGCGCACTTCCCGATTTTTAGAGATGGTAGAAGTTTTAGTACCGCCGCCTTATTGCGTCAGCGTTTCAATTGGCAAAACGAAGTGCGCGCGATTGGCGATGTATTAATTGACCAATTGCTCCAGGGTGCCCGTGTTGGCTTTGACGCTTTTGAATTGCGTCCAGACCAAGACCTAACAGTAGGCCTTCAGCAATTCAATCTATTCTCAGTAAGCACTCAGAATAGCTGGCGTGGCAAAAGAACCTTGCTAGAAGCCTAAGTACAGCTCATCACAATCTCATGAACAACAATGCCCTCGGAAAAGTTTATTTGGTTGGCGCCGGCCCTGGCGCTGCTGACCTCATTACTGTTCGCGGCGCGAAACTGTTGGCCCAAGCGGATATTGTGTTTCACGATGCGCTCATAGAGCCTGAGATGCTTGATCTTTGTCCGCAAGCGATCAAAGTAGCTGTTGGTAAACGCTGCGGTAAATTGTCTTCAGCCCAGCACTTTATTAATAAGCGCTTGGTTGATGCAGCAAAACAATACCCAACTGTAGTCAGATTAAAGGGTGGTGACCCCATGCTTTTTGGAAGAGCTGATGAAGAATTACAAGCCCTAAAGAATGCAGGTATTGCTGTTGAAGTGATTCCAGGTATCACCGCTGCACTAGCCGGCGCAGCAAGCCTGCAGCAATCCTTAACACTGCGAGGCGTCTCTAGAAGCGTGGCCTTTATTACTTTGGCACAAGCTACAGAAAATCCAGATGGCAATGCTAATCAGCCACTTCCAAACCCAAGTGCAGATACCTTGGTGTATTACATGGGTCGTAAAGATGCGCGTCAAATTGCGACGCAGTTGATTGAAACTAGCCCAAATCACACCAGCACCACTCCCGTACATATCTTAGAAGCAGTGAGCACTCCAAGAGAGCGTCATTGGTCTAGTAATTTAGGTGAGCTCGCTAACGGAAAAGCAGATCAATGGTTTGACAGTGCGTCGCCAGCACTCATCATGATTGGTGAGGCACTAGCAGAGAAAATAGTAGGGGATCATTTGCTCATCGCCAGTAGTGATGATGAAGATGATCGAAAACGCTTTGGGTGAATTTTAAGAAGTAATTTTAGTGTGACGTTGCTTAATAAGTTCTGCAGCGGGAATGCGAACAATTTTTCCATCTTGCTCAACAACAATTGCAGTATTAGTTTGAATGGCTAAATCAATTGCTGATTGACCAGCTCTTTGCATTGCTGCATATGATCCAGCTAAGTCTGAATCATCTGATAGTCGAATATCTTTAATGTTCATGCTTACTCCAGTCCATTACTTTTATTAAATTTTCAAGTCTGCGTCAAACCACCTGCGTATCGGTTCCTTGGGGATATGAGGACCGCTATGGGCTACTCTCTCTAGAGCTCTATTCTGCGCTGTAAATAATGCTAGTTTAAGTTGACTAATCGTGGTTGATTTTCTAATTATTGTTGTTACAATAATTAGCATGGATAGTAAAAGATTTAACCGCCCCATCATCATTACGCGACATGCTAGTCTTCGCATGATTGAGCGCAATATCACCGAAGTAATGTTGCTGGATATTGTTGATACAGGAACGACCAAATACAGCGATGAATCCCATCTTTGGGTTTTTAAGCATTACCCTGATCGTACCGATAACTTGATTTGTGCCGTTCTTGTTCTTGAGGATTCTGTAATCATTAAAACAGTAATGCATCATTTTTCTATAGAGGAATAAGTCATGAACACCACTTACTTTGATGAAGATGACACATTGGTTCTTCATCTCTCTGACAAACCGATTACTAAAGAAGTTTCCCAAGACTGGAATACGCATATTAGCTATGCCGACGATGGCTCAGCAGTAGAAATAGTGATCCTTGAGGCTAAAGCCCATGGCATGTTGCCAGCGGCCATGATTAAAGCTGCGTAAGCTGGGTTTATGAAAGAAAATAATAAGAGGCTTGTGGGACGTCCAGCTCTAGAGGCTACCAAGGTATCTACTACCATCCGCCTATCACCCGAAGTGATAGAGACTTTCAAGGCTTCTGGCAGAGGCTGGCAAACTCGGATTGATTTGGCATTAAAGGATTGGCTAAAAGGCCACAAGGTAGCGCAGATTAGTGGGGCATCTTTAAATCAAAAATATTGACCTCTCAATTACGGATATCTGAATAAACTAAAGCGCACGCACGCCAAAATCAACGATAGCCTGCAAAACACCCTCATCCTCGCCAACCGCAAGCGTCGCACTTAATTTCACACTGGGGAACTTTTCCTGGCAGCAATTGAGTAGCACAGGAAAGTCATTGCGTAGATGGCCGCCTTGTCCAAAAAAGACCGGCACTACAACAATGTCAGAGGCGCCTGCACTCGCAAGACTGGCAACCGCAGTCTCTAAGCTGGGATCCATCATCTCCAGGAAGGCCAATTGAACCAAAGTGTCTGGATGCTGGGCTTTCCATAGGGCGGCCAAGCGATCAAAAGGCTCACGCCAGCGGGCATCTCGTGCACCATGACCAAACAGAATCATTGCTTTCATACTCTACTAGCACCTTAATATGGATTTACTCTATATTACCTATTATTAGTCGTATTCACAGTCACCTTTATCGATCATCAAACTATGGCCAACTTACTTACCCACTCTTGGTTTATTGCCATACTCGCAGCCATTTTGATTGGGGCGGTTCTCTCGGCCGTTCATCATGCAGAGGTCATTGCGCATAAAACGGGTGAACCTTTTGGCACTTTAGTGTTATCGATTAGCGTCACCATTATTGAAGTCTCCCTCATCATCGCCATGATGCTCTCTGGGCATGAGGGCTCAGAATTTATTGCGCGCGATGCCGTCTTTGCAACGGTCATGATTGTGATCAATGGTGTCATTGGTCTATGTATTTTTATGGGCGGCTTTAAGCATCATGAAATGACTTTTCGCAATGAAGGGACCAATTCTGCATTGGCAGTGCTGACTGCATTGGCTACCTTCATTCTGGTCATGCCGATTGTGACCATTAGCACTCCAGGGCCAGACTTCACCAAGAGTCAATTAGCCTTTGCCGGTATTGCTTCATTCGTTTTGTATATTGCCTTTTTATTCTTCCAAACCATTAGTCACCGTGACTATTACTTACCTAAATCTAAAGAGCAAAAAACCAATATTCATACCCATGCAGAAAAGCCGAGCAATCTCAAAACTGGAACCAGCTGCTTTTTGTTGCTACTTTCCTTGATAACGGTAGTGGGATTAGCAGAGTTACTGAGCCCAGTCATTGAAGCAGGCGTCAATGCTGCTGGAGCACCTAAGACGATTGTGGGCATTGCCATTGCGCTCTTAGTATTGATGCCTGAGGGCTATGCGGCCGTGCGAGCAGCCAGAGCCAATCGTCTACAAAGTAGTTTGAACTTGGCGCTAGGTTCAGCGCTAGCGAGTATTGGACTAACCATCCCAACGGTGGCCGCCATTGCCATCTTTTTTAATTTACCTTTAAGTCTGGGTATTAGCAGCCTCAATATGACGCTCATGTACCTGTCCTTCTTCATTGGCGCACTCACTCTAGCAATAGGCCGCACCACCATGCTGCAAGGCGTGGTGCACCTCATCATTTTCTTTGAGTATTTGTTCTTAAGCTTGGTACCTTAATGGCAGGTATTGTCGATACCGATCAGCAGCACTGATGAAGGGTGCAATCGATCCTTAGCGAGCGCACCCTTTTGAGAAGAATACGACTAAGCGATGAATCACTGGCTCCCAAGATAAAGGTTCTGGTGCCTTAGGTGAGCCCGGCATAACACTTGAGGCAGCACTAGAAACAACTTCAGAAGCAAAACCAGCAACTGGATTGTTTTGCGGCGGTGCGCATAGCTGACTAAAAATGAATTTGATCAAGACGAAAATGATGAGTACGATCGCAACGATGTACATGATTGCCTTCTTATTCATAAAAAGATTTCCACATCGTTGTTGGTGGCGATCATTTAAAATGATGCGCCATTAAAACTGAGGGATTTTCTTTAAATCCGCCTGAATGGTTGCACCATACTGTGCATTTAATCCAATGACTGAACGTAGCGGCACATGTTCTTTTTCAGAGAACCACACCTCAAAAGTAGCGGTGTCATCCTTAGATGTGGTCTTGTAATAACGAATAGCCTTTACCTTGCCACCATCAAAGGGAAATTCCCAAGGCTCGCCGCGCACCAAGGTGTAATTTTTGACAGAGCGGCCATCAGTCACGGGTAACACGATGGATTTAGCGGGTAAATCCCGGCCCATAAACTGATAACCCACCGACACCATATCGAGTAAGCGACCTGTATAAGGTGCACTTCCTGTGGCGGCGCTACGCGATGAGACTTTATAAAAGTTCACCGCATTTTTTTCTACTTTTGCGATTAATAACTCGGTATTGCCGCGCTTTTCTTGATAGGTATTGGTTAATAGGCCGTCTTTATTCACGGTCCCTACTGAATCCCTGATCAACTTTTGATCAGAAAGCGCTGTTGAGAGAACTGCGCCAAGAGTGCCAACAGAGTTAATGTGATATTGGTCTTTACGAATATCCACCTTATCGACAATGGTTGCCACCTGCATCGAGCCCTTGACCAAATTAAAGACTTGCTCATAAGGGCTTGGGGCCTCGCCAGAGTCTTTTAGATAAGCCGCTCGCTTAGCTGGGTCAGCAGTTATTTTGAGATCGTACTCAAATTGGGCTGTTTGGGCAGCAGCCCCGAAACTCAATACCAAAAAAATACCCAGGCAAACAAAGCGGAAGTGGAAAATATGCAGAGAAATATGGTTCATCGGCTAATTATTGCAAAATAATCAACATTCTGGAAGATCCCACCGATAAGTCTAAGGCGGTCGGTGCCCCAATCCAAATAAACCCCATCAAGATAAACCCTAGCGCGAGAACATGATAGGACCAAGGAAATACTTAGACTTAGAACACATATGTCATTTTAGAATTTATAATGAACTCATGACTGGTTTGATAGCTTCCTTTTTTACCTCCCTGATCGCCACTTGGTTAATTATTCGATTTAACTATTTGCATAGCCACATATCGGCTGATGCTGATTTTAGTGGGCCCCAAAAATTTCACACGAATAGTACACCGCGGATTGGCGGAGTTGCAGTTGCCATTGGATTATTTTTTGCCATCTTGCTGCGATTAAAAAATCTTCCAGAATATGGCACCGAAATTACCTTGCTCCTTTGCGCCATTCCTGCTTTTTCCATTGGCTTAACTGAGGACCTCACCAAAGTTATTAGTGTTCGCGCGAGATTATTTTTTGTCATGTGTTCTGCAGGTTTGATGGTATTGTTTTTGAACATTCATATTGTCAAACTCGATATTCCATTTGTAGATTACCTCTTCATTACCCTCCCTTTTGTAGGCATTATATTTACCATCTTCGCAATGACTGGCTTGGCAAATGCCTACAATATTATTGATGGTTTTAATGGACTCTCTAGCATGGTGGGCATTATCACCTTAATGGCAATAGCCTATGTTGGTCAACTCTTCATCGACCCTATGATTGCTTACTTAGCCCTAGTGATGGCTGGAGCCATCTTGGGGTTTTTCATTTGGAACTATCCGCGTGGTCTCATCTTCTTAGGTGATGGCGGGGCCTACTTGCTTGGTTATTGGGTGAGTGCCCTGAGCATCCTCTTGGTATGCAGGCATCAGGAAATCTCACCTTGGTTTGCAGTCATGATTAATGGCTATCCCATTATGGAAACGCTCTTTACTATTTATAGAAGAAAAATTCATCAAGGAAAGAGTCCTGGTCAGCCCGATGGTATTCATATTCATACCTTGATATACCGTCGCATTCTCATGCACAATCATCGCGATCAAAATTGGTTTTCATCTAATGCCAAAACAGCCCCTTATCTTTGGGTGCTTGCCACCCTTAGTATTGCCCCTGCAGTGCTGTGGTATGAATCTACCCCCATACTAATGGTGGCCTGCCTTCTCTTTGTGATTTCCTATGTTTGGGTCTATGCCAGCATTGTGAAATTTCGTACACCCAAGTGGCTCCATCTAGATTACTTGGAATAATAAGAGTAGCGAATATAGGAGTGGCAATCGAGTCTTATTTAAAGAAATTCAGTACGCTCAGAACTTGCGATAACAGCACCAAGATAACTAAGGCAACAACTATCACTAGACTCAACTCAATCCGAAAGAGCTTTGATCTTTTGTGAATATATTCAATATGTAGCATGCAGCCCTCAGATAAGGTGGAAAGCTCTAGAGTGCACCACGAGTCAATCAAAGCAGATCAGGCATTACTGATTGGATCAGCGCAAAAGAAGAAAACGATGCAGGTAATGGTTTGCTAATGCTCCATAGCGAGCCTAAAGCTCAATATTAGTTTAGTTTAGCGAGTCTCGAAGAACACACCTCCAAGGCCTTCATCATCCTCAGAAAAAGTAAAAATCACCTCTTGAAATAAAGCTAGCCTGAAAGCAGGATCACGGTCAATTCTCAAATGGACTATTTCTTTAAATGATTTAGTCAGGGGCATTTTTCTTCATCCTCCCGAGCGCCTTTGCATGGTAGTAATCACATTTTCTTGCTCATCTTCGAATGTGACGGTTACTGCACTCTTCATGAGCTCCCCGGAATCTGCTTTTTCGCCACCCTTCGTGCGCGCTCAAAAAAAACCTTCAACCTTACCCGTACGGATGATAACTTTTTCTAAGCTGGCTTTTTCCAATTCATCAAAACCAATATTAATTTCATTAAAGAGGCTTCGCTTTGTCATTGCGCTGGGGTCATATCTAATATCTGCATCCATGTCTCTTAAATTAGGCGATTCTCAACAGCATCACATTAATTCAATAAATCTTGAAGCCTGTGTTTTCCCACTATGACTTACCGTTAAGCCCTACCAATAGTTTAAGCAAACACTACACTAGTATGTCCATCTACTTGAGATCGTGAGCGTTTACGAATCACAATTTGCACATCTCTACCCAATCGATTTAGGCATTCGAGCATTTTTGCTTCACTCACACCTCTAAATTGACCACGTAGCAAACCAGAGAGCTTAGGTTGAGTAAGCCCCAAAAGATCGGCTGCCTCGACTTGAGTTAAATGGCGCTGCTTGATGATTTCGCCAATCTTAAAAGCGAGACGAGCCTTGACCAGCATCTCTTCTGCTTGACTATCGCCCAGATCAGCATAAACATTGCCACTACTCATTTCAATTTTGCTCATTTTGTCTTTCCTTTCGCATGCTCTTGCGCCACCTTTAAGCGCTCATGAATTAAATCCATATCCGGCTTTGGGGTAGCAATACCGCTAGTTGATTTCTTTTGAAAACAATGCAACACATAGACTCCATCTGCCAACTTCACCGTATAAACTGCTCTGTACGTATTACCAAGGTGATCTTCAACCACCTCTAAAACTCCTGCTCCCCCAAACCCTTTTAAAGGTTTAGCTTGAACATGCTTTTTGCCATCTTGCGATAAGTGCAAGGCATACCCAAAAACATCTCTCACTAACTCTGGCAAAGACATTAAGTCCTTTTTAGAAGAGCTAACCCAATACAGTGGTTTTAAAGAATTCGTCATTCCTATATTATACCCATATAGGTATAATTACAATTATTATTTAAACCAATTCCCCACAGCCAAAAAGGGTTCGATACATGGCATTAGCAAGCCTAAATTACCCTACAAGCCATACACCATATGCCTTTAAGACTGCTAATACCGCATAGCGAGCGTAGTTGAGTTTGCCAGACATGACTTCAATAGCGCAGTTTTAAACATATCGTCCTTCAAACGCTGTGTTACAAAGACAATCCAGACTGGTTCATATGCTTGCTAGTATTTACTCAGTAAAGCTCAAAAGAGCAGAGGATTGCAAATCACTTGTCTGTAGACATCTAGCTATGAAACGCCCCCATCATCTTCATCAATATTATCGGGGGATTAGTCAGTGACGTTATATTTTTCTCTGGCTACTTGAATGACATGTATGGAAGCGGGCTCATATATTTCTCTCGGCACCTTAGCCATGCTAAGCGAAATGGTTTCAGACCAATTACACCCATCAGAGTCAAGCTCAGCTAAACCCATGACTCCACCAAACTTACAGGTTTCACATCCATCTAGTTTTTGGATTTCAGATGTGAGCCAATTTTGTAAAGATTCTTTTGAAATATATTCTCTTGTCATAAATTCCCCATCAAGTTACTCCGCAAATTCGAATACCGTAAGATCGTCCTTAAAGATTAGCTTAACGTTGCCTTAGGCTGCTCTGGTTCAAGCAAGTCCTGGATAGAGCACCCAAAATACTGACAAAGAATATCCAGTACCTCCAAGTCCACACGCTCGGCATCTTCGTAATACATCCTAGTGAGCGTCCCACGATTAATGCCAGTATCCCTGGTGACATCAGAAATTTTCTTCTTATGCTCTCCAAGTAATCTGGATAGATAAACTCTCAAAATAACCTCCTAAAAATTAATTTATATACTTAATGGTATAAAAGACTTGCAAAAGATCAAAATATATGTATAATGATCTATAGAAGATCAATTTATCTTTAAATTGACAAAATTATCGTTTATTGTATCAATAACCAAGGAGCCATCTACTAAATAACCTAGAGCAATTAAAACATGTAATAAAGCCCCAAAGCTGAGTTACCTCATACCTCAAAAGCCAATCCCGACCACAGAAAGCCAATTTATGACGAACCTAATAAACAACCCATCAACCTCAGCCAACCCAAGCCTGAGCGGCTTAAAAATCAGAATCGACCCCAGGGAGCTATTGGCCAATACCCTTGAGAAAATTGAAGGTGCCTACGCATATGCATCCATTCGCGCCTATAAGGCGGACTTCAATACCTTCATCCAATTTTGCGAAGATTGCAATGAGGAATCATTACCAGCCCTACCCCTATCTATCGCCAACTTCATCATTAAGCTCTCTAACGACAAGCGAAGTTCAGCGGGCATTCGACGCGCTATTTGTGGAATATCCACGATTCATAAACTCAACCGCATGGATGACCCTACGAAGGATCCTGATGTCACCATTGAAATGCGAAGAATGCATCGAAAACTGGGGCGCTCCGCAAAACAAGCTGGCAGCATTAACCTAGACATCCTAGACCAGATGCTCTTGGCTACCGATGATTCAATTAGAGGCCTGCGAGATAAAGTTTTATTACTTGTGGCTTACGATACCCTATGTAGGCGCAGTGAGTTAGTGTCACTGCAAGTTAAAGACGTCAAGATAACCATTAAAAATGGTATTGAGAGCACTTCAATTCTGCTCAGAAAAAGCAAAACAGATCAAGATTCCATGGGTAAAAGGCTGCGTCTAAGTGAAAGGGCGCATCTCGCATTAATGGCTTGGATAAAAGAGCTTCCTGCGGGGCAAGAAAAGCTCATAACAGGAATATCACGCTCCGGAGATATAACACCACATCTTGGGGCCGGTCAGATAAATCGCATCTACAAGAGAATTGCCAGAGCAGCCGGATTAGATGAATCAGTCATAAAGGGAATTAGTGGTCACTCCATGCGAGTAGGTGCGGCACAAGATTTGCTGAGTTCTGGGGCAAGCATGCCAATCATGATGCAACGAGGGAGATGGTCTAAGTCCGATACTGTGATGAGGTATGTAGAGCACATTTAAATTTTTCGGCAAGGAATCACGATCTTAATACTCCCCATCCCCAATGCGGGTGTACTCATAAAGTGCAAGTTGGGGCCCCATAAGCTGCAAGTTGATCCGCCATAAAGTGCAAGTCAACGGATTGAGGTAAGAAACAGGAAAAAATAGAAATAGCCACATCAGCAGAATAAGGGGGTAGATTAATTTTCAGCGAATAAATCAACAGATGGCTGGCTTATTTTCATAAATTTGAAGTTGGAGTAAAAATTAGATGCAGTAATGCTGCAAAAATCTTCATAGAGATATCAACCGACCGGAAAAAGTTACTGAAAAATTAGGATCGGGACAAAGGCTTGCAGGTTATGGATTAACCCACAGAAATGCTGGATTAGATAAATCAACCGTTGAGGGAATCAGTGGTCACTCTATGCGAGTAGGCGCAGCTCAAGATTTACTAAATTCTGGAGCAACCATGCCTATTATTATGCAGCGCGGAAGATGGTCAAAGACTGATACGGTTATGAGATATCTAGAACATGCCAATTTGCAACCCTAAAGCCAAAACTTCAAAGCTATGGGTCTTTTATGAATAAGCCCATTTATAAGAATGAAGCCAGTCAGTATGCCAACTCCATCTGCTACCCAATCGGCAAACTCTCCAAAACGCCAGCCTGTAAGCCGCTGAATCATTTCAATCAGGCAGCCATCAAATAGCAGGCCACTAACTACCTTGCCTACGGCTTTTTGATACGCAAGTATGCCCAAGGTCGTTGGGCAAAAGAAAGTCAAGACATGTCAGACATGTTGGGCCCTATCCCACCAATCAAATAATTCAGACGGCAAATAAACCGTTGATATAAGACATAAAAATCCAAAAAAAATGCAAGCGATCCAAAAAGCAATCTTAGCAATAATGGCTATAAAGCCAAGGAATTGAAAATTATAGTGTTTATTTGATTTATTAATGACCGCCACCCTTAACGATTACTAAGGCGCCCTTCCAGATAATCCAAAGATCTAAACGCAGCAGACCTATAGAAGAGCGCTTAAGGTATTGATCAACATATTCGTATTCGTAGACGGGGTTCCCCATCTCTGAAGTTCCCTTATTGATATGACCCAAGCCCAAAAGGCCACCACGCAATAAAAATCTAGTGACATTGCCCTGCGCGCGATCCCTTTCATAATGCAATACTGACAAGGGGCGTGGACCAACAATACTCATATCACCTTTAAGGACACTCCAAAACTGAGGCAATTCATCAAGATAGAATTTTTTAACAAATTGACCCACATAAGTTCGACTATCTGGCGTCCACTCGGCAGAGTAGGCTATCCAGTCATGCCGCTTAGCGCCCTCAGGCTCGATATATTTAGTTTTAATTTGTCGAATCTTATATTTAGGAATAATTTTCCCGGCGCTTATCCCGTTGTAATAGAAAAACATTGGCCCTGCATTTTCTGGAATTAGCCAACCCTCAATCAAAAATGCCAATTTCAATAGCAAAAAAATAGGGGCGGAGATTAATAGAAAAATTATTGCGACAACCTTATCAAATAAAATTTTGAAGAATCGTGGTGGTAATGTCTCTCTCAACTCAAAAATATGAGGATATTTTTTTAATATTAGAGGTGTAGGGGGTGTATATGGAAAAGCTTCCTTCGGTTCAACTGAAATCATGGGCATTCCATTAGAATACAAAAGTAAAGAAAAAAAAGGGGGGAAATGCATAACAAAAAACTTGACGGTCTTAGGGGACTTGCCGCACTAAATGTTACCATCTCTCATTTCATCGCCGCATTTTTTCCCGCACTACTTAATGCCAATTACCCCCAAACATTCCCAGCAAACAACAACCCAAGTATTTTATTTAAAATTGTAAGCTTTCCAGCTATTTCGGTTCTCTACAATGGCAATTTTGCAGTTTTAATTTTTTTTGCAATCTCTGGATATGTACTAACTAATCGGTAATCGTCCCCTAGAACCAAAGTAATCAGAAGTAGAATTTTCTCAATTAGAGGAGTTCTACATGAAGCGTTCTAAATTTACTGACAGTCAGATCATGGATGCCCTAAAACGGGTCGATGCTGGCT
>Ga0194037_1001359_pt1 | contig 17767 bp, 14 predicted proteins | sample JunL306m_MetaG_FD_148653 | JGI IMG/M metagenome (GOLD analysis project Ga0194037, IMG submission 148653) | Anoxic zone freshwater microbial communities from boreal shield lake in IISD Experimental Lakes Area, Ontario, Canada - Jun2016-L304-6m | ecosystem: Environmental > Aquatic > Freshwater >...
ACCACCATGACCCTCAAGCAGCGCTTTCCTTTTCGCTTCGGGACAAGCTCCTACATCATCCCTGCCGACATCATTCCCAATGTAGAGTATCTCAAGGATAAGGTTGATGATATTGAGCTGGTGCTGTTTGAGTCTGACGAATTCAGTAACTCGCCCTCACAAGCGGATATTCAGAGGCTCAAGGAGTTGGCCGATGAGTGGTTGCTCACCTACTCCGTTCACCTGCCGCTTGATGTCTATCTTGGCCATCCCGACCGCGCAGAGCGGGAGCGCTCCGTTGGTAAATGCCTCAGAATTATTGAGTTGACTCGTGACCTGCCGAAATCCGCCTACGTGATGCACTTTGAATCGGGCTTGGGTGTTGATATCAAGGGATTTTCTGCTGATAAGCAACAGCGCTTTACCGATGCCCTGCGCGATTCTCTGGCGATGCTGCTGCATGGTACCGATGAACCCGCATCATCCTTCTGTGCCGAAAATCTCAACTACCCCTTTGAGCTTGTCTGGCCGGTAGTCGAGGAGTTCGGCCTCTCCGTGACGCTCGATGTGGGGCATCTCGAATATTACGGATTTCCGACAGCCGACTATCTCAAGTGCTACCTGCCCAAAGCGAAGGTACTGCATGTCCATGGCACGGTTGAGGGAAAAGATCACAACTCTCTGAGCTTTCTGAAACCGGAAGTGCTTGAGCTGCTTATGGTAGAACTTGCACGTCAGCCATTGGCCAGTCGTGTCTTTACCATGGAGATTTTTTCTGAAGCTGATTTTACTTCGTCGTGCGGGGTGATGGAGAAGTTTGTTTCTCCAGTGGTTGAGGATTTTGAATAAAGGGTTGTCTTCCCGGTAACACCAGCCCATAAAGCAGCAGATCTTCATACATCCCATTTTTGAAATGGTGCTGAACCAGATATCCTTCGCGTTTCAGGCCAGCCTTTTCCATAACTCTTGCGGAGGCTGGATTTCGCGCAAAGCAGAGGGCGGTGATGCGTGTGATTCCAGGCTCTTCGGAAGCAAACTGTATCATGCGCGAAACAGCTTTTGTGCAGAATCCTTTCCCCCAGTTTTCGACACCGATCCAGTAGCTTGCCAAGGTCTGCCGCACAGCTCTCTGTCTTCCATGCAATACCTGCTGCTTTTCATGAATCCCTATTGTCGGGAAAAAAAAGATCTCTCAACCGGATTCAGCCTCTGGGGCGTCTCAGCCGAAGACCACACGCCATCTTGAAGATCGGCAAGGTACGCCGCACCCAGTGAGGTGGATTCGATGTTGTGTGGTCTCAAAACAGGGAGGCTCTGTCAACGCCAATATAGCAAGTTCATGCTGCATGAATGTGGCAAAGCGAAAGCTATAACCGCAATTGCCAGAAAATTAACGACACTCTTTTATAATGTACTCAGATACGGCATGAAGTATGTGGATCAGGGAGCGAATGACCAAGTTTTCATGGGCAATACAAAGTAATGCTGTATGCAGGAGCCTCTTGGTGTAGCGTTTGTAATGGAGCGTTCATTCATTATCTTACCCAATTCTAATCACCGTGAACTGATGATTTTTTAATAATTTGTTCCGCCCTTGTTCCGTTGATGGTTTTTTGAGATTATTAACTTATTCAAAATAGAATGGATAGGATGAGTCCTGCAAATATAACAGATAAATTTGTTGTTGTCGGTGATAGAGTATTAATCAAACCAAAATCTCCTGGCGAAAGAACAAAATCTGGCATTTATCTTCCCCCCGGCGTTCAGGAAAAAGAGAAGATCCATACGGGATATATTATCAAAACAGGGCCGGGCTATCCTGTTGGCCCACCGCCGGAGTCAGATGAGCCATGGAAAGAGCATGTTGCAGTAGCTCAGTACATACCGCTTCAGGCAAAGGTTGGTGATATGGCAATTTTCATCCAGAACAGCTCTTATGAGATTGAGTATGACGATGAGCGTTATATTATTGTTCCGAATGCAGCTATCTTGCTCTTGATCAGGGAGGATGACGATCTGGACTACTACCTTCGATAAGTTGCCTCTCTTCACCTTTGCTTTGAAACTGACAATACTTTGATACATGACCAGAGACCTCGCTTCATACAGCCCTGCAACCCCTTCTCACCAGGATCTTTTCCGGAAAATTGGTGTGCTGAAAAAAGAGATGAACGCCATTATCCTTGCTCACTATTATACTGTTCCAGAGATACAGCAGGTGGCGGATATTGTTGGTGACAGTCTCGCTCTTGCCAGGGCTGCCGAAAAAAATGATGCTGATGTGATTGTTTTTGCGGGAGTCTATTTTATGGCTGAAACCGCCAAAATACTGAATCCCGATAAACAGGTGCTGATGCCGGATGCCCATGCCGGATGCCCGCTTGCCGACAGTTGTCCGGCAGATCAGTTCAGGAAGTTCAAGGAGCAGCATCCTGGAGCAATTGTGATTACCTACATTAATTCGACGGCCGAGATCAAGGCGCTCTCCGATATCACCTGCACCTCCTCGAATGTCGAACATATCATTCGTCAGATTCCTGAAAACCAGCAGATTATTTTTGGGCCCGACCGAAACCTTGGTGCCTATATTGCCAAAAAGTTCAACAGAGAGATGGCGCTCTGGCAGGGCTACTGCTATGTGCATGATGATTTTTCGGAGGAGTATATGCTGAAGGTCTGTGCGGAGCAGCCGGATGCGGAGCTTATTGCCCATCCTGAATGTCAGGAGGAGGTGTTGCGTCATGCAGCTTTTGTCGGTTCAACCAAGGCGTTGCTTGATTATACGGTGTCAAGCTCTTGCCGGAAGTTTATTGTTGCTACAGAGCCCGGCATTCTTTATGAAATGCAGCGCCGTTCACCCGGTAAACTCTTTCTGCCCGCCCCGAAAGCACCGGATAATCATCGTGGTGTCTGCACCCAGATGAAGCAGAACACCCTTGCAAAGCTCTACCAGTGCATGGTGAACCGGAAGCCTGAAATTGTGGTGGACGAAACTCTTCGTTTTGAGGCCCTTGGCTCTATCAGACGAATGCTCGAAATGTCTCCAGGATAAAACCCTATGGCAGATTCAGAACAGTTGCGACTGCTCAAAGAGAGCGTCTCCTCCTGGAACCTCTGGCGTCGTGAGCATCCGGACGTTCGTCCTGATCTCCGGGGAGCCACCCTGGCCTCTCTTGATCTTCGGGGTATCAACCTCGAAGAGGCGAATCTCAGCGGGGCCGATCTGCGTGGAACAAACCTCAGCAAGGCTAACGTGAGGGGAGTTAATTTCAGTAAAAGCACCATTGATATTTTTACACAATATGACGATATCCGTGGTTGTGATGTTGGCGTTAATGGACTTTACTCCCCGGTGACCGACTCTGCGGCCCTGTTGCGGATTGATCCGCCCGGCAACTCCATGCAGGGGGCCAGCGCTGAAGCGGTGCTCGAAAGCCTGCGCCATGCCCGCAAGCTCCACACTTTTTCGCTGCTGCTTGCCGGAATTGCCCTGCTCTTTATCATTATCAAACCAAAAACCATTACGTTGCCCTACCTTGCAGGATCATTCAAATTTGATGAGTTCAATTACTCTTTTCTGGCGATGATTCTCTCAACGGTGCTTCTGATTCAGGTCTCCTCTTTTATTGAGTCAGCCCTGCAGGGTGCTCGCTACCTGAACGACCGAAGAGCGGCAATGCTCGTGGGCCATTTCCCGTGGCTGCTTTCAAAATATGAAAGTGAACAGCCAAATCAGCGACAGTCAAAAGTGATGCGCCTCCTTCTGGTTTTTCATCCGATGGTCTATCTCTATTTCTTTACGAAATGGGATCTGCTCTTCAGCGCAGACTGGGAGGCATTGGCGCAGCACTATAAGGAGATGTCGGTCGTTTTCGGTGAATATCTGCTGCCGGTACTCTATGTTGTGCTCATGAAACTCTGCATCCATATTTTCCGATTATCTGAAGGGTTTCAGAAACCTATCCTTTTCGATACCGAAACAGAGCGCGGACGACGTTCTGATATGGAACGCCTTGCCGTTGCTGTTGAAAAACAGGCCTCCCGTACCGCAGAGCTTGTTGAACTCATGCGTAAAAGAGAGGGGTGAGCATGGGTGAGGAGATTGTACGGCTCAATCCACAGGAGGTGTGGAGTTGTTTTTACTGCTTGACGCAGATACCCCGTCCTTCCAAAAAAGAGGAGAAGATCAGGGCATTTATGGTCGATTTCGGTAAACGTCCCGGTTTGGAGAGCGTTGTTGATGAGGTTGGCAATGTGCTCATCAGCAAACCGGCTACGGCTGGAATGGCGAATCGGAAAGGTGTGATTCTGCAAGCCCATCTTGATATGGTGCCGCAGAAAAACAGTGACAAGCTGCACGACTTTGAAGCAGACCCCATTCAAACAATCATTGATGGCGACTGGGTGCGGGCTGACGGCACGACTCTCGGTGCCGACAATGGCATGGGGGTTGCTGCGGCAATGGCCGTGCTTGCATCACAAGAGCTCCAGCATGGCCCGATTGAAGTGCTTTTAACCACTGATGAGGAGGCGGGGATGAGCGGTGCCACCGGCCTGAAACCCGGTCTGCTCAAGGGTGATATTCTGATCAACATGGATTCGGAAGAGGAGGGGGAGCTTTTTATCGGCTGTGCCGGAGGCACCAACGGGAGGATGATCTTTCGCTATCATGAGCAACCGCTTCCGCCGGATTCCAAAGGGTTCAGAATCAAGGTAACAGGGTTACGGGGTGGCCACAGTGGGGTGGATATTCACCTTGGCCGTGGCAATGCCAACAAGATCATGAACCGGATTCTCTCTCATGGCCAACGCACTTGTGGATTGCTGCTTGCTTCCATCAATGGGGGGAGTCTTCGCAACGCCATCCCGCGTGAATCCTTTGCTCATATTGCTCTTCCGGCTGACAGAGTAGCGGAATTTCTTGACCATTTTTCAATGCTGACCAACGTTATCAAGCAGGAGTTGTCGGTCGTTGAGCCTGCCCTGAAGATTGAGGTGATCACCGCAGAGCTGCCGGAGACAGTGATGGAACAAGCTATCCTCGTACAATTGCTGAACGCCATTTATGCCTCTCCGAATGGGGTCGTGCGCATGAGCAACGACATGGATGGTCTGGTGGAAACCTCCAATAATCTTGCCATGGTAACATCCGGAAATGGAACGATTACGGTTGACCATCTCTTCAGAAGCTCGGTTGACTCCGCCAGAGATGATCTTGAAATCATGCTGAAAAGCATTTCGGATCTTGCTGGCGCTGCATCTCTCTTTGATGGAGCCTATCCCGGCTGGAAACCCAATCCTGATTCGCCCATCCTCAAGATCATGCAGGAAGTGTATCACCAGAGGTTCGGGAATATCCCAAACGTAACAGCCATACATGCCGGTCTCGAATGCGGGATTTTGGGGGGCACCTATCCCGATCTTGACATGATCTCCTTTGGCCCCACCATTCGCTTTCCGCACTCGCCAGATGAAAAGGTCAACATTCCATCTGTCACCAAATTCTGGGACTTTCTTGTCGAGACGTTGAAGAGTATACCCGAAAAATAATTGTATTTTACCGGTCTGTGCTGGCAGTGTCTTGCAGCCAATAAAGTGGGGGATTCGACCTCGTTTATCGAGTTCATACTTCAGGCGTTGCTCGATGCCATGCTTGAGCAATGAGAGAACGGTTCGTTTTACGTGATTGTCCCACTCTGTTTTCCGGTCAAAACGTTTTATATTTTGGCGTGTAGTAAAAAAGTGTTACGCTCTGTAGCTGATGTGTTTGAGTGTCGATACTCTTTATGGGATCATGAGTTAAATGGAGGATGACGATGAAAACGCTGCCGATAGGGATACAGACGTTCGGTGAGATCATTCATGAGGATTATCTCTATATCGACAAAACAGAGATTGCTTGTAGCCTGATTAACCGCTTTAAATATGTTTTTCTGTCGTGGCCCAGGCGATTTGGGAAGAGCCTGTTTCTCGACACGCTGAAAAATATTTTTGAAGGGAATCAGGAGTTGTTTCGTGAGCTGCTGATTGAGAAGCAGTGGAACTGGGATGTCAAATATCCGGTCATCAAGATCAGTTTCAGTGGCGGGATTCACTCGAAAGCCGACCTGGAGGAGGATTTGCAGTACATCCTCAAATCCAATGAAAAGCGACTTGGGCTGGAGTGTGAAAACAGAACCAAGGCACAACACTTCTTCGCGGAATTAATCGCAAAAGCCTGGGAGAAATATCTTTGACCCCGGAGCAAGAAACGTCAGCAAGTTTGAGTGGGAGAAGTTGTGACGCTCCGAACCATAGCGGTGGGTGACTCGCCGCTGGATGCTGCTCTGCAACTACCGGAATCTGCTCAGGTATTGCCGGAAAGTTCTCTTCTGGAGGTTCATCAACGCATTCTGCCATCGCGACTATCGTGACCCCGACTTATTCAAAAATCGCGTCGAGATACATAATCCCGGCGGGTGGAACCAGAAGCTGCTCATGCTCGAACAGGAAGAGACATTGATTAAACCGTCGGAAAAGTAATTTTCTTTCTCATTTTTGCCTGAAAAAATTCCTGTTATATTGTCTTGCTCCTTATATAGAGTAGCCTCCTCGCTTGGCTTTTCTTTTTATTATAGATGATATAACTATCATTTATAAAATACTTTATGTTTTGCTCCACCCAACTTTGATACTGGAGAATTTATATGAAAATAGCCCGTCTTTTCACCCAGCCCGGCCAGAATGTCTATGACCGGTTTGAATATACAACACGCACCTCGGTGCTGCGCAACCCTGATGGCTCAAAGGTTTTTGAGATGAACAATATAGAGGTGCCGGTGCAGTGGTCGCAGGTCGCGGCTGATATTCTGGCGCAGAAATATTTCCGCAAAACTGGTATTGTGCAGCGTGATGAGCAAGGTAACGCGCTCACCGACAGCGATGGGAAGCTGGTGACGGGCAGTGAGCATTCGATCAGGCAGGTGGTGCACCGCATGGCGGGTTGCTGGAAAGAGTGGGGCGAAAAGAACCAGTATTTTGATACGCCCGACGATGCGCAGGCCTTTTATGACGAACTGGCCTTCATGATTCTCGGGCAGATGGGTGCTCCCAATTCTCCGCAGTGGTTCAATACGGGGCTCAATTTTGCTTATGGAACCACCGGCCCGGCCCAGGGGCACTACTATGTGGATCCGGCAAGTGGCGAGGTGAAGGAGTCGGAGGATGCCTACTCACGCCCTCAGGCCCACGCCTGTTTTATCCAGTCGGTCAATGATGATCTGGTCAACGATGGCGGGATTTTTGATCTGGCGATGCGTGAAGCGAGGGTCTTCAAATTTGGCAGCGGCTCCGGCACCAACTACTCCAACCTGCGTTCGGGCGGGGAGAAGCTGAGCGGCGGTGGAAGCTCTTCGGGGTTGATGAGCTTTTTGAAGATTTTTGATTCAGCGGCAGGAGCCATCAAGTCGGGCGGCACCACACGCCGGGCGGCCAAGATGGTGATTGTTGATATCGACCATCCTGATGTCGAGAAATTTATCGAGTGGAAGGCGAAAGAGGAGGACAAGGTGGCCTCGCTGGTGGCCGGTTCAAGAATCTGTTCCCGTTTTCTCCAGGCCATTGTCGAAGAGGCGCTTGCCAACGGAGTGGATCGCAAAACTAATCCGCAACTGCAGCAGTTGATTCAGAATGCGCTGAGCAGGGCGGTGCCGATGAGCTACATTATTCGTGTGCTTGCGCTGGTTGAGCAGGGATATACCACGCTTGATTTTGCGGAGTACAACTCCAATTACGAATCGGAAGCCTATTCGACGGTTGGCGGGCAGAACTCCAATAATACGGTTCGGGTCACCAACGAGTTCATGAAGGCGGTGGAAAATGATGAGGTGTGGGATCTTCGCCAGCGTACGACAGGCAAAACTGCAAGAGTTGTCAAGGCGCGTGACCTCTGGGAAAAAATTCTGCTCAGCGCCTGGAAATGTGCCGATCCCGGTTTGCAGTTCGATACCACCATCAACGAATGGCACACCTGCTCGAAGAGTGGCCGCATCAACGCCAGCAACCCCTGTTCGGAGTACATGTTTCTCGACGATACCGCCTGCAACCTTGCCAGCCTCAACCTGATCCATTTTGTGGATGAGGCATCGGGTACCATGAAGGTGAAGGAGCTGCAGCACGCCTCGGCGTTATGGACGGTGGTGCTTGAAATATCGGTACTGATGGCCCATTTTCCTTCAAGGGATATTGCCCGTTTGAGCTATGAGTTCAGAACACTTGGCCTCGGTTTCGCCAATCTTGGCACGGTGCTGATGGTGCTCGGGATTCCTTACGATTCACCGAAGGCGCTTGCCCTTGCCGGTGCAATTTCCGCCTTGATGACCGGTCAGGCTTATGTCACCTCGGCAGATTTGGCCCACGATCTTGGCACCTTCAGCGGTTATGCGGCAAATGCCAGTGAGATGCTTCGCGTCATTCGTAACCACCGCAGAGCAGCACAAAACCTCTCCGAAACGGAGTACGAGGGGTTATCGGTCAAGCCTCGTGGCATTGATTCGGAGTACTGCCCGAAAGAGCTTTTCGAGGCAGCAGGCAAAGTGTGGGACAAGGCGTTGCAGAAGGGAGAAAAGTATGGCTTCAGAAATGCCCAGGTGAGCGTTATTGCGCCCACCGGCACCATCGGGCTGGTAATGGATTGCGATACCACCGGCATTGAGCCGGAGTTTGCCATTGTCAAATTCAAAAAACTTGCTGGTGGAGGCTATTTTAAAATTGTCAACCAGTCGGTGCAGAAGGCGCTTGAGCGTCTTGGATACAGCAGCTCACAGATTGAGGATATTGAGCACTACTGCAAGGGGCATGGCACGCTTGCCGGTTCACCCTCAATTAATCGGCAGTGGCTGAAAAGTCGTGGATTTACCGATGAGAAGATTGACGTGGTGGAGTCGCAGCTTGAAACGGTTTTTGATATCCGTTTTGCCTTCAACAAGTGGATTCTTGGCGAGGATTTCAGCGCCGCGCTTGGCTTTACTGAGGAGCAGCTCAACAATCCCGATTTTGACATGCTGCAGGCACTTGGGGCAACAGAGGCCGATGCAGCGGCGACCAATGACTATATCTGTGGCACCATGACCATTGAGGGTGCGCCTCACCTGAAGCATGAGCATCTTGCCGTGTTTGATTGTGCCAGCAGGTGCGGCAAAAAGGGGGTGCGCTTTATCCGGTACGAAGCTCATATTCGCATGATGTCGGCGGTGCAGCCGTTTATTTCAGGGGCGATCTCAAAAACCGTCAACATGCCGGGCACAGCCACCACGGCTGAAATTGGAGATGTCTACCGATCCGCCTGGCAGCTTATGGTCAAGGCGGTAACGGTCTATCGCGATGGTTCGAAGCTCTCACAGCCGCTTAATAGTTCGAGCTATCAGGATCTTGACGAGATTATCATGCTTGGTACCGAGGAGAGCCTTGACGAGACCAAAGGGCCGAAAGAGGTGCAGGAGCGGATTATTGAAAAGGTGTACCATCGTTCCGAGCGCCGGATGCTGCCGAAACGGAGGAAGGGGTATATCCGCGAAGCCTACGTTGGTGGTCACAAGGTGTTTCTCAGAACAGGGGAGTACGACGATGGCTCTCTCGGTGAAGTCTTTATTGATATGTACAAGGAGGGGGCCTCATTCAAGGGGCTGTTGAACTGTTTTGCGGTGCTTGCCTCCAAGGCGCTCCAGTATGGTATGCCGCTCGAAGAGCTGGTTGACAGCTTCACCTTTACCCGTTTTGAGCCAGCAGGCGCGGTTCAGGGGCACAATGTCATAAAAAACTCGACCTCTATTCTTGACTACGTCTTCCGCTCTATCGGCTACGACTATCTTGGCCGCAAGGATTTTGTGCATGTCAAGGCGGTTGACGAGGTGCCGTGCGGGGAGACGGAGGCTGGTAATGGTGTGGCCAATCATGTCGCGGTCAGGGAACCCTCTTTTGCTGAACAACCCTCATCAAGCAACACCTCAACCCGCAAGAGCCAGGTCTATCAGGCAAAGGTGCAGGGTTACACCGGTGAGCAGTGCGAAAACTGCGGTTCCATGCGCGTCAAGCAGAATGGCACCTGCAAAGTGTGCGAAGATTGCGGTATGACGACGGGGTGTTCGTGAGGTGTTCAAGGTTCAGGATGATGCTACCGCAGGGCGGAAGCCTGTTGCTGATTTTTCCATGGTGCTCTCCACAATGTTTTGCCCAACAATTTGCAGGGTTGTGGAGGGGGAGTGGCGCACCAGTTCGTAATCGTGGGTGCCTATAATGACGGTGATGTTTTTTTGGTTGATTCGTTTGAGATAGTCGAGAATTTCGAGAGAGGTGTCGGGGTCGAGGTTGCCGGTTGGTTCGTCGGCAAGGATGACGAGTGGCTCGCGCACGAGCGCACGGGCGATGGAGATTCTCTGCTGCTCCCCGCCTGAGAGACGCAGTGGCATCAGTTTTGCGGCATGTTCCAGCCCGACACTTTCGAGGGCGTGCATCACCAGCTCCTTGATCAGTTTTTGTTTTGTGCCGGTTACTTTCAGCACAAACTCCAGATTTTCATAGACGTTTCGGTCTTCGAGCAGACGAAAGTCCTGGAAAATAATGCCCAGCTTCCGGCGCAGGAGGGGAATCTGCCGCTTTTTGATTGTTTTGGAGCTGTATCCGGCAATCTTGATCTCCCCCTTTTTTGGGCGTACATCCATGTAGAGCGACTTGAGCAGGGTCGATTTGCCAGTGCCGCTCTTTCCGACAATGTAGACAAGCTCTCCCTGCTGAATGGTGAGGTTCAATTTGCTGAAGATCAGTTTTTTGTCGAGTTCAAGGTCAACGTCAGAAAATGAGATCATAAGTGGGGCTCTGTTTGTTTAATTCTGTTTTGTGCTATCGTTATAGCAAGCAGTGTTGCTTCGCGAAAACTTCGTGGGGAGGCTTTTCCTTTTCCTGCAATATTGAATCCGGTGCCATGGTCGGGTGATGTTCGGACGATTGGCAGTCCAAGGGTGATGTTGACACCGGTATCGAAGGCGAGTACCTTGAAGGGGAGCAGTCCCTGGTCGTGGTACATAGCCACCACGATATCGTAGTGGCGGTACATCCCTGCTCCAAAAAACCCGTCGGCAGGAAATGGACCCTCCACCCTGAGGTGTGATGAGAGGCGTTCAATACAGGGCTGGATGATCTCCTGTTCTTCACTCCCCATAACACCACCGTCTGAAGCGTGTGGATTGAGGCCGAGAACGGCTATTCTGGGTGCAGGCAGATCGAAATCGCTTCTCAGTGATGTGGCGAGATTGGAGAGAAACGTATCAAGGTCCATGGTTCGGATCAGTCCGGGAACCTTCTCAAGAGGTTCATGGATGGTGGCAAGGGCAACCCTGAGTTCTGAGAGGGGATCAAAAAACATCATAGTTGGTGAGGGCACGCCAATGATGCTGCTGAGAAAACCGGTATGGCCGCTTTCGGTGTACCCTGCCAATGCTACAGCTTCTTTGTGGATCGGTGCAGTGACAAGCCCGTCGCATACCCCGCTGAGGCAGAGGCGGGCCGCCTCTGCAATGGACTTCATGGCGAGTTGTCCAGCTTCAGCCGATATCTCGCCAGGCCTTATATCGTCTGGCTCCGCAATGCTCAGTACTGGCAAGAGACCTCCCCGTGCCGGAGTCATCTCCTCAGCACTGGTGACCAGCTTGAGTTTTACCGGCAGATTGAGAACTTTTTTGTAATACTCTAGCACCGTATAAGAGCCCGCAACCAAAAAAGAGTGGCTGGAGCTCTCTAACGCCAGAAAACTCTTCAGGATAATTTCAGGGCCGATACCGTGGGGATCACCAAGAGACCAGACAATACGCATGGTTAGAGTCGTTTGTAGGCGTTGGCAATTTTTTCATCCGTTTTAACCCCTTTCAAGGCAAGCAGAAGCAGAAGGGGTTCCGGCAGAAGTATCACAAATCCCCATTCAGGGTGATGTGTTGCCATGGTGCCAAGGCTTTTGAAATGTTCATTGACAAAGTGAGCCGCCGTCAGTCCGGCAAAAAGATCACCAAGAAAGAGAAGCATGGCCAGCATGATCAACTTGCTCTGCAGCTCCCGCTGTTTAAAAAGAAAAATCGCTGCTATCGAGACTATGGCCGTCAATGGCGAAAAGATCCGTCCGGCAGAGGAGGCAAGGGAGTAGGCGGTGCCGGTAATCAGTGAGGGGCCTGAATCGGAGATCAAAAGAAGGTGGTCGGTGTTGAAACTCCAGAAGGGTGGGAACATGCTGCCGATGGCAAGGAGGGCAACAATGAGCAGATAGAGATTTTGAATTCTGGCTAACATGGCTTCATCCGGTTAAGAGTCAGAAAAACTTTTGACACCAATATACTGAATCAGAAGAAAAGAGTTGTGCGGGAAACTTTTTCTCCGTGCATCTCCGGCAGATTGCCAGGCGATAAGGTCTAACCCTTTTATGGCAGGGAGAATACCTGATTCGGGCGATTTACACTCACTTTTGACTGTTGCATATTGGAGCTTGTAAATATTCTCAACCACGACACTCAAAAGGAACCATTTATGAGCCATACCAGCACCTCTGATACAAGCAGTTCAAACCGGGGCAAAGAGTGGTACGGATTAAAGTCCGCGTCACTTTCTCCCCTTGAAACTCTTGGCCAATCCGTGGCCAATATTGCTCCAACTGCGACCCCGACGGTTGTTATTCCCCTTGTGTTTGCTGTGTCGGGGGGTGGCACATGGCTGGCGTACCTGATAGCGACCATCAGCATTCTGCTTGTTGCCTCCGGGATCAACCAGTTTGCCCGTCGTTCGGCATCGCCCGGATCGTTTTATACGTATGCCGTTGAGGGGCTTGGATCGTTCTGGGGCGGTGTAACCGGCTGGGCGCTCCTTATCGCCTACGTTGGATGCGCCTCGGCGGTCACCACGGGGTTTTCAAACTACTCAAACGTTTTGCTTCAAAGTGTAACCGGCGCTAAAATTCCGGCGGTGATCTTCATTGCCCTCAGTGTGCTGATCGCCTGGTATGTTGCCTACAAGGATATCAAACTCTCAACAAGGTTGACACTTGTTCTGGAGTTTGCCTCGGTCTCGCTCGTCCTTGTGCTTGTAGGTGTTACGCTTTACAACTATGGGTTTCATCTGGATTTCGGGCAGCTTGCCCTGCAGACAACCTCGCTGGATGCGCTGCGCGGGGGGCTGGTTCTGGCAATTTTCAGTTTTGCCGGTTTTGAAAGTGCCGCTACTCTTGGCTCTGAAGCGCGTGACCCTCTGCATACTATTCCGAGAGCGATTGTCAAAAGTGCGGTGATTGTTGGCGCTATTTTTGTTCTCTCCTCCTATGCCCAGGTCATAGGGTTTTACGGTAACAGCGTGACACTCGACAAAAGCTCTGCGCCGCTCAATGTTCTTGCTGAAAAGGCCGGTCTCTCCTCCCTTGGTATCCTGATTGACATTGGTGCAATCATCAGTTTTTTTGCCTGCGTGCTGGCAAGCATCAATGCAGCGGCGCGAATTCTCTTTCTGATGAGTCGGCATGGCATCTTTCACGATGTGGCCGGTGATGCACATGAGACCAATGCTACACCTCATAACGCGGTGACCATTGCCTCTGTTCTTGCCTTTATTCCGGCAGCTCTTCTCTCGCTGAACGGGGCGGGTGACTTTGATATTTATGGTTGGGTAGGAACGGTTGCAACTCTTGGTTTTATAACCACCTATATCATTGTTTCGGTCGCGGCTCCGTTGTATCTCAAACAGCGTGGAGAGCTGAAAGCACAGCATGTTGCCATTGCGGTCATCTCCACAGGGATTCTTGGGCTTGCCATCCTTGGCAACCTCTATCCAGTGCCACCGGCTCCCTACAGTTGGCTCCCTTATCTCTTTTTTGCCCTTCTTCTTGGTGGCGTTGCATGGATTGCCATCATTCACAAGTTCCACCCTCATGTTGTTGATGAAATTCACCGTGAAACACAATTCAATCGAGCACGTTTTCTCCCTGATTCAGAGGTTTAAACGGTAAAAGGAGAGAAACATTATGGGCAAGCCATCAGTATTCAGTGCTTCAGTGCAACATCAGCATGAAAAATCAGCGATGCTTCACAAGGATCACCGCCATCTGATTCACCCGCAGCATCATCCCCAGGATCACCTTGATCCCCAGATATGGGTATCGGGTGAGGGGGTGAGGTTGACCAACCTGGAGGGAGAGAGTTTTCTTGACGGCCTCAGCGGCATGTGGAATGTTTATGTCGGCCATGGCCGACAGGAGCTGGTCGATGCGGCTGCCAGTCAACTTAAAACTCTTGCCTTTGCAACGGCATACGCCGGTTCATCCAATCAGCCGGCCATCGAACTTGCCACGACTCTTCAACGTCTTGTTTACAAAAATATTGAGGCCTTTTATTTCACCCTCGGTGGCTCTGATGCTACCGACACATCAGTCAGGACAGCCCGTTTTTACTGGGGAGCTCAAGGGAGACCTGAAAAGTTCAAGGTGATAGCCCGAAGGTTGAGCTACCATGGCTCAACGATTGGCGCGGCAGCAGCGACCGGGGTGGAGGAGTTTTCTGCGGTTTTTGGCCCCAGAGCGAACGGCTTTTTGCATATCGATTCACCCTATCCCTATCGCTTTACCACCACCAGGGGGGATATCTCTCCTGGGGTTGCTGCGGCGGATCTGCTTGAAGAGGCAATTTTGCGTGAGGGGCCCGAGACCGTGGCCGCATTTATTGCTGAACCAGTGCAGGGTGGAGGTGGTGGCATCATCATTCCGCCACCGGATTACTTTCCCAAAATTCGTGAAATTTGTGACCGCTACGATGTTCTGCTGATCAGTGATGAGGTGATTACAGGCTTTGGTCGAACGGGGCGCTGGTTTGCTCTCGAACACTGGGGTGTAGAGCCGGATATGGTGCAGTTTGCAAAAGGTATTACGAGTGGCTATTTCCCGCTTGGAGGGGTTGGTGTTTCAAAAGCGATCAAGGAGGTGATGGATTCTGTTGAGCCCGCACGTCGCTGGATGCATGGCTACACCTGTTCGGCCCATCCTGTCGGCTGCGCCGTTGCGCTTGCCAATATCCGCATTCTTGAAGAGGAGTCACTGGTTGAGCGATCGGCTATCCTTGGTGCCCGGCTTCTGGAGCAGTTGCGGCCGTTGAGTGACTTGACGCATGTGGGGGAGGTGCGGGGGTTGGGGCTTCTTGCCGCTGTTGAGCTTGTTGAAGATCGTGCGTCAAAAAAACGTTTTCCAGAGAGTGCAGGGATTGGCAGAAAGGTGAAGGAGGAGCTTCTCTCGCTCGGTCTCTGTACCCGGGTGGTTGATGATATTATCTGCCTTGCGCCACCACTTGTGCTCCCGGAGGAGGAGATTGAGGGGATTGCTCTCATCGTCAGGCAAGCCATCATAAACGTCACCGGAAGCTGAAATAACTCTTGTTTCCACAGAAATTTCAACAGAAAAAACACACACATCATGTCAAGAATTTCTCAAGTTATGTATGAAGAGGCCTCTCCTGAACTTCAGGCGGAGTATACGAGGGTCGTGGAGCTGTATGGTTCTGTCTCAAATATGAAAGCGACGCTTCTGCACTCTCCTGTAGCGTTGCGGGCGGTGCTGGAGTGGTACACTCTTTTTGGCAAGGTAAAGCCTGTGCTTGGCAAGCGGTTGAGCATTCTCTTCTGCAATGCAATTTCGAGGGAGAATGCCTGCACGCTCTGTACCACCTACATGCAGAAGGAGATTGTAGAAAGTGGAGAAGATCCCGAGCAGCTTCAGTTGGATGATCGTGATACCACCATTGTTGCCTTCGGTCGTCAGCTTGCGGCCGATCCAAACAGAGTTTCCGGTGAGCTTTTCGACAAGCTTCGTGGCTATCTGACAGAGACGCAGATTGTTGAGCTGACAGTCTTTGGGGCGTTGATGATTGTCAATAATATCTTTAACAGCGCCTTGCAGATTGATGTGGATGAAAATTTGTCAGCATACGCCATTGATCCCGACATTGCTTTTAGCGGGTCATCACATTTTCATCATGACAAGGAGGCGTTATGAGCGAGAGAGCGCTTCATTTTGATACCCTTCAGGTTCATGCCGGGCAGGTGCCTGATCCCGCAACTGGTGCTTGTGCTGTGCCGATTTATCAGACCACCTCATTTGTCTTCAAAAATTTTGAACAGGCCAAGGCGATCAGCTCCGTGGAGGAGTTTGGTTTCGACTATACCCGCATTACCAATCCAACCAATGAAGTGCTTGAAAACAGGATAGCTCTTCTTGAGGGGGGGAGTGGTGCCCTTTCGGTAGCCTCTGGATCGGCAGCAACAGCATACTCTATTCTGAACATCACGCATACCGGTGATGAAATTGTTGCGGCAAAAACGCTGTATGGTGGCAGTTTTAACCTTTTCCAGAACACCCTGCCGAAACATGGGGTAAAGACCCATTTTGTTGACCCCGCTGATCCTGAAAATTTTCGCAAGGTGATCAACGAGAGGACAAAGGCTATCTTTGTTGAAACCATTGGCAATCCCGAGATCAACATCATCGATTTTGAGGAGGTTGCCCATCTTGCTGAAGAGCATGGTATTCCACTTATTGTCGACAATACCTTCGGCACGCCCTACCTTTTTCGTCCGTTTGACTACGGGGCCAATGTTATTGTACACTCAGCCACCAAGTATATTGGCGGTCATGGCACCAGCATTGGTGGGCTTATTGTTGATGGTGGAAATTTTGACTGGTCAAAAAGTGGCAAATTTCCCGATTTTACAACACCTGATCCAGCCTATAACGGTTTTATCTACTGGGATCGCTGGGGGAATTATCCGGGCTCAGGGAACATCGCCTACATTGTCAAGGTGAGGCTCCAGTATCTGCGTGACCTGGGTGCCTGCATGAGTCCATTCAATGCCTTTCTCTTTCTCCAGGGGCTCGAAACGCTCTCGTTCAGAATCTCCCGCCAGGTGGAGAGCGCCCAAAAAATTGCAGAGTATCTTGAAGCTCACCCTGATGTGGAGTGGATCTCCTATCCAGGGCTTCAAAGCAGCCCATACCATGAGCTGGCAAAAAAATATCTGCCGAAAGGTCCCGGGGCCATTCTGGCGTTTGGAGTCAAGGGTGGATTTGTGCGTGCCAAAAAGTTTATTGAAGCGATGAAAGTCTTTTCGTTTCTGGCCAATGTGGGCGACTCAAAGTCACTGGTGGTGCACCCTGCAACCGTGACGCATGGTCAGCTCACCGAAGCTGAACAGCGGCTTGCCGGGGTAAAGCCTGAGCAGATACGCTTTTCGATTGGCACCGAACATGTGGACGATCTGCTCTGGGATATTGCCCAGGCGTTTGATCGTTCGGCGGTGTAATTGCCAGGATAGGGACGGGAAACGTCCCGTTCTGAAAGGCCCATTCAATTTATTCTGCTTTTTCTTGATAGACCGTTTTCTGGCGGTTTATCAAAAAGGCTTTTTTATGTGTCTGGCTGGGGTTTATCACCAGTCAGACATTTTTTTTCATCTTTTCCGCCAATGTCTTGAACGCATAAAAACTTCTTATAGTTATTACTGCTTTTTGCCACTCATGGCTACTTTCTGCCACTCTTCTTATTGAATCGCTATCACTGGTGTCCAACTGTTGAAAATAAATATCCACGTAAATCATAATAATAAAATAGAATACAGGGTTTTTTACCGTTACCGACTTGAAAATATCTGTTATCTTTGATCATTTCATAATTCTTAAAAAGGAATGATCGATGTACACAGGAAAAACGGTCTTTGCACAGTTACTTGAACACTTGCCGCTTCA
>Ga0194037_1001360_pt1 | contig 17760 bp, 17 predicted proteins | sample JunL306m_MetaG_FD_148653 | JGI IMG/M metagenome (GOLD analysis project Ga0194037, IMG submission 148653) | Anoxic zone freshwater microbial communities from boreal shield lake in IISD Experimental Lakes Area, Ontario, Canada - Jun2016-L304-6m | ecosystem: Environmental > Aquatic > Freshwater >...
CCATGGGACTTACCGTGGGGAGCAATCAAGATACCTTCAATTACAAGGTAGTTAGCCAATTTGCCATTGTCACTGTACTTTGGGGAATTGTTGGCATGCTTGTAGGCGTCATTCTCGCAGCCCAACTCATCTGGCCTGAGATCACTTTTAATATTCCTTGGCTTAGCTATGGTCGCTTGCGCCCCTTGCACACCAATGCGGTGATTTTTGCCTTTGGTGGCTCTGCCTTGTTTGCAACGTCTTACTACATCGTGCAGCGCACCTGTCAGGTTCGATTGTTCTGTGACAAATTAGCGGCATTTACTTTCTGGGGCTGGCAAGCGGTGATTGTCTCTGCTGCTATCACTTTGCCATTAGGTATTACAACTTCTAAAGAGTACGCTGAACTTGAGTGGCCGATTGACTTATTAATTACCGTAGTTTGGGTTGCTTATGCAATCGTTTTTTTTGGCACTATCATCAAGCGTAAGACTAAACATATTTATGTTTCAAACTGGTTCTTTGGTGCTTATATTTTGACGATTGCAGTATTGCATATTGTTAACAATATCGAGATGCCAGCAAGCCTATTTAAGTCTTACTCTGCATACTCTGGTACACAAGACGCCATGATCCAGTGGTGGTATGGTCATAACGCAGTAGGTTTCTTCTTGACCACCAGCTTCTTGGGCATGATGTATTACTTTATTCCCAAGCAAGCTGAGCGCCCAATCTACTCATATCGCTTATCCATCGTTCATTTCTGGGCTTTGAACTTTACTTACATGTGGGCAGGTCCTCACCACTTGCAACATACTTCATTGCCAGACTGGACTCAGTCTTTGGGGATGGTGTTTTCCTTAATTTTGTTAGCCCCATCTTGGGGTGGCATGATCAACGGCATCATGACCTTGTCAGGCGCTTGGTATAAATTGCGCCGTGATCCTATTTTAAAATTCTTGGTAGTGGCATTGTCCTTCTACGGTATGTCTACGTTTGAAGGTTCCATGATGTCTATTAAGACTGTCAATAGCTTATCTCACTACACAGATTGGACTATTGGTCACGTTCATTCTGGCGCATTAGGCTGGGTTGCCATGATCACCATTGGTTCCTTGTACTACCTCATACCACGTTTAGTTGGTCAAAAGGATATGTACAGCACCAAGTTAATTGAATTGCATTTCTGGATTGCAACCATCGGTGTAGTGATTTATATCGCCGCAATGTGGATTGCAGGAGTGATGCAAGGCTTAATGTGGAGAGCATTTGAATCAGACGGTACTTTGACTTACAGCTTTGTTGAGTCTGTTAAAGCAACCTATCCTTTCTATGTCATTCGCTTGTTAGGTGGTCTGTGCTATTTAGGTGGCATGTTATTGATGGCTTACAACGTCTACAAAACGGTGGTTAATAAGAAATTCATAGACGCTCTCATTCCACAAGCATCTATTGCTGCTCACTAAGGAAAAGAACATGTCAGAACAACGTCGATTTTTCTCCCACGAAACCCTTGAGCGTAATGTTGGTTGGTTGATTATTGCGACCATTGCAGCAATCTCGGTTGCTGGTTTGGTGCAGATCGTCCCTTTATTTTTTCAGCACTCTACAACTGAGCCGAGCCCTGGTATTACGCCATATTCCGCTTTACGTTTAGCCGGTCGCGACATCTATCAGCGTGAAGGTTGTTTAGGCTGTCATTCACAGCAGATTCGTACACTGCGCTCAGAAGTCGAACGTTATGGCCCTTACTCTTTAGCTGGCGAGTCTGTGTTTGATCACCCATTCCTTTGGGGTAGTAAACGTACTGGCCCAGATTTGGCTCGTGTGGGCGGTCGCTATTCAGATGACTGGCATCGCATTCACTTACGCAACCCCCGTGATGTGGTGCCTGAGTCCAATATGCCAGCTTATCCTTATTTACAAAAGCCAGCTGATGCAGACACGATTACTTCTCATATGACTGCAATGCGTCGCCTAGGTGTTCCATACACCGATGAAGAAATTACTAATGCCCCTCAAGAATTAGCAGGCAAAACTGAAGAAGATGCATTGATCGCTTATCTACAAGGCCTTGGTATTAATCGTAGATACATCATTGTTGATGAGGTGACTGTTAAGTAATTCTTAGCAACGGAAAACTTATGCAAAATATCGCTCCCTATCTCTCAGCAATATCTACTGTACTTGGCTTGGTAGTATTTTTAGGAATTATTTGGTGGGCATGGTCTGCAAAAAGACAGCCAGCAAATAAAGAATCCGCTGAACTTCCGTTCGATCTTCCCGATGAATTCATTAAGGATAAATCATGAGTGACTTTCTTAGTGCCGGTTGGAGCACCTATATCGCCTTAGTAACAATAGTCGGTATTTTTTGGTGTATCTGGTTATTATTTTCCCAACTCAAAGTCAAGGTAAAGCTAAATCCAGATGGAGAAGTGGCAGATACTGGTCATGTTTGGGATGGGGACCTGCGTGAGTTAAATAATCCATTACCACGTTGGTGGATGTGGATGTTCTTGATCTCATGTATTTTTTCTTTAGTCTATTTGGTCCTGTACCCAGGTCTTGGTTCATTTCCAGGAATCCTAGGCTATAGCTCTGATGGTGCTTTGATGACTTCGATGACCACTGCAAATGATGAACTTAAGCCTGTTTATGCGAAGTATGTAAAGATGGATGTTGAGCAAGTCGCAACTGATCCTAAAGCACGTGAAATGGGTCAACGCTTGTTTCTGAATTCTTGCGCCCAGTGCCACGGCTCTGATGCCGGTGGTTCAAAAGGCTTTCCCAATTTGACCGATTATGATTGGCTTTATGGCGGTTCACCAGAAAATATTAAGACTACGATTACGAATGGTCGTGGTGGCGTCATGCCGCCATTTCCGCAATTAGATAGCCGACAGACTGTGGATGTAGCTAATTATGTGCGCAGCTTATCTGGACTACCTGTGGACGATTTCAAGAAAACTCGAGGTGAAGAGGTATTCAAAGCAAACTGTGTAGCCTGTCATGGCGCAACTGGTAAGGGCAATATTGTTTTGGGTGCGCCGAACCTGACAGATAAGACTTGGTTGTATGGTGGCTCAGAAGCAACGATCGTTGAAACAGTGACCAAAGGTCGTATGGCAATTATGCCTGCTCAAGATAAAGTCATTAGTCCTGAGAAGATTCAGTTGCTAACGGCTTATGTTTGGGGTTTATCTAACAATAATCAATCTGCGCAAAAGAAGTAATGAGTGCCAAGTAATTTGCTGGGTGGAAAACCTGTTCCGATAGAGCTTATAGAAGAATCTCTTTACGAGGTCCGGCGAAAGATTTACCCACGCTCAGTGACAGGATTATTTGCACGCTGGCGCTTCATTCTGGTATTTGCTACTCAGCTACTATTTTATGGATTGCCATGGCTTAGCTGGAATGATCGTCAAGCAGTTCTCTTTGATTTAGTGCAGCGAAAATTCTATATTTTTGGCCTAGTACTCTGGCCGCAAGATGTGATCTATCTCACGCTCTTATTAATTCTTTCCGCATTAGCTCTATTTCTATTTACTGCAGTAGCTGGCCGTCTATTTTGTGGCTACGCTTGTCCACAAACGGTTTATACCGAAATCTTTATGTGGATCGAGCGTAAGGTTGAGGGCGACCGTTTTACCCGGATTCGCTTAGATGGGGAAGAGTGGCCATGGGATGTCCATAAATGGCGACTCAAAATCACCAAGCATTTTCTTTGGCTCTTAATTGCTTTCTTGACAGGCTTTACTTTCATTGGTTATTTCACTCCAATTGAAACCCTAAGCTCTTCCTTATTGCATTTATCACTTGGCCCATGGCAAACCTTTTGGCTCGGTTTCTATAGCTTTGCTACCTGGGGTAATGCCGGCTTTATGCGCGAACAGGTCTGTAAGTATATGTGCCCTTACGCCCGTTTCCAAAGCGTGATGGTGGATAAAGATACTTTCTTAGTTACATATGACAAAGTGCGTGGAGAGCCAAGGGGTAGTCGTAGTAAATCTGTTGATCATGGCTCCATGGGCTTGGGTGATTGTGTGGACTGCAGTATTTGTGTACAGGTTTGCCCAACCGGTATTGATATTCGAGAAGGTTTGCAATACATGTGCATTGGTTGTGGCGCATGTATTGATGCCTGCGATCAAGTGATGGAAAAAATTGACTATCCCAAAGGATTGATTCGCTATACAACTGAACGTGCGATTGAAGATCAAGAGTCTAATCAGAGCGCCATTCGACATATCTTGCGTCCACGGGTTTTGGTGTACACCACATTGATTGTTTTGCTTACTTCTGCTTTTATGTTCTCTTTACTAACGCGGAATCCCTTGCGGGTTGATATTATGCGAGATCGTGGCGCTCTGGCTCGTGAGGTTGAGGGTATGCGGATTGAGAATATTTATCGGATCCAGATCATGAATGCCTCTGAGCATCCTATGAAGGTTCAAGTCAAAGCGACAGGCTTAAATGATCTCAAGATTTTGAACTCTCAAGGCATAGAAATTAGCGAGATTAATGTGGGGCCAGCCAGCAACCAGTTGCTCCCGATTAAGGTTAGCTCCACAATTGGTCAAAACAATTCTGGTAACTATCCAATTCATTTTGAAGTGCTAGCGCAAGAGCTCATCGGTAGTGAGACAATCATGAGAACTCGTGAAGAGAAGTCTACTTTTATTATTCCCCGTTAAGTTGATCGGCAATGGAGAGGATGCATATGACAGAACAGCAAATAAAACCCTGGTGGAAACAATTGTGGCCTTGGTTATTAATTAGCGGCCCTGCAGTAGCAATGATTGGCTGCGCTATTACGATCTGGTTGGCTGTAAATCTCTATGCAGATAAACCCTTGCGCGATGGCGTAGTCAAGCAGGGCTTGAAAGTAGAGCAGCTCAAAGCAGCGCAGGTAAACAAATGAAGCACCGTCTACTAATCTGGATCTTATGGCCATCTTTCTTAATTGCGGGCCTAGCAGAGGGTTTGTTATTTACCGTAGTTCATCCGCAAGACTTGTTATTTTTTGGACATCATCCCGATATTTCTGACGAGGGCATCTACACCATTGGCTTTTTGATGATTTGGACCTTCTGCGCAATTTCAAGCGCTCTCACTGCTTATATTCTGCCTGGTATGGAGGCGCCAGATAATCAAGAGATCGACCATGGATTACTTTAAACCAGTTTTATTGTTGCTTTAGTATCGCAGGCATGTCTATCAGGGTTAGGAATACCAGCTAGTTCGTATAAGCCATCCATATCTATTAACTTAATATGGCGTTGTTTGATTTGAATCAAGCCAGATTCGGCAAAGCGGGAGAGCATGCGGCTAACAGTTTCAATTTGAATACCTAGATAGCTGCCAATCTCTACGCGACTCATCCGTAAGTCAAATTCATTATTAAGATAACCGCGTGCTGCTAACCGTTGTGAGAGACTGAGCAAAAACGCTGCTAATCTTTCTTCAGCGCGCATGGTGCCAAGTGAGAGAAGGTGGCGTTGATCCTGGGTGAGCTCACGACTCATGATCTTGTGAAACTGATTTTGTAGTACTGGGAGCTGACGTGCTAAATCTTCAAAGGCATCGTATCGAATAATGCAGACTTCACTTTCTTCAAGGGCAATCGCATCAGATTGGTAATGACCTTCACCAATACCATCCAGCCCTAAGATTTCACCGGGAAGATGAAAGCCAATCACTTGTTGGCGACCATCTTGCAAGCAGTATTCGGTTTTGAGGGTGCCAAAGCGAACGCTATAGACTGAACTGAGGGGATCACCATGACGGTAGAGGCTTTCACCTTTTTGGAGGTGAACCCGCTCTTTGACAAGAGCATCCACTCTAGCAACGTCGCCACTGCTGAGTCCAACTGGTAGACAAAACTGACCCAACACGCAGACTGAACATTTGCTGGTTGGAGAGTCGGTAGGTTTGTAGTTCATATTAGATGTAATTATCAAGTAGTTTATTCTCATTGGTATGAAAATTTGCACTATCCACCTATACCTTATTCAGTAAATGCTGAGCTTTAGTCTTCTCTTGGCGGTCTTCCTGGGGGCCTTAGTCAGTGGCTGGCACTGTGCTTTGATGTGTGGTGGGATCGCGGCTGCCATCGAGAGGCCAGTGGCTCTAGAGAGCCCATTAAGAGCTAAATCTGAGCTGTTTCACTTGCAGTTAGTCATGCATCTTGGAAGGGTAACGACGTACGCTATTTTGGGCGCAGTTGCTGCTTGGGCTGGCTTAGTCGTTTGGCAGCAAAACATCATCCCCATCCAGCGACCTTTATTTGCCTTTACCTCTCTGATTTTAATTTTTATGGGGACTCGTCTCTTGAGAGTAGGCGCTTCTAAAAAACTGATTACCAATAAATGGCTGAGTGCCAAAATTGCAGGCTATTGGTCTAAATACCTAGGGCAAATGGCAAGTGGACCTTCGCGCTGGTTTAGCGGCATGCTTTGGGGTTTAGTTCCCTGTGGTTTGGTTTATAGCGTTTTGCCGCTTGCTTTTCTGTCGGGCAATATCTTAACGGGTGCCGCACTCATGCTCTCATTTGGCCTTGGAACTCTACCTAACCTTCTACTCATCTCGAAATTTTCTGCAGCATTAACTCAGTTTGGCCAATATGTCTGGGTGCGTTACTTTGCAGCAGCTCTACTTTTTACTACTGCAGGTTTTGGTTTATACCGTGCTTGGGTTTTACCGGAAGCTCTATTAAAAGGCGGCTTCTGTATTTCTTAAGTGAAGATACTTAAGAATGGGTTGCTGCTTCTATTCCAGACATGAGATCAGGATAAAGACAGCCCTCAGGGAGCTTTTCAAGAAAGCCACTTCGCTGTGCCATTCCATAAGGTTGATGATCTAAGCCACAAATGATCAATTGGACATTGTGAATTTTACAGAGATAAGCTAATTCTAAAATCGTATCCATGCCGGATGTATCAACATAGATCACATTCTTTAGGTCCAGCAATAACTTTTTAGAGGGTAGGTTTTTTTCAATTTGTTCTAGCAGTTTTACTGCCCCAAAAAAGATTGCTCCATAAATGCGATAGGCATCAATCTGTCCTTGCTGGTTTTCTAGCGGTGGGAAATTTTTAGCTTCAGCAATTTCGCAGCGGGAAAGGCTAGAGATTCTGTAGATGAAGGTAATGAAAGCTGACAGTAAGCCAACTTCAATGGCAACAGTCAAGTCGACCATCACTGTTAATAGAAAAACACTCAAGATAGTGATGCGATAAGGTAAGCGGAACTGTTTAAGGTCGATAAACTTTTTCCATTCCCCCATATTCCAGGCGACATACATCAAGATTGCAGCAAGACCTGCCAAAGGTATATTTTTTGCGAGAGGGGCTGCGAATAAAACAATCATTAATAAGGTAAGAGCATGAACGATGCCAGCAATGGGGGTGCTAGCACCACTTTCCACATTGGTCACGGTTCGTGCAATAGTCCCAGTTGCAGGCATGCCGCCAAAAAAGGGAATGACTACGTTAGCAATTCCTTGAGCCATGAGCTCCTGATTGGATTCATGGCGATCATGAATTAAGTTGTCTGCTATGCGGGCACAAAGAAGCGATTCAATTGCACCAAGCAAAGCAAGGGTGAGTGCTGGAATAATCATATACTGAGCATCACCCCAGCTGATTGGGATCCACTCAAAATGGGGTAGTCCAGAAGGAATGCCACCAAAGCGACTGCCGATGGTGTCAATGGGTAGGTCTAAGAAGCTAGTGATTATTGTTGCTGCTACCATCGCAATCACTGTTCCAGGAATATGCCGTAAGTGACCTAGGTTTTTTTGAAATAATTTCCAGAAAATAATTAAGGCAATGCTGCCAAATGCAACAGCAAGCGCAATTGGGTTAAAGGTACTAAGAGCTTGATAGAGTACTTGAATGGCAGGAAAAAATTGCGCAGGCATCTTTTCAATGCTAAGCCCCAGGAAATCTTTCAATTGCGATAAGCCAATCAAAACCGCAATACCATTGGTAAAGCCAATAATGACAGCGATGGGAATAAAGCGCACAAGCGTTCCTAAGCGGAATGCGCCCATTAAAATGAGAAACACTCCAGACATTGCTGTGGCAAGTAATAAATTAGCAACGCCGTAGCGCTCAACAATGCCATACACAATCACAATAAATGCGCCTGCGGGTCCGCCAATTTGCACTCGACTACCCCCTAGAAGGGAGATGAGTCCACCAGCAATAATGGCGGTGAAAATACCAGCCTCTGGTTTAAGTCCGCTAGCAATAGCAAATGCCATCGCTAAAGGAAGTGCCACTATGCCTACTGTGAATCCCGCTAAAACATCTTTTGTAAATAGAGTTTTGTTGTAACCCGAAAATGAGTTGAGGATTTTAGGTTGGAAGAACATCGAGATGTTCGATAAAGGCTATTTAGGAAAAACGGTTGCCAACCCAATAAGCAACACTGGAAACTATTGCGGTAACAAAACTTCCCCATGCTATATCGATAAATGCCAGTCGCGTTGGAAAGTCTCTCACAACAGCTAGATTGGTGAGATCGTAAGTCATATAGCAGAAGAACCCGAATAAGGCGCCATATTGCAGTGCATATATCAAGGACTGTTTTGATAGGGCTGGAATGACAACGAAAATCACTGCTCCTAATGCATAAATTAGGTAGAAGGCTAGCCCTGCAATGAGCTTGGGTTCGCTGGCCATCAAATCGCCCATTTCATCTCGATAAAGGCTTTTAGCTATACCTAAGAGCCAAACTAAATCGATTGCAATCATAGTAATCAGAAGTGAAGAGTAGATGGCAAAATACTTGAGCAATTAAGTCTCCTTTTGAACCGTTATAGCCTAATAATAAGCATATTATGGAAAGTATAGATCAGTAGTTCAATTTAAAGGGAGTCAATATGTTTAAGCATTTATTGGTGCCAGTCGATGGCTCAGATATCAGCAAAAAATCATTGAAGAAAGTGGCTGAACTTGCAAAAGCAGATGGTGCTGCTGTGACCTTGGTGTATGTGTCTGACTCTTTACCCCCAATGGTGTACTCCGATAGCACTATGGGCTATGGAATTACCCAAAAGGATCATCAGAAGGCTTGTGAGGCCTATGCAAAAGATGTCTTTAAAAAATCTACCGCTGCACTTGGCGCAAGCAGCAAAGCAAAAACACTGCATATATCTAATTCTAATTTATCCGAAGGTATTTTAGATGGCGCTAAAAAATCAAAAGCGGATGTGATCGTAATGGCTTCACATAAGCGCACAGGCATCAAAGGTATGTTGCTTGGTAGCGAAACCCATGAGGTGATTGTGCACTCGAAGTTGCCAGTATTGGTGCTTGGCTAATTAAAGGATGTTTGGTTGGTTAAAGAAATAGGGTCCATATAGACCCTATTTTTATTGCTGGACTAGTATTTTTTCAAAAACCCTCTATCAATTTGAATTGATAGGGCTTCCCAGCAAAAGAATTTCTCTTGTTAGCTGACCGCTTTCATTGTTTCGCATAGACCATAAATCTAGCTGAGTCTTTAACCCATAAGGATCTACATACACACCATTTTTTCTGAGTTCAAAATGAAGGTGTGGGCCAGTTGATCTGCCGGTTGATCCAACATAACCAATTTCTAAGCCACGACGCACTTCATTGCCCACTGCAAGCTCAACGTTGTAGTTGCTTAGGTGTGCATAGTAGGTGTGATAGTTGCCAGGATGTTCCAAGATAATCAAGTTGCCAAAAGCGCCGCTATAGCCGATATGGACAACTCTGCCATTGGCTACGCTAAAGATAGGTGTGCCGCTCGGGGCAGCATAATCAATCCCCATATGAGTACGATAGCGCTGCTTGGGTGCTGCTTCGGTGGCAGGCGCATTGCTACTTGGGCGCTTGCTGGAAGCACGCACACTGCCAACGCCTCGTGAAATACGGCGATAGCTTAGTGGATTAGTCCAAAAAGAACGCTCGAGGGATTCACCGCTACCAGTAAAAAATCCTCCGGGGATATCGTTGCGGTCTATCCAGTAGGCGCTTGCAAATACCTCTTTATTGACTGGATCAATAATCTCAGTAGCCCAGATTTGAGCCCATCTTTCGCGATCACCAAAGTCCACAATTAAACGAACGATGCTGTTGGTGTTTTCTAATGAGCTATTTTCTTCTGGGTAGATCTGTTTAATAAGGGAATTTAATTCCCAAACCAATTCAACTGGCAGTAGGTCGCCTACCTTACGGGGGTCATATAAAACATCCCACAATGGAATTCGTAATTCAGTGAGATTCTTGGATTCATTTTTTAAATAGTCTTGTTGGATTAAGAATCCACCGAATGCAGACGGTGTGAATGTCCATACCTCTGTTTTACTATCTTGAAGAGGGCCATTCATAATACTAAGTGAGTCAAAGCGATTGCGACTACCAAATGCAGCTGCGTACGGAATGCAATCTCCGCGCATACGGTTAAAGAATGTTTTCGTCTGAGCTTTGAAAAACTCTGAAAGCTGACGGTTATCAATCCCGATGCTAGCAGGCAAATTGTCCTCGTTGAAATTACGTCGTAGACAGCCTTGAACGACTCGGTAATCTAGATTACTGGCGCTATCTAAATCTACTTCATCAGGGTCTTTACTTTGGGATAGTGCAGGATTCAGGCTATTGCTTTTTGAAGTCCCTCTTGTCGCATTATCTTTAAAGCCAACTGGTTTTGTATTCCGAACAGTCACCTTTTTACGGGTTTCGTTCGTTTGGGCGCTAGCTGTTGGTATAAGCCCAGGCAGCAGGCTAAGATAGCTAAATCCAATCAGAATGAGTGCTCCTTGCAATAGCGAGCGACAAGTTACTTTTTTATTCACCACGTAATTATCTAATAATGTGAGATGGCACTCAGATAATTATGTTGTAGCGCAACAAATTCAATTTAGTCTTGGTCTGGCGCGACCTTCAGTACTGCAAATGCAGCTTTGAGTCGCTCTTCGTAATTCTTTTTAATAATGGTCGCCTCCTCGGGGCTCCAACTCCGAAAGCCTTCACCTTTATTGATACCAGTTTTGCCACTTTTAACCAAGTTGCTAATACATGCTGGTGGGGCTGTGATATTCGATAGGGAGGGGTATATCAGTTCTGCAGCGAGGGTCATGCCTTCCCATCCAGAGATTTCTTTTTGCGTCATTGGACCAACGGCAGCATAACGAAAGCCAAAACTAAATCTCACTGCAGTATCGATATCTTCAGGAGTAGCAATTCCATCTTCTACCAAAGAGAGGGCTTCACGCATCAAGGCATGCTGAATGCGATTAGCTAAAAATCCTGGAATATCTTTTTTTACCAGCACCGGTTTTTTGTCATGAGCTCTGTAAAGTTCGCAAACCTGATTGGCTAAGACTAGATCAGAGTGCTTCCCTAAAACAATTTCCACTAGGGGCACGATATGTGCTGGCATGAAATAGTGTGTATTGAACATGCGATGGGCAGTCTTCAGATCGCTGGCGATGTCGCTGATTGGAAAGCCCGAACTATTGCTGCCAATCGGAATATGAGAGGGTACACGTTGATCGAGGTCAGCAAAGATCTCCTTTTTAAGATCTAAGCGCTCAGAAATAGTTTCGATCACCAAAACAGTGTCTTGCCAGTCGTTCCATTCTGAAATACTGCCAGCAAGAAGGCTTGGTCCAAGCTTTTGCCATTCAGGATTAATTGAGGTGGCGCATGCTCGAATTGCCTCAAAGCAGTTTTCAGCCTTCTCTTGAGTGCGCCCAAGAATGATGGCATCGGTCCCATAGGCTAAAAATCCTGCTGCTATGCCTATACCCATGGTGCCACTTCCAATAACGACAACTTTACGCATACGCCACCCACCGGTTAATTACTGAATACCTTAATTATTCCCTATTTAAGTTGGTGCCAGGCATTTAAATTATCGATACAATCATTTTTTGAAATAAGGAGTCCAGATGCCGATTATTGAATCCGTTCAGGTTGCTTCAGTAGCAGTACCTTTAGATAAAGTTACCTCATTTTCTACTCGTACCGTTTCTGAGCGTCACTATTGCTTAGTCAAGGTTCGAGGCAAGGATGGCAATGAAGGTATTGGCTTTTGTTACGTTGGCAGCGCTGGTGGTGATATTGCCAAAATTGCTGTCGAGCAATTATTGGCGCCAAAGCTGATTGGACAAAACAGTCATCGTAGTGAAGGTTTGTGGATGGAGATGTATGACGAATCCATTCTTCAGGGACGTACCGGCGCTGTCATGCGCGGCATCTCTATTTTGGATACCGCACTGTGGGATCTTAATGCCCGCTCTGTTGGACTGCCTTTACATCAGTACCTTGGCTCTGTAGTGGATGATCGAGTCCCTGCATATGCGAGTGGTGGCTATTATCTTGAGGGTAAAACTCCCGCCAAGCTTGGCAAGGAAATGGAGTCTTACGTTCAACAAGGATTTAAAGCCGTCAAGATGAAAGTAGGTCGTTTATCACCTGCTGAAGAGGAAGCTCGAGTAAAGGCTGCGCGCAAAGCAATTGGCGATGATATTTTGCTGACTTTAGATGCTAACAATGCTTGGCGTGATTTGCCAACGGCTCTAGAGTATGTGCGTCGTTTTGAAGCCTATAACCCATACTGGATTGAAGAACCATTTTCACCAGATGCGATTGATTTACATGCTGCTCTCGCTCGCCTAACCAAGATCAATGTTGCTACTGGCGAAATGGAGGCTGGACGCTGGCGCTTTAGGGAGTTAATTGATGCAGGTGGGGCAAGGATTCTTCAATCGGATGCTGCTGTTTGTGGTGGTATCACCGAGTGGCGGAGGATCTCTGCGTATGCAGATTTGAAGGGCGTCACGGTTTGCCCACATTGGATGCATGATTTACATGCACCATTAGTCGCTGCTACACCCAATGCCCGTTTTGTAGAGTTCTTCCTAGATGATCAGGTGCTCAATTTCCGTAGACTCATTAATAAGCAACTGACTTTTAAGAATGGTGATTTGATCTTACATAAAACACCAGGATTAGGATTTGAGTTCGACGAGGCTGCAGTGAAAAAATATGCTGGTAAAGCAGCCTGGACAAAAATTACCTAAATCCCTAATTAGGAGGGCTTGCGATTTAACTTTAAATGGGTCAGTGTTTGCGTAATGAGCACTAAACCAAACCCAATAAAGCCAATCAGGTCAGCCTCACTGGATGGATAAGCTAAAGCAACTCCTGAGACGACCATGATGACGCGTTCAAAGATTTTGGTTTTTTCAATAAACCAGCCTTGTAGTCCACCGGCTAAACAGATAATGCCAACCACTGCAGTAAATGAGATCCAGCCGATCTGCATCCAATCTGCTTGTTCTAGGGCGCTACTAGATCCCATCAATAGTAGGCTGACCCCGGACTTGTCTAACACAAACATGAATGGCACCAGAATCGCTGGAGCTACATATTTCCAAGTTTGCAAAGTCGTCTTATAGGGATTGCCTTTGCAAATCGCTGCAGCTGCAAATGGAGAGAGCGCTGTTGGAGGAGAAACCTCTGAGAGAACAGCGTAGTAAAAGATAAACATATGAGCTGCAAATGCTGGTACACCTAAATTGATCAATGCTGGTGCTGCAATCACTGCGCAAATAATGTATGACGCAGTTACTGGAACTGCGAGACCCACAATCCAAACAATTAAGGCAGTGAAAATCGCGGTAAGTAATAGTGAGCCACCTGCATACTGAATCACAATGGAGCTAAATTTCAAACCAAGACCAGTTAGGGTCACGGTGCCAACAATCAGACCAGCGCCTGCACAGGTTGCAGCGATAGCCAACACACCGGTTGATCCTGAGGCAAGTGCTTTAGTCAGGTTAGAGTTATAAAGCCCTGAAAGAATAGGCTCCTTGCCCTTAAACCAGGCCCAAGGAATGATTGCAGTGTCTTCACGCAACATGCTAGAGAAAGCAGATACGACGGTTGCCCAAAACACCGACATCACAGGTGAGAAGCCATACATCATGAATACCACAATTGAAATGAGGGAGAAGAAATGAAACCAGTATTTTTTAGTAAGTGACCAAGCACTTTCTGCTGTTTCGAAATGAATATTCTTCATGCCGTATTTACGGACGTCAATCTCAACCATCACAAATAAACCAAGATAGAACAGAATGGTTGGAATGGTTGCCATTAGCAACACATCTAAATAAGAGATTTTTAGAAAGTCTGCAATCAAGAATGCAGCAGCACCTAAAACTGGTGGAGAGATAATGGCGCCAAGACCACCAGCGGCTAAGAGGCCGCCAGCAGCATTCTTTTCATAGCCAACTTTCTCTAGCATGGGCGCAGCAACTGAACCTACGGTAACAGTAGTTGCGACACCAGAGCCAGATGGACCACCCATTAAGAATGAGGACAGCACAATAGTTCTACCAACCCCTGAGGATTTGCCACCCATTGCAGCAAAGGAAAAGTCAATAAAGAATTTACCAGCGCCAGTAAATTGTAAGAAGGCGCCAAAGATGGTGAAAAGAATAATCAGCGTTGCAGAGACATCGACTGCAGTGCCATAGATACCCTCGAGACTCATATACATATAACCCACTAGGCGATCGAGATCATAGCCTTTGTGTGTCCATGGCGCAGGCAGGTAGTTGCCAAAGAAAGCGTAAAGTAAAAAGAGCACGGTAACGGTTACTAAGACCATGCCATTGGTTCTTCTAACGCTCTCTAGTATGAGTAGGATGAGGAAAATACCTACCATGACGTCAGTAGAGTTTGGCGCGGTGTTTCTGTCCATAAATTCATCGCCACCACTCAGGATGTAATAAGCGATAGCAACTGAGCCTATGGCAAATAAAACATCCCACAACATCAACTTGTTTTTAAAGCGAGCAGCAATAGGAAAGCTTAAGAACACTAAAAATAAAACTAAGGCAACGTGGATTACACGTAATTGCTGCGTTGGAACAATGGAGTAGGCAGCATAAAGATGAAATAAAGACATGCCGACTGCAACCAAGGTGATGAACTTGGCCAATAGACCCTTGTAATCATTAGAATCTCCCTCTTCTTGCTTAATGAAGGCATCTAATTTTTCTTGGGTTTCGTTGTCAATCACGTTTTGATTCATGTCCCAGCCTGTCTATATTTATATTTATGCGCTGCACTAAAACAGAAGGGGTGAGATTAACTCACCCCGATATAACTTAATTTACCTTGACACCCTTTTCTTTAAGGTACTTCAATGCACCTGGATGATAAGCAACTGGTGTTGCATTCGCTTTTTGGCTCTCTAGTTTGATATTTCTGAACTCAGCATGTGAGCGGACCAATTCAAGTTGATTATCAAATATAGCCTTGACGATTTTGTAGGCCTCTGCATCAGGCATAGAAGCGTTAACAACTAGAAGATTTGCAACTGCTGCAACGTTGTTATCTTTCGCCATACCACTGTAAGTTTGCTTTGTAATCACAGTTGGGAAGTAAAGGTTGCCATATTTTTTATTCATAGCAGGAACTTCAGCAGCAGTATCTACCATCACAATTTTCATACCAGGACTGTTTGCAAGATCAGTCACTGCTGCAGTGGGTAAGCCGCCTACCCAGAAGAATGCATCAATCTTGCGATCCTTTACCGCATTGACAGATTCAGCAACGCTTAAACGCTCACGCTTGACATCTTTATCCTTATCTAGACCTGCAGCCTCTAGCAAGCGAAAGGCCATGACTTCAGTGGCACTTCCTGGCGCGCCTGTACTGACACGTTTGCCTTTTAAATCCTTCATTGTTTTAATGCCGGTTGATTCAACGGTAGCTACGTGCATGAGGTTTGGATAGAGTATCAGTAAGGCTCTTAGATCTACTGGTTTATCTTTGAATTTATCGTCACCAACCGATGCGTCTTTAGCAGCATCAGCCATTGAGAAGGCAACGTAAGGTTTGCCAGTACCAACGAGTTTTAAGTTATCTACAGAGCCACCAGTAACTTCAGCCGTAGCTGACATACCTGGTACTTTGTTAGATAGCATGGCAGCAAGGCCGCCACCCATTGGGTAATAAACACCACCAGTGCCACCGGTTGCAATCGAAATATTCTGTGCTTGTGCGCTTGCCCATAAGAAACTGAGGGAAAGAATAATGACTTTAAGTAGTTTCATTTTGTCTCCTGATTATTTTGTAATAAATCGAGTTAAAGACCTGGCATGCTGAAATTGGCCGCTTTAAGTTCACTCAATAATTTAGCTTGTTGATCAGCAGTCAATTGCATGAGTGGTGGGCGTACTCTTAACCATTCAGGATCTTTACTGAAATGGGCAACAGCAGTTTTCATCCCAGCAATCATTTGGTACTTGGCAAAAATACTGCGCAACCGATCTAGGTCTGCTTGGCGTTCATCGGCATCTGATTCTCTCCAGTGCGTTGCAACATCAGCAATTGCTTTTGGATTGACGTTTGCGGTTGCAGAAATACAGCCAACCCCACCAGCACGTAAGGTACGCATGAGGAATGTTTCACTACCGGCGTATACGCGGAAGCCTGAGCTAGCCAGTAGTTTAATAACGGATTCTGTGTATTCCCAATCACCAGAGCTATCTTTCATGCCAATAACAGTTTTTGGATACTCTTTAATTAAGCGTTCTAGCAACGAAAGGCTTAAATTGATTTTGGTGACAGGGGGTATGTTGTAAATATAAACTTGCAACGCTGAGTTACCCATCCTTTGAATCACTTCAGAGAAGTAGGCAAACAGACCATCATCGGTAATATCTTTGTAGTAGAAGGGTGGCAGCATTAATACGCCCGCACACTTATGGCTTACAGCATGGGCAGTCATCCGATAAGTGCTCTCGACAGAAGTCGAGCCAGTACCGGGCATCATATGTTCTGGATTTAAACCACCTTCAATCAGCGCGGTAAGCGTATTCATCTTTTGTGTGGCAGACATTGAATTTGCTTCGGAGTTGGTTCCAAAGATTGCCTGACCAACGCCATTTGCATCTAGCCATTTGCATTGTTTGAGCAATTTTTGTGCGTCTGGAGTGCCATCTGCTTTGAACGGTGTTAATACAGGAGATAACACTGCAGGTAGGGTGGATGGAATTAAAGAAATGGTCATGCTGACTCCGTTTTAATTAGATACTTCTGATAGAAGTGGTTGTTGTGCAAAAAAAGCTTCTAAATTATCTACAGCTAAATTGGTCATGGCTATCCGTGTTTCTGTGGTGGCACTACCTATATGAGGTGTTAGTAAAACATTATCCAACCTTAAGAAGGCTGGATTGGGATTTGGTTCATTCTCAAAAACATCTAGAGCAGCACCAGCAATCTTTTTATGTTGCAGCGCATATAAAAGGGCCTCCTCATTTACTACGCTACCACGGGCAATATTGATTAAAAAAGCTGCGGGTCCTAAAGCCTCCAAAACTTCTTGATTAACCATCTTGTTGGTCTCTGGAGTGGCAGGACAAGCTAAGAAGAGAACATCGCTATTACGAGCTAAATCTTTAATATCTCGATAGTAGGTGTAGGGCACCTGTTTTGGGCTCGGGCCGCTATAGGCAATCTCAACTTTGAAAGGCTCAAGTCGTTTGGCTAAATCTTGGCCAATACGGCCCATACCAACAATACCAACAGTCTTTCCAGCCAGAGTAGTCGCTAACTTAAAAGGGGTTTTTGACCAGGCACCGCTTTTGAGAAAGGCCTCGGATTCAGGAATACGGCGAAGAAGGCCAAGCATCATGCCAATAGCCAGTTCACAGACTGCATCATTGAGGACGCCCGGGGTATTGGTAGCTTTGATGCCGCGCTCTTTAAGGTACGCCAGAGGT
>Ga0194037_1001361_pt1 | contig 17735 bp, 12 predicted proteins | sample JunL306m_MetaG_FD_148653 | JGI IMG/M metagenome (GOLD analysis project Ga0194037, IMG submission 148653) | Anoxic zone freshwater microbial communities from boreal shield lake in IISD Experimental Lakes Area, Ontario, Canada - Jun2016-L304-6m | ecosystem: Environmental > Aquatic > Freshwater >...
ACTTAATACATATCAATAATCAGCAGTAATTCTTAATACAGAATTAATATGTAAAAAGCTTTCAATATCTACACATATTAGACATTTGCTGTGCTGGTTTTAATGATTAACATCAAAAACAGTAGTTTTCTCATTTTCAAAATCCGGCCTCTATCTCTATGGGGGCTTTTTTATTTAACAAATCTTACAGCGATTTCCTTATTGCTAATCGTTTATTTTGCTTACACATTGTTGTGAAGACGATAGAAGCAAAAATTAATTTTAAAGGAACAAGGGTTACATGAAAAGAATCTCCTACTTATTTATTGGTTTAATAATTAGTGGTATCCTGATTATTTCCTGTAATAAGGAATACAGTCTGGAAAATATTTCTAATGTAAACAATGAAGCATTAGGAATTTTGCCTGCGGATTCTCTTGGATTATGTAGTAAAGCCTATGTAAATGGAACCTTTTATACTGGGGCTTCATTAGATAATTCCAATTATGCACTGATTAATGTAAATGTAGCTTCGGTAGGTAAATATCTTATTACCACCAACGTGGTGAATGGCTTCTATTTTAAAGATTCAGGGTATTTTAGTAAAACGGGGTTACAACAAATAGAACTTAAAGGGTATGGCATACCAACTGTGCCTGATACTACTCAGTTTGTTTTTTCCTTTGGTAATAGTTCCTGTTCTTTCGCTGTAAATAATGTAATAGATACTACTACAGGGCCTAAAAATGCTTACTTTAAACTGGTAGGTTATCCTGCTGCCTGTAGCAATATTCTGGTAGCTGGAAATTATAAGGTAGGAGTGGCAGTGGATACTGGCAGCTACTTAATTGCGCAGGTAAATGCTATTACAACCGGGGCCTATTCTATCAAAACCAATATCATAAATGGATATAGTTTTTCTACAAGTGGCTATTTTACTCAAAAAGGCATTCAGTCGGTTAAAATTCCTGCTATGGGAACGCCACAAAAAACCGGTTTCAATAATTTTTCTTTAATCAGCAATACAGGTAACTGTAATTTTTCTACTACAGTTAAATAAGAAAAATCCTCTTCTCTGCCTGTATATTTCAACGTAGAGATAGTTGATTTTCTTAAACCTTATAGTGAAGTGTTTATAAAATAGTTTTATTAAAATCTGATTTTGTAGGCGAGTATTTTTTTAAAATTGTTCAATATTTTACAGAAACAGGATAATTTACATTGAAAAACCCTTGAATTTAATAAAACTTTAAACCTTTTCGATTTAACAACCCTTTAATTTATCAAAAATAAAATTAACTTTACCGCTTGTGATTATTAGACAACGTTTTTACTGGTTTTAGTATCTACTGTTGTTTGACAAATTTTAATTTGTCAATTAAGGTTGGAATAATAATATTGCTTGTGGTTAAAAATGAAATTATTCAGTAACATGATACTGGATATCAGAGTAGTATTGGCATGATATTTTAAATATTCGAATAAGGAAATTAATGAAAAATAGAAGTTTACTAAGAGTTTGTTTCTTTAAAGCGTATGCTTTAATTGTTACTATTTTAATAGCGAATCTGGCAATTTCTCAAACTCCACCTCCAAATGTTGGATTTGAATTCAATAATCTGACTAATTGGAAATCGTACAATTCGAATAGTTCAATTTCTCCATTAATACCTTCCAGTATTACCTATTGTACAACACCACTTACTGGTACAAACACAACTTATAGTGCGTTGTTTACTACCTCTTATTTAGTGACTGGTGCAAGTGCCAGAACTGGTGTAGTGGGCAGAGAAAGAGTAACTTCTGCCAATCAAAAAGTAGATGTTTATGGTAAATTCCCTGTAGTTTGTCCATTAAATGGAGCAGGAAAACATTCTTTAAAATTAGGAAATGACTCTTTGTCAAGTGTTTGTCAGGGAGTTAGTTATAATATAAATATACCAAAAGGATCTAATAAATATAAAATAGTTTTTTATTACGCTATTGCTATTGAGGATCCTGGAACTGGAGTTCATGAATGTTGGGAAATGCCTTTTTTTAATGTAGTTGCATTTGACGCGGCTAACCAAAATGCAGTTATCCCTTGTTCTCAATTGAGTGTTGATATATGTACGGTAAAAAATGATGCAACGCTATTTGGTAACTGGCATAGATCTACAGTATTAGCAGGTGGGTTCGATTCTGTATATTATACAGCCTGGACTCCTGCTACTATTATTGCTAAAAACATGGGAGGAAAAACATTGACGCTTCGTTTTCTGGCGTCTGGTTGTAGTCCTGCATTTGGATGTGGAACTGGTAGCCCTGGTAGTCATTTTGGATATGCTTATGTGGATTTTGATACTACTGCTGCTGCTATTAATGGCGATACACTTCGTTTTTGCCCTAAAGATACCTGTTTTACTTTTGCACCACCACCAGGGTATAAGGGTTATATGATTTACGATAGCGCTTCTAAGCTACCTTTAGGTTTAGATACAAACCATGCTGTTAGTTCTACTCCTAAAATTACTATGTGTGGAAATAAAATGCCGAAGCCTAAATCTACCATGATGGTTGTACTTACACCATACAATGGATTTGGTTGTGTAGATACGCTTTATTATTATATGGATACTTTCCCCACCCATATTCTGCCTCCTATTCAATCGTTGCATGATAGTATATGTGTTGGTAGTACCATGACGCTAACTAACACTACTGCCGGAGGTGCATGGGTAAGTGATAATATAAATTTAGGAACCATAAACAGCGCTGGCCTATACTCTCCATTGAAAGGTGGCTGGGATATTCTGGAATATCGTGCTAAAAATATCTGGGGATGTCCTGATACTACCAGAAAGTCTATTTATAATATTACTTCCAAGTTTGCACCCCCAATATCCGGAGATTCTGTTGTGTGCCAATTTCATACAATTCCATTAACGAATTCTTTTCCGGGCGGTACCTGGATCAGCTTATATAATACAGTTGCAACTATTGATGCTTCGGGTGTAGTAACTGGTGTAACTCCGGGTATAGATACTGTAAAATATGTGGTAGTAGCTGGTGGATGTTCCGATACTGTGTATAAAGCAGTTACTGTTAATCCTGGCCCTCAGGTTTCACCAATATCCGGTTCGATTAATATTTGTGTTGGCAAAACCAATACCTATACAAACACGGCACCTAATGGAGTATGGTCGAGTTCCAATACCAATGTTGCCAGTATAGATCCTGTTACAGGGTTAGTTACTACGCATGTTTCTGGAAATACTACTATTAAATATGTTGTTACCAATCTTTCTGGATGTAGTGATTCTGCTGCTCTTACAATTAATGTAAATCCTAATCCAGTGATTGGACCGATTGTAGGAAGTGACAGTTTTTGTATAAGAGTAATTTCTCAGTTTGCTGATGTTACCAATAGTGGAGTATGGACAACTACAAATCCTTCGATAGCTTCTATTGATAGTGTAACTGGTATTTTCCTTACTCATCAGTTAGGTAATGATACTGTAAGATATACAGTTACTACAAACATGGGTTGTGTGGATTCTGTTTCCAAACCTTTCTTTGTAAATCCTACGCCAAAAGCATCGCCAATATTTGCAACTAATCAATATATCTGTGTTGGAGATACTTTAAATCTTTCTGATACTACTGCTGCTGGTGTTTGGGCAAGTGCAAATCCATCTGTTATTTCTGTAAATCCATCTACTGGTTTTGCTCATGCATTTACATCGGGTTATGCGCCAATAAGTTATATCATAAAGAATCAATATGGTTGTGCTGATACAGCTTATATCAATTTATTTGCCAATGCATTACCACCATCTACTCCTATTACCGGTAACTTTAATATCTGTATAGGTACAACAACTTACATGAATAATTTTGTAAAAGGTGGAGTATGGAGTAGCGGAAATCCTGCTATTGTTACAATTGATAAGTTTGGTGCCATTACGGGTATATTGTCTGGTTCTGCTTACATATATTATACTGTTACAAAAGCAAACTGTACTACAAAAGATAGTATTCAGGTGGTAGTATCTACTACACCGGTTATCGCTGCTATTACTGGCCCTAAAGCAGTATGTTATAATCAGACAATTAATTTAAGTACTACTTCAACAGGAGGTGTGTGGCAATCTGTAACACCAAGATTTGTTGGTATTGATGCTGCTGGTAACCTTACTGGTTTAGCACCAGGAGTTGGAGTTGTAAAATATACACTTACAAATGCCAATGGATGTTTCAGTACTTTGTTTGATACCATTACCGTAAATAATCTTCCTAAAATTGCTGCGATATCAGGTAGAAAAGATGTATGTGTTGGACAAAAAGATATTCTTAATACTACCCCTGCAGGTGGTATATGGAGTATGAGTAATACGACTCTTGCAACTATAAATTCTGCTAATGGAACTGTTGATGGATTAGTTGCTGGTCAGGATACTGTTAAGTATGTTTATACAGATGCTAATGCATGTACTGATTCTGTATTTGCAGCTTTCGTTGTAAATCCATTACCTGCTATAGCGCCTATTACCGGTAATAATAATATTTGTATTAATTCTATTTCAACATTAATTGATACTGTGCCAAGAAAAGGAGTATGGGTAACTACCGATTCTACTATTGTTCAGGTAACTTACGATGGAATAATCAGAGGTATATCTGTAGGTTCAGCTACAGTTCGTTATGTAGTGATTTCCAAACAGGGTTGTGCAGATTCTGCCAGCACTTTAGTTAAGGTTAATTCACTTCCTGTTATTAATTCAATTACGGGTCCTTCTGTAGTTTGTGTAAACGATTCTATTTCTTTAGCTGTTTCAGCAACTGATCCTGGTGTTTGGTCGGTAGTAGATAATACAATTGGTTCAATTAATGCTGTAACAGGTGTTTATACCGGGGTTTCTGCTGGTATTGATAGTGCAATATATACTGCTACCAATGCAATTGGATGTTCGAACAGAGGAGCTCATTTAATTAAGGTAAATCCATTGCCTTTTGTTGATTCTGTTCAAGGTAATTTCTCTCCTGTTTGTGTGAAGGATAGCGTTCATTTATATAGTAACACACAAGGTGGTGTATGGACCAGTGTTTCTCCTTTATATGCAAGTGTTGATTATACTACAGGCTGGTTAACTGGTTTGCAAGCCGGTGTAGCTGCTGTAAGATATACATTAACCAGCGGATACGGTTGTAAGGACAGTATAGATGGATATATATTAATAAAGGGAAGACCTGTGGTAAACTGGGCTTTGCTTAAAGATATTTGTCTACCTGATGGGGTTGCTACCTTTAAAAGTACTTCAATACTACCATATGATCCTAATCCGGTAACTTACCTGTGGGATTTTGGTGATACTTTAAATAAAGCTACTTCGGATACTGCTGTTACTACCCATAGATTTTTCCCTACTATATCTGCAACAGGGTATAATATAAAACTTTCAGTAACGGCTAATGGTTGTCCGGCAGATAGCACTATATGGTTATCGCCTACACATATACATGCACAGCCTAAAGCACCGTTTATTACGGATCCTGCTCCGCCAGAAGTATGTATAGGCTCTACCATCAAATTTATAGATGCTGGATTTGTTTCTAACTCAAGAGATTCTTTATCCATCTGGTATCTTGGTGATAACACTATAGATACTGCATTTGTGTTGGATTATCAATATGGATATCCTACTACTTACTGGGCTTATCACAGAATAATAGATAAGTATGGTTGTTTAAGTGATTCTTCTGGTGTACTGGTTACCATCGATACTTTCCCTACTTTATATACTGGTACTACTAATTATATACTGGTGGGCGATTCCGCTATTTTAAGTCCTGTTATTAATGGTAATATTATTAGTTACAACTGGACACCAAATGTGCCAAGTAATTATTTAAACAGCACAACAATATCCAATCCGGTATGTACTCCTCAAGGTAATGTAACTTATTTAGTAAGTGTAACAGGAGCTGGAGGAAATGCAGGTACGGCGGGTTGTACTATTTCGGATAGTTTGAGAGTAGTAGCATTAGCACCATTCCACATGCCTAACTCGTTCTCTCCTAATGGAGATCCTTATCATGAAACATTTGATGCTGCTGATCTTCATCAGTATCCTGATGTGGAAGTAAAGATTTTTGATAGAACCGGACAGGTTGTGTTCTCCAGTGAAGGTGGTAGCTATAAACCATGGAATGGAAGATACAATAATTCGGGTCAGTTATTACCTGTAGGTATTTACTATTACATTATTAAGAGAGGTCAGAATTTACCTGTAATAAGTGGATCGGTAACTATCTTCAGATAGGCTGAATGGCTTAATGCTGAACGCTGTATGTTGAACGCTTAAAGCTTAATACAGAATACAGCTATTATATAAAAACAAAGGCATTCTTCAAAAAGAATGCCTTTGTTTTTATATAGATTGTTTGCTTTTGTACTAAACGTTTATTCCACCGCTAACTTCTATTCTTTGTCCATTAATCCACTTAGCATCTTCGTTACAAAGGAAAGCTACTACACTGCCTATATCATCTGCATTGCCTACTCTTCCAAGTGGAGACATGTTGCTTAACATAGTTTTAAACTGTGGATTGTTTCGGATAGCTGCACCATTAAAGTCTGTTTCTACAGGACCTGGAGCTACTACGTTTGCTCTGATACCTTTAGCACCCAGTTCCTTTGCAAAGTATTTGGTAAGGGTTTCTATAGCCCCTTTCATTGAAGCATAAACAGAATAACCAGGGTTTGCAAAACGGGTAGTGCCACTGGATATATTTACAATGCCTCCTCCTTCGTTTATAATAGGTACTAGTTTTTGAGTAAGGAAATAAACTCCCTTATAATGAACGTTCATAAACTCGTCGAAAATGGTTTCTGTAACTTCTGCAAAAGGAACTGTTTTTCCCATACCTGCATTGTTTATAAGGTAGTCGAAATGAGTAGCATTGAAATTAATATTCAATGTATCTTTCACTGCAGCAACAAATGCATCTAAAGAATTAAAGTCGCTCATATTTAAATGCAGAGCAGCAGCATTTCCTCCCAGTTCTTTAATGGCTGCGACAGTTTCCTGTGCCATCGTTTCGTTGTTATTGTACGTAATTAAAACATCCAGGTTTTTCTTTGCCAATGATAAGGCCATATCTTTTCCTAACCCACGGCTTCCGCCAGTAACAATTGCTATTTTTTTCATATAAATATTTGTTGCAAATCTAAGGAATTAGCGGATTAGCGAATTAACGGATTAGCGAATTGAATACAAATACAAAAACTAAAGAGGATAAAATACAAATACATTGCTGCAGAGAAAGGAGGGAAGGAGATAATTAGTGGATTAACGAATTTGTATTCATTATCACATTATCAAATTTTAAAATCATCACATTATCTCATTATCTCATCTGTATTTTCTTCTTCTTCCAATGCTGCTGCTCTATCTTGCTCTTCTCTTATTTTTCTTTCTATTTTTTCTATTTGTTTGTTGCCATAATAAAATTCATCGAAGAGGTAAGTGGGTACAAACAGGGATACTACAATTGTTACTGAGTAACTGAGGTACGGATCGTAGATGGCATTGATAATACACACTATTATAAATGCAAAAAAGCCCATTAAAGAATAATAATGTACCTGCTTTAGTTTTAGCAGACTACCATTATCTACAAAATTTCTTTTGAAAGTAAAGGTTAGAAGAGGGAGCCATATAAAGTAGAAGAATATCTTTTGAGCAAGGCTCAGATCTTCCAGCGTATTGTTGTTTTTATCCTGCTCCTGCTTTTCTGTTATGGCTGATTTAAATGTTTCTACATCCGAATAGGTAAGGTTTCTGGTGGATAGTTCCTGCTGCGCAATTGATACAGCCATTGCTGTATGATTATACTGATTAGCTATTATTTCCAATAGCTCCTCGCTGCTCATCTGGGAGTATGTATGCTGTAATTCTTTTTTTGTAATCATTATCTAATTGTGGTCTGTTTTATATTCTCAGACATTAATAATTGCAAAAGTAAATCAGTAGTGATGGTTTGTTTACTTATAAAAGATAAAATACATTGCAAGTCTTGAAAAATACAAAACATTGAACCACAGAGCCACGGCGACAGAGAGTTACACAACGAATTGTGTATTAATACAAAATACAGAGGGCAGAGAGAATCGCAAGCGATTTTTCTGTTGCTAAAACTGATTAATTAGATATGGCTTGTTTTGATAGTTAACGCTGTTTGCTTTTTAGCTTCTCTTTATTCTTCTCTACTCTGAACTTTACTATTCTTTTTATAAGTGCTAAAGGTAGCGGTTTATCCATTGGGAACTGTACCGATCCTTTGGCGCTTTTATATTCCGTAATTTCTTCTTTAAATGCTTCTATGCCTGAGCCCATAGGGTATAAACCTATATGATTTTTGTGAGCAGCAAAGTATAGCAGCATTCCATTTTGTTTGTAGGCGGGCATTCCATAACTAATTACTTCCTGTGCATCGGGAGCAGTTTTAATAACAGCATCTCTTAGTGTATTTAAACGCTTTTGAACGGGAAGTGGAAACCCGGCAATATATTCGTCTACATTTAATGGCTTATTCATTTTGAATGTTTCATTATATGTATCAAATATAAGCAGCTGGTTGAATTAATTGTTTCATCTATATTTTCTTTAGCGTAAAATTGTTTAAGAGGAAGACAGGAGAATACAGATTAACGGATTAGTGGATTAATGGATTGGCGAATTAGTACAAATACATTTTGCAGCATAGAAAAGAGGGAATTTTTACTTTTTAGGTGATTAAAACAGTTTGCGACAGACTTTTAGGTAGTGCGATGCCTTTTTTTGTTGCGGATTTGCAACTTATGATAGCGTGCGATGTACGGACGATAGCTGGCAGGTAAAAGACGATATACGGCGAGTAAAAGATGATAGCATGCAAGGAACTTATTGCTTTTTGACAGTGTTTTAGAGTAGTGGTAGCAGTACCAATGATAGCAGGCGAGGTACAGATGGATGCAGGCAAGTGTAAGACCATAGCGGACTAACAAAAGAGCACATCTGGCAAGCAAAAGAGCATAACTTACAAGGTTTGAAGCAAATGAGCATTTTGTGGGAATAAGAGTGATTTGCGACTGAATAAGTGTGATTTTGAAAAGAGAGCGACAGGAAATAGATTTTATATAAAATACATTTCATGAAGGATAACAGGGAGAGTAGAGACGCCATGCATGGCGTCTCAAACAAATGGGCGTGCCTATGGTACTTTATAAAAGCGGATGTTACCCGTCTGACGCTCCTTATTAATTTCTTGAAATTTTAAGATTGACTTGGAGGAGCGTACTGACGGGTTGAGCGATGTATTTGTATTGCGTTAGTGCCAGCAGGGAATACCCTTTTTTTACTGCGCCCACAACAACTATCTGAAGAAGCAAAATTCAGCGCAGCAAAAAAAGGTAGGAAGAGCTGGAACGGCCGCTTGCGGAACGCCCAAAATAAAGTAAAAAGTAAAAAACAAAAAGTAAAAAGAATACAAATGCGGCAGAACGCTGAATGCGTAATGGTTGACGTTGAATACAATGATTGGAAAGCGTTATGTATGGTTATAAAAAAAGGTTTCAGAAGTGTATCTGAAACCTTTTTCTTTTCGTGGGCCCAACAGGGCATGATCCTGTGACCCCCTGATTATGAGTCAGGTGCTCTAACCAACTGAGCTATAGGCCCTTTGAGTTTTATCTCAAACGAGGCGCAAATGTAAGAGAATTAACGTCTGCGCCAAAGAAAATCTGTAAAATATTTTTGATACATCGTGAGTCGTGAGAATACATCGTGAGACGTGAGGAATACATTGTGAATCGTGAGAATACATCGTGAATCGTTTAATACGTTTAACGAGATACAAATACATGATTTTACTTGTTGTATTCTCCTGACTCCTAACTCCTTTCTCCTTAAAGCAGCATTCTTAATGGCTCTTCTAAGTACGATTTCAATGTTTGTAAGAAGGCAGCACCTGTAGCGCCGTCTACTACTCTATGATCGCAACTTAAGGTTACCTTCATCACATTGCCTGGAACTACTGCACCATTCTTTACTACCGGCTCCTGAGAGATACCGCCCACGGCTAAAATACAAGCATCGGGAGGATTGATGATGGCAGTAAACTCGTCGATACCAAACATACCCAGATTGGAGATAGTGAATGTACTTCCTTCCCAATCGGAAGGTTGAAGCTTTTTATCTTTAGCCTTCTGTGCGAAGTCTTTTACCTGCGCACCTATCTGGCTTAAACTTAATGTATCGGCAAAACGAACTACCGGCACCAGTAAACCATCTTCAACGGCAACTGCAACTCCAATATTTACGTGGTGATTGTAACGGATTTTATCGCCCAACCAGCTACTGTTTACTTTAGGATTTTGTTTTAATGCAAGAGAAGTAGCTTTCAGCACCATATCGTTGAAGCTGATTTTTACTTTAGCATTTTCGTTCAGTTTCGTTCTTGCTGCAACTGCTGCATCCATATTGATGCTCATGGTAAGATAGAAATGAGGCGCTGTAAATAAGCTCTCGCTTAAACGGCGTGCAATTACTTTACGCATTTGAGAAACAGGTACTTCCTCGTAAGATTCTACACCAGCAGCAACTGCTACAGCTGGAGTAGCGGACTTAGCAGGAGCGGCTTCTGCAGCAACCGGTGCTACAGCGGAAGGCGTATAATTATCTATATCGGCTTTGGTAATTCTACCATTGTCGCCACTACCTTTTACATATTTTAGATCGATGCCTTTATCTGCTGCCAATTTCTTAGCAAGAGGAGAGGCCAGTATTCTTCCTTCGTTCACAACTGCAGCTTCTATAGCGGCAGGAGCAGCAACAACAGGTGTAGCAGCTTGCACTGCAGCAGGAGCAGCAACAGGTGCAGAAGCTACAGGAGCACCACCTTTAGCTGCGGCAAGAATAGCATCGATATTCATACCTGCTGGTCCAATGATACAAAGAAGGTCGTTTACCTGAATTTTATTTCCAGCACCTGCACCCTGATATAATAAGATACCATCTTTATAGCTTTCGAGTTCCATGGTAGCTTTATCGGTTTCGATATCTGCCAGCACGTCACCTTTCTTAACTGTATCGCCAATATTTTTCTGCCAGGAAGCAATCACCCCTTCCGTCATGGTATCGCTTAAACGAGGCATAAGCACTACTTCTTCCATTGTAGAAAGATCTAAAGTAGTTGTGGCAGCTGCTACAGGAGCAGGAGCCGCTTCCGCTACCACAGGGGCAGGGGTTTGAACTGCAGGAGCAGCTGCACCTCCACTGAGTAATGCGCTGATATCTTCATCTGCCTGTCCTATAATACAAAGTAAATCGTTTACCTGAAGTTTTCCGCCATTGCCGGTACCGGTATGAAGTAGTATTCCATTTTGATAACTTTCTAACTCCATGGTGGCTTTGTCTGTTTCAATTTCAGCCAGTACATCGCCTTTTTTTACAGTATCTCCTACCTTTTTATGCCATGCTGCTATTACTCCTTCGGTCATTGTATCGCTTAAGCGAGGCATTAAAATTACTTCTGCCATAATCTTGGTTGTGCTTTATAATTGAGGCGTGAAATTAATATAAAATATTTAAGTGAACAGTAATGTTTTCTTAAAACATAAAAAACCGAGTGATTCTAATGAGGTTTATAGCTGATTGTTTAACTGTTTAATGGTTTAATTGTTGGGAAAGAAACCAAATATTGTACAATAAAACTAATTTGAAAATGAAATACAAATACTGATAACAGATTAGGTTTATGAACCGAATTTTTATCGCTCCATTAATTCCGTTACTTGTATTTGTATTACATTTTCACATCAGCAAATTATCACATTAGCAAATTGATTATTGTCCTTGTGCTAAGCTATAAGATGGTTTATCGCCCCACATATTTAGTATTTCCAAGCTACAGATTTTAAAATCTCCACTCAGACTTACATACAAACCAATTATATCCTGCTGGTTTAATGGCTCGCCATCTATGCTTTCGAAACGGGCATTATATTGATTTACCAGATTGGTAAACTTGCTACCGGTAGGCCAAACCTGTGTACCACGGTTGCTGATGTTTACCAGTTTAAATTTAACCCCTGCATGACGAAGACATTTCTTTGCCAACTGATCTGGCTGAACATTGCTTTCGATAAACATATCTACCCCAACAATTTTTTCTACAATAGAGTCATGACTTTCCATCATGGCATTATTGTCGAGACTAACAACGGTGCAGGAAGTTTCGAAGTCGGTAATATCTATTCTTGGATTGTGTTGTGGTTTCTTGCCAAAGTTGTTGATGATAGCTTGTGCAAACTCTGTAGTACTAAGACTTGGTATTGATTTATCGCCAAAGTCGCCGGTATGAACCCCACTTTCTAAGGTATATAATAAAGCGTTTTCTATATTGCTGGCAGCTTCCATTAAACCGAGGTGTTGCAACATGCCTATACCACTTAATAAAAGTGCGGTAGGATTGGCAAGGTTTTTACCTGCAATATCCGGAGCCGTACCATGAACGGCTTCGAAGATAGAAATATGATCACCAACGTTGGCACTTGGAGCAAAGCCCAATCCACCAATAAGACCAGCACAAAGATCGGAAACGATATCTCCCTGAAGGTTGGTTAGTACTACCACATCGAACAGATCTGGACGTGTAACCAGCTTCATGCATAAATCATCTACAATTACATCATCTGCCTTCAGTTCAGGATATTCCTTAGCTATTTCGTAGAATACTTCGAGAAACAAGCCATCGGTAATTTTCATGATATTGGCTTTATGACCGCAGGTAATACGCTTGGTGCCTTTCTTTTTAGCCATCTCGAAAGCATAGCGAATAACCTGTGCACTACCAGGACGGGTAATGAAACGACGGCTTAGGGCAACATCATGAGTAAGCATGTGTTCGATACCGCCATAGGTATCTTCAATATTTTCACGAACAATTGTAACGTCGATAGGAATGCCTGCTTTACTAAAAACCGTGTCCACACCATGAAGGGTCTGGAAGGTTCTTTTATTAGCGTAAGTATTCCAGGTTTTACGAGCGGTAACGTTGATACTTTTTACGCCTTTTCCTTTAGGGGTTTCCATTGGGCCTTTAAAAAGAATACCGAGGTTTTCGATGGTTTCCTGAGCCTGAGTGGTCATACCATTGTTGAAACCTTTATCGAACACCCATTTGCCCATTTCTACAAAATCGTACTCGAGGGGTACTTTAGCTGCATTGAAAATTGTTAATACTGCGTCCATTATTTCCGGACCTATTCCATCGCCTTTTGCTACGGCTATTTTGTTCATGATTTCTGTTATTTTGGGATTGCGGTAAAAGTAGGGAAAGGAGCGCTACTGATGAAAGTTTTATAATTAAAAATTTATGAAAACGAATTAGTAATCAAAATAGCCATAAATATTTAAAAAAATAATAATGAACAGTATCTCAGGTTATGATAAAATGTTTAGCCTGTGCTTAATAATTGAAGTAATATATCTGAGATTAGGTTCATATTAATAACATAAACCTGTTTTGAGATTCAACTGTATTGATAAATTATTTTGACTGTGTATTAATAAACATTTAAACAGAAAGTATAAACAAGACGATAATTTCATTTGCATACTTTAAAATATTCTATTATCATTGTGGTATTAATTAAACAATTTAAATTTAAAAAAACATGAAGAAAATTGTATTAGCCCTTTGCATTTTAGTTGCTGCTTTAAATGTAAATGCACAAAATGGCAAAAATGTAGTTAAAGTAAACCCATTAGGTTTATTATTTGGTATTGTAGACCTTACTTATGAAAGAGGGTTGAATGAAAACAGTTCTTTTGAAATTGTTCCACAATATGGTGGATTTACTGTAGGTGATTTTAAGTACTCAACAATTGGTTTGGGAGCAAATTATAAGTATTATTCTTCAGGTGAAGCTGTTAAGGGGTTCTATCTTTCTCCAGGTTTATTTTACTCTTCTGGTAAAGTAACAGACAGCTACAATTCTTCTATTAGCGCAACCAATTTTGGGATTAAAGCTGTTTTTGGAAAACAGTGGATTTGGGAAAGTGGTTTTGCTTTAGACTTAAATGGTGGTTTTGGTTATCAATCATTTAGTTATTCAGGAGATAACTCAACTATTTCAGGATTAAAAGGAAATGGAATTTTCCCTTCATTACGTCTTGGATTAGGATATAACTTCTAATAATAAAAAAATTATTTATAAGGCTGTCTCATTATTTGAGGCAGCCTTTTTTTATGCCTTCTGTATTCTATAATTGACCAAAAGATTAAATAACACCTTGCTGGATTATTTGATTTCCTTAATTACTTTCCACATTTGCTGAGCAACTATCACGTTTCCTTTATCATTCAGATGTACTTTATCAACCGTTAATATTCCTTTCTCCTGATTGGTTGGGTTGTTCTCCTGCAAGTACTTTACAAATGCAGTTCTAAGATCACAAACTGGGATAGATTGTTTTTGAGCAATATTTCTTATAATATTACCATACATATTCAGTTCTCCATCCTGCTGATTGCTGTAATCGTTTCTTTCGCCAATAACGGTAGGAGTACAAAGAATTACTTTGATATTTCTATCGGTCAGTTTCTTAATAATTGCATTGTAGAATACCTCAAATTTATCTGAATCGGTACCTGTGCCATGCGTTACCTTATGCCATATATCGTTTATACCTACATAAATAAACACAATGTCGGGGTTTTTAGCCAATACATCAGCATCCATTCTTAGGTATAAATCATATACTTTATTTCCTCCAATGCCTGCTCCTTCTAATTGATAATTATCTATACCTTCTTTTTTTATCATGCTATCCATCTGGGTAATATAGCCATTAGGTTTGATACCCATCTGGGTTATTGAATCGCCAAAGAAGATAATTTTCTTTTTTTTATCAGGTTTAATAAAAGACATCATTGCTACTAAGAGTATAACACTAAAAGACAGTATAAAGAAATTTTTACGGCAAAGCATACAGTTTACATTTAGCTACAATATTAATAATTGTCGTTGAACTAACTGTATACGAAATAAAAAAGCCTCCTAACTATACAGTAAGGAGGCTCTTGAATAATTATTTAATTCTTAAATAAACTCGAAGAAATCAGCAGATGTTCTTCTTACCTTTTTAGCGTGAGCCAGATAATCGTTTGCTGCATCTTTTTTACCTAAAGTAAGGATAACAGTAGATGCTAAACCTTTAGCTTTTAAGCCTAAGATTTCATCAACTGCTGCAGGATTAAATCCTTCCATTGGGGTACTGTCTACTCCAACTTCTGCTGCTGCAACTAAACCAAAACCTAAAGCGATGTAGGCTTGTTTTTTAGCCCATGCAATAGTGTCATCAATAGAAAGATTCTTTAAATGACCTAAGATCATTTGTTTGAAATCGTTTAAAGACTCTACAGGAACCGAACGAGTAGCTGCAATATTCTGAATATACTTTTCGGTTAATGCTTCAAAACCTTCTGTGTATACAGCAAATACAAGAACCTGAGAACCGTCGGTAATCTGAGACTGACCATAACATGCTGCTTTGATACTTGCTTTTGCTTCTTCTGATTCCAGTACCAATACTTTTAATGGTTGTAAACCAAGAGAAGTAGGCGTTAATCTGATGGCTTCTAAAATGGTGTTTAATTCTTCGGATGAAATTTTTTCACCAGTCATTTTCTTAGTGGCATATCTAATGCCTAATTTTTCGATAAATGTGCTCATATATGTGTTGTTTAATTTTTAAATTTAGAATCTCCTATAAACATAAAAGACTGCAAAAGTAAGTGCAGTCTTTTATGTAATATTATATGGAAAGTGAATTTATTTCAGTATCTCTTTCAATTTCATCATTAATTCCTCTCCTCGTAAATTCTTGCCAACAATGTTACCGTTTGGATCTATCAGCATATTAGAAGGAATGCTACTGATTTTATACATCTGAGAAGCAGCATTACCCCATCCTTTAAGGTCGGAAATCTGCATCCATGGTAGTCTGTCATCTTTAATAGCTTTAATCCAGTTTTCTTTTTGCTGATCTAAAGAAACGCCCAGCACTGTAAAGTTTTTATCTTTATAAGCGTTGTATGCAGCCAGTACATTTGGATTCTCCATTCTGCATGGACGGCACCAGCTTGCCCAGAAATCTACCAATACATATTTCCCTTTAAAAGAGAATAAAGAAACAGGATGATTGGCTGTATCGTTCTGAACAAAGTCAATAGCTTTTGTACCTACAGCACCTATATTGGATTCTGCTATTTTCTGTTCTATCAGTTTAGCATAAAGGCATTGTTTAGCGGAAGGCTTTAAAGTTTGATATATTGCTTCCAGATCATTTGTTTCTCCAAATATTGGATGTACTACATACAATAAAAAAGTACTTACTGGTGATCCTGGTTTTGAACTGAAAAAGTTTCTGGATTGTTCAATTACTTTATTCTTGGTTGCAGTAAAAATGTTTACCAGAGAGTCCTTTTTCTTATTATCCTTTTCTGCATTTATTTTGCCATAAGTATTATTCAATTTCTCTTTTAGAGGATTGAAAATAGCTGTATAACTTGCAAAGTCCTGTTGCAATAAAGTACCCGTAACAGAAGCTTCGTAAAGGTGGTTAATATCTCCTTCCACAGATACTTTATCGTTCTGCATAAATACTTCTACAAACTTGTTATCGAGGCCTATAAAACCTATCTGAAAAAAGCTTGGTTCGTCGGTATGTCCTACAAACTTAAATCCGCCACCAAAACTGTAATCCTGCGCTATAGTAGCACCTTGTGCATCCATCAGGAATACCATGGTGCTATCTTTTAGTCCTTTTATTTTCCCGGTTACGAGGTAGCCTTTTTCTTGTGCGTTTACTGTAATTGAGGAAGCTAAAAAAGCCAGTACTATTAAAAACTTATTCATTTAATCTTTCTGTTTGTATTGTTTAATTACTTTGAATGTCTTTTCTTTAAAATGTCTTTTACCTGTTGCAAATTAAATCCTTTTGCGTTAAGTAAAATTAAATAATGGAATAACAGATCGGCTGCCTCATTTAAAAACAATTGCGGATCATTATCTTTTGCTTCTATTACCAGCTCTACTGCTTCTTCACCCACCTTTTGAGCAATTTTATTAATTCCTCTCTGAAACAAAGATGCTGTATAGGAATGTTTAGGATCGGCAGCCTTTTTCTTTTCTATAATAGTTTCCAGATATTGCAGGAATTCTGCTTCCTGTTCCCCTTCACTAATATTTATTTCATTCCAGCAAGTATCACTACCCGTATGACAAACTGGTCCTGTAGGAGTTGCCTTTATTAATAAAGTATCATTATCACAATCCGGTATTATTGAATCCAGTATTAAATTATGACCGCTAACTTCTCCTTTTGTCCAGATTCTTTTTCTGCTTCTGCTATAAAAGGTCACCTTTTTTGTATGTAGGGTAACTTTCAATGCTTCCGCATTCATAAATCCCAGCATTAGTACTACCTTGGTTTTACTGTCCTGAACAATAGCAGGAACTAACCCATCGGAATACTTTGAAAAATCAACTGCAACTTCTTTAGTCATATTAATTAATTAGCGGATTAGCGAATTTGTGGATTAACGAATTGTATTCATTAGCAAATCAGCTAATTAGCACATTAGCTAATTAAATTATTCCACCGTTACACTCTTAGCAAGGTTTCTTGGTTTATCTACATCACAACCTCTTTCTATACCTATATAAT
>Ga0194037_1001362_pt1 | contig 17735 bp, 15 predicted proteins | sample JunL306m_MetaG_FD_148653 | JGI IMG/M metagenome (GOLD analysis project Ga0194037, IMG submission 148653) | Anoxic zone freshwater microbial communities from boreal shield lake in IISD Experimental Lakes Area, Ontario, Canada - Jun2016-L304-6m | ecosystem: Environmental > Aquatic > Freshwater >...
GCAGACACACCTTACTACAACCGACCCGGCAGCTCACCTTACCGAAACGCTGACAGGAACCGTTGACAATCTCATCGTAAGCCGGATTGACCCGTACGTCGAAACCGAACGCTATCGCCAGCAGGTATTGGACACCAAAGGAGCCCAGCTCGATACCGAAGGCCTGGCCCTGCTTGAAGAAGACCTGCGTTCACCATGCACAGAAGAAATCGCTGTGTTCCAGGCATTCTCACGAATCATCCGTGAGGCCGGAAAGAAATTTGTTGTCATAGACACCGCTCCTACAGGCCATACCCTCTTGCTGCTCGATGCAACCGGAGCATATCACCGCGAAGTCAGCCGTCAGGCGGGTAACACCGGCAAGCAGGATATAACACCAATGATGCAGTTACAGGACACAACACAGACAAAGGTGTTGATAGTCACCTTAGCCGAAACAACACCAGTGCTCGAAGCCCTCAATCTGCAGACAGACTTGCGCCGTGCAGGCATTGAACCCTGGGCATGGATCATCAACAACAGCGTTGCAGCAGCAGAACCCCACTCTCCGCTGTTAAAACAGCGAGCATATAATGAAGTAAACGAAATCAACGCAGTAGCCCATCAACACGCCACCCGCTACGCCGTCGTCCCCTTGTTAAAAGAAGAACCAGTAGGCAAAGAAAACCTCCGTCATCTCATCCAGACGTAATGATTAAAGTTGAATTAAAAATTCATAGTATACAATTATACTGTAAATACACTATTATTATACACTATAAAAATAAGGAAATAAGGATGAGTCATTGATGTCGGCGGGGGAGCGGCAAGGGATTTTCAGGCAAAAATTACATTGAAAAATAAAAGCCCGCAAACCCGCGCCAGTGTTTCCTTATAGGTGTCCAATTCGTCCAGTTTTGAACCCATTTTTCCCCTGATTTTCCGTCAGAATACGTCACCGGACATGAGGCTTTCCGGCACCTTTAACCCCTTTAGCAGGGATACCGATGCTGATTATTTGATGGTTCAGGAAAACGGAAGCAATCTATCAGATATTGAGCTCTTCAAGGGCTTCCTGAAGTGTTTTACAACCAGCAATGGCTATCGGTAGACTTTTCAGTGATGGCTTAAGTTCGCGGGTATTTGCTTCAGGCAGAACAATGCGTTTAAAGCCGAGATGTGCAGCTTCCCGTATACGCCGCTCACTGTCGCTGATGGCTCTGAGTTCACCGGCAAGGCCGATTTCGCCGCAGCATACCGCAGCCGGATCAACCGGACGGTTCATGAGTCCCGAGGCAATGGCAGCAGCAATAGCAAGGTCAGCCGCGGGTTCAGCCAGTTTGAGTCCGCCAGCTATTTTTACAAAGACATCCTGTCCCCACGTTTCAATCCGCAGTCTGTTTTCAAGCACAGCCAGGATAATTGACATGCGCTTCAAATCAAACCCCGTACTGATCCGCTGCGGCATCGAATAGTTGGTTTTCGATACCAGAGCCTGAACTTCCACCAGGAGAGCCCGAGTTCCTTCAATAGCCGCAAGTATCGAGTTTCCGGGAACATCAGTCCTCCTCCCGGAAATAAAAAATTCAGAGGGATTGCTGACTTCTTCAAGGCCTGTCTCATCCATCCGAAAGACCCCGATCTCATTGGTGGATCCAAACCGGTTTTTCACAGATCGAACAATCCGGTATCGCTGATATCCTTCTCCTTCAAACTGCAGCACGGTATCGACCATATGTTCAAGGGCTTTCGGCCCTGCAAGAGCCCCTTCTTTAGTGATATGGCCGATAATCATAAGGATGACGTTCTGCTGCTTGGCAGCCCGGATCAGAGCCGCAGCACATTCCCTGATCTGGGTAATAGTGCCGGCGGAACTCTGGTATTCATCTGAATGGACGGTTTGAATGGAATCGATAATAACCAGCGCAGGCTTTTCGCGCTCAATGACAGCAAGGATACGTTCAAGGTTGACTTCAGGGATCAACCAGAGATTTTCCGCCTTGATGGAAAGCCTCTGGGCACGCTCGCGAATCTGATTAGGCGACTCTTCCCCTGATATATAAAGCACTTTTGAAGGCGCCAGGCGAGGAGCCAGTTGCAGCATGAGGGTTGATTTTCCTATACCCGGTTCTCCGCCTACAAGCACCGCTGAAGCCTGCATGAGCCCTCCTCCGAGCACCCTGTCGAGTTCCCCTATTCCGGTCATAACGCGCTGGAACTCCGATGGTACAACGTCATGCAGGTTCTGTATAACAGCAGCTCCTAAGGGCGCACCCTGCTGGCGGTTTTTCTGCTCGGGTTCAACTCGAGTTTCCTGAAGCGTCCCCCAGCTCTGGCATTCAAAACACTTGCCCTGATATTTCAGCGATACGGCACCACAGTTTCCGCAGACATATCTTGTGGTCGATTTAGCCATTATTTATATAACGTCCGTTTACAGGGCATTAATCCGCTGGAACGACTGCAGCGTGTTTTTCAGGAGCATGGCAATGGTCATTGGTCCAACGCCGCCCGGAACCGGGGTCATGGCGGAAGCTACGGCTGATACACCGTCGTAATCCACATCACCGACCAGACGGTAACCGCTCTTTGTCGATGCATCCTCAATGCGGTTGATACCGACATCAATGACAACGGCACCTGGCTTTACCATGTCAGCGGTAATAAATCCGGCCTTGCCTATAGCCGCAATAAGAATATCCGCCTGTCTGGTGTACTCGGGAATATTTTTGGTGGCGGAATGACAGATGGTGACGGTGCAGTTTGTGGCATCAAGTTTCTGCAGCATCAGGTTTGCCATAGGCTTGCCGACAATGTTGCTGCGTCCAACCACAACACAGTGCTTGCCTTTGGTTTCAATGTTGTAGCGCCCAAGAAGTTCAAGGATTCCGTAAGGAGTGCAGCTTACAAAACATTTGTCGAGATGCCCCATCACAAGCCGGCCAAGGTTTTCAGGATGAAATCCGTCAACATCTTTTGAAGGATCAATTGCAAGGGTAACCAGAAATTCATCAATTTGTTTAGGCAATGGCTGCTGGACAAGAATGCCATGAACGGCAGGATCATTGTTCAGTTCCAGTATAGTATTGAGCAGATGCTCCTCGGTTGTTTCGGCTGGCATTTCAATCACCGTTGAAATCATGCCGATCTCTTTGCATGTTTTAGCTTTATTGCGTACATAAACCTGCGAAGCAGGATCCTGACCTACAATGATAACCGTCAGTCCGGGCACCTTTCCAGTGATAGCCTGGTACTTTTCAACGCTGGCTTTAAGTTCGTTTTTAAGGTCAAGAGAGACCTTCTTTCCGTCGATAATGAGCATGGTGATATAGCTTGGTTGTGTAGATTGACTCAGTAAGGAAGTTGTGTGTGTCTGCAATATAATGAGCACATAGCTATTAAAAATTCATCGAACCAGCAAATCTGAAAAAAGATAAGTTGTTACAGAGATGCTCTCTGGAGTTGCCTCTTTCGTTGTACGAAAAAATATTAGCATACTTTTATTCAATTATTGATAATTCTTTATGTCTCTGGTTTCTATTGGTGATGTTCTTGTTGACAGGGACGTTTTAGATTCTTGTTTTTCATGTGACCTCCATGAATGCAAGGGGATGTGTTGTATTGAGGGTGAGCTCGGAGCTCCACTGTCCGACCCTGAAGCCGAACAGATTCAGCATATTCCGGAAAAGGTATTGAAGATGCTTCCTGAAAAAAGTCTTAAGTATTTCCGCAGACATGGTTCTGTAGAGGTATATCAGGGTCTGCAGTATACCCGGACCATTGATAACCGTGAATGTGTCTTTACCTGTTTACGTGACGGAATAACCGTTTGCGCCATTGAAATAGCATTTAACGAAGACCTGCTCAGCTTTGACAAGCCTTTATCCTGTCGATTGTTTCCGATCAGGGTAAGAAAAAAGTTTGGTTTGGATTATCTTGTTTATGAACAGCACTCTATGTGTCGTTCTGCCCGTAAAGCAGGTGGGGAACGGCAGGTAAAACTTATTGATTATGTACATAAAGCTCTTTCTGCACTCTATGGTCATGAATGGGTGATGAGCTTGAAAGCATTTGTCGATTCTTCTCTCAGGAAGTAATGCCCGATATTCGTCTTCAACAAAAACAAAAACTGCTCCTTTCTGCCCAACAGATTTTGAGCAGCCAGCTTCTTCAACTTCCAATGTTGAATCTTGAACAGCGGATTTATGAAGAGCTGCAGGAAAATCCTTTGCTTGAGCTTGCAGAAGAACGGAAAGACACTGCCGGCGATGTCGTCGATGAAAGAGACGGTGATGCCAATGATGATATGTTCGATGCCGTTGATCGTTTCAGAAAAAGTTCTGTAAAGGAACGTTACGAAGCCCCCCAAAATACTGAAGCCGCTGAAGGTCGGCTGAATTTTACCTACGAAAGTGGTCCAAAGGAAAGATTTTTTCAGGCGATTCAGCACGACAGTTTTCATGAATTACTGCTCAAACAGTTAGCTCTTCAGGAAGGCCTTGGAAAACGCGAGGTGAAGATAGCTATTGAGATTCTCGGCAACCTTGACGAAGATGGCTATTTAGTTGAAGAGCACAGCGTTATTATTGACAGTCTTGAGCTTGAAGGCATTGACGTCACCCAGAAAGAGCTGGAGAGTGTTTTACGCAAAATATGGTTTCTCGATCCTCCCGGAATTGCCGTAAAGGATTTGCGCCAGAGATTGCTGATTCAGCTTGCGTTTGCAGAAGACCGTTACGACGCAAAAACGTATGAAGTCGCAACCAGAATTCTCCGCGATCATTTTGTTGATTTTATGCACCGACGTTTTGCTTTGTTGCTTAAAAATCTGTCAGAGCCAAATTCGTTGGTAGAATCGGCTATTGCGATTATTACAAGTCTTGATCCCCATCCCGGTATCTTTCAGGATCAAGGTGGTCATTATATTACTCCGGATTTTGTCGTGAGCTATGAAAATGGAGCACTTACCGCGATTCTTAACGACAGAAGTGCCCTTTCAGTCAGAGTCAGCGATGCGTATATGGATCGCCTGAAAAACAGGAAAGGCCCAAAAGACGAAAAGCAGTTTATCCGCAAAAACCTTCAACGCGCCAAAGAATTTACCAGTGCTATCGAAGTCCGTCGCCAGACACTGATTAAGGTGATTGAAGCCCTGATGAAAAAGCAGTATAACTTTTTTGTTTACGGCCCCGAACGCCTCGTACCGCTTGGCATGAAAACCATGGCTTCTGATACTGGTCTTGATATATCCACAATCAGCCGCGCAGTAAACGGCAAATATGTGCAGACCTCCTTCGGGGTTTTTGAGCTGAAATATTTTTTCAGCGGAGGGTTGTCCACAGAGGAGGGCGACGATTTATCAAGCAAAATTATCCGGCAGTATATTACCGAAATGGTCAAGGAGGAAGATCCCGACCATCCGCTGAGTGACGACACTATGACGGAGATGTTAATAAAGAGGGGAGTGCATATAGCACGGAGAACGGTTGCAAAATACCGCGAACAAATGCAAATTCCAGTTGCAAGATTAAGAAAGAAAATATTTTAATTGATGAAGAATAACTGATGAAGAATAACCAGAAGCCATTGATCCGTTCAACAACGGTTATCGGTGTTATCAGGGACGGAAAGGCAGCACTTGGCAGTGATGGCCAGATGACCCTTGGCAACACAGTCATAAAGCATTCTACCCGGAAAATCAGGAGATTGTATCACGGAAAACTTGTAGCAGGATTTGCAGGTGCAACAGCTGATGCCGTTACCTTGCTTGATCGGTTTGAGGAAAAACTTGAAGCCTATAATGGCAAACTTGATAGGGCAGCTGTTGAACTCGCCAGAGACTGGAGAACTGATAAATATCTTCGCCGCCTTGAAGCCATGCTTGCCATTGTCAGCAGCGATAAAGCCCTTATTATATCCGGTACCGGTGATGTTATCGAACCGGAGGATGGTATCGTAGCTATAGGCAGCGGCAGTATGTATGCCCTTGCTGCCGCACGTTCACTCATGAAGCATACTGGTCTTGAGGCAAAGGACATAGTGCACGAAAGTTTGAAGATAGCGGCCGATATCTGTATTTATACTAACGATCATATCGTTATCGAAGAGGTCTGACCGCTTTGGATTATGCTTTTTCAGGCCTAATCAACATTGCGATGTTATTTTTTGAAATTCACAAATTTTCGAATGGAAAAGACTACAAACAACGAGGCAAATGGTATCGTATTGCCTGAAGTAAATGGAGTGGCTAAAAGTTTAATTGCGGCAAGTAATTTGACTCCTAACCAGATTGTTTCCCAGCTTGATAAATATATTATTGGACAGAAAGACGCAAAAAAATCTGTTGCCATAGCCTTGCGCAACAGGCTTCGACGCCAGAATGTAAGCGATGATCTTCGCGATGAGATAATGCCTAACAACATTATCATGATCGGCCCTACCGGTGTGGGAAAAACCGAAATCGCCCGCAGGCTTGCCAAGCTGGCAAAAGCACCATTCGTCAAAGTTGAGGCATCGAAATTTACTGAAGTCGGATATGTCGGACGCGATGTAGAATCGATGATTCGTGATCTTGTCGATCAGTCCGTAGCTATGGTTAGAAGCGAAAGGTCTGAAGATGTTCGCGAAAAAGCAGCATTGCTTGTTGAAGACCGCCTGCTCGACATTCTGTTGCCTCCAGTTAGTACCTCTTCACGCCGCTCACAAGAACATGATGAGTCTGGCGATGATGAACATGCCGCATCTGCTGCAGCCGATGAGCACGATAAGTCCCTTGAGGTTAATCGTCGGAGCCGCAAAAAAATGCTGGAACGTCTTCGTAACGGCAAGCTTGAGGATCGTCAGATTGAAATGGATATTTCAGGTGATGCTCCCGGCGGAATGATGCAGATTTTTGGCCCTCTTGGTCAGATGGAAGAAATCGGCGGCATTATGCAGGACCTTATGAGCGGGTTGCCTCGTAAACGCAAGAAAAGAAGAGTTTCAATTGCCGAAGCACGCAAACTCCTTGAACAGGAAGAGGTACAGAAGCTTATCGATATGGATAGCGTCGTAAAGGAAGCTATCAACAAGGTCGAACAGTCCGGTATTGTCTTTATTGACGAAATCGATAAAATTGCAGCGCCATCCTCCGGTGCTGGCGGAAAAGGTCCTGATGTAAGTCGTGAAGGTGTACAGCGTGATCTTCTGCCGATTGTAGAGGGTTCCAACGTTGCAACCAAGCATGGCATGGTAAAAACAGATCATGTCTTGTTTATTGCGTCAGGAGCATTCCATGTAGCCAAGCCTTCTGATTTGATTCCTGAACTGCAGGGTCGTTTCCCAATCAGAGTTGAGCTGAAAAGCCTTACGGAGGAAGATTTTTATCTGATCCTTACTCAGCCTGACAACGCCCTCATCAAGCAATATTCAGCACTTCTCGCAACGGAAGGGGTTGATCTGACATTCAGCGACGGAGCTATCCGAGAGATTGCCAGAATAGCCGCCAGGGTCAATGAAAGTGTTGAAAATATCGGCGCAAGAAGGCTGCATACCATCATGACGAATCTTCTTGAGGAACTGATGTTTAATATTCCTGAGAATTTTTCAGATCAACATGTTGAGATTGATGAAAAGATGGTTAAGGAAAAATTAAACCATGTAGTGGCCGACAGAGATCTCAGCCAGTATATTCTTTAAGTATTTCTTTTAAAAACCCATGACTGAACCAGCCTTTGCAATAAGGCTGGTTGCATCATAAATGATATAGAGCGATGTCAATACTTGTTCTCAACGGACCTAATCTTTCAAGGCTGGGAAAACGCGAGCCGGAAGTTTATGGGTATCAGACTCTTGACGATATTAATCGCGGACTCGAGAAAAGTTTTCCAGAACAGACCTTTGAGTTTTTTCAGACGGAAGATGAAGGATCATTGCTGGAAAAACTTTTTCATATCGAGGATAACGGTGGTTACAGAGGCATCCTGCTTAACGCAGGGGCACTTACTCACTACTCAATAGCCTTGCGTGATGCCATCAGTGCCATAGCTATTCCTGTAGTGGAGGTTCACCTTTCCAATATCTATGCCCGTGAGGAATTTCGTCGCACGTCAGTCATTTCCGCAGTATGCCTCGGAGTGATCAGCGGGTTCGGGGCAAACAGCTATCACCTTGGTGTCAGGGCTCTTCTTGGTATTGCTCCCTGAGGGTAGCATCTGCCTTTTCTTTGCAAAGTTTTTTCAGGAGCGCGCGCATTTCCCCAATACGCCTCTTGTCACTTTCTATAAGGATCGGCTTGTCAAGAGCAATGGTCATAAGCTTTATCGCTTCGTCTTTATTGCCGTAATCAATGTCTATCAGGGCCAGTTCATGGTAATTTCTGATGATTCGGGGATCTATGCTGATAGCTTTTCGAAAGGCTTTTTCTGCCAGAGTATAGTCGCCTTTTGGTACCTCACCAACAAAAGCGTTTCCCACCATTCGTCTGAACCATCCGATATTGGCAGCTTCACGATAATAAGATCCAAGCATGGACAGCGCAGTTTCATCGTGCGGGTTTAGTCGCAGAGCAGTATCAAGTTCCCGCTTTATCTCCTGTGCCCGTTTTAGTTTTTCCTTTGTCCCTATTTTGTCAGCCATCATCCCCAGTGATGCCGCAAGCCAGGTATGTCCTTTTGCATTGGTACTGTCAAGGGCGATGCAGTTTCGCGCATATTCAGCGGCTTTGTGGTAATGCTGCATCCGTGCGCCACCGTTTCCAGGAGGTATGGACTCCCCAAGGCTTACCTGTAATCGAGCAATTTTCCAGTACAGATCAACATTGCCTGGATTATGGTGAAGCTCTGCAGTATATATGGAATCAGCTTTGTGATAGTTCATTTTCCATAAAGCCTCGTCAGCGATAGAAATCGGTGATGGGGCTCGATTTCTTTTTGAAGCTTCAGCAGAAGTGGCAGGGAACAGAAATGGGATTGAAAGAAAAAGTAAAGAATAAATCCATCGGTATCGGAATGAATTGTACTTTTCGGGGGTGTGCATCGTTGATCATTTGAACCAGATTGAATCGGGATATTTTTGATGCAGTTGTTTGTCAAACCCAAACCATTGGCCTGAAGGCAGCATCATCATCAATACAGCAAAAATCATAAATGGAGGAAGGCTGAGATTATAATAACCTCCGGCAGCAAAGTTAAGGACAAGGAACAACGCAAATAAAGCATTAGCTCTGACAGCAAAGCCGAATATAAGTGACAAACCGATGAGAAGTTCTCCAACAGTAACGATCCATGCTATTGGAAAAGCCAACGGAATAGCAAAGTGTTCAAGATAGTTAGCCTGAAAAGAGCCGGCAGGAAGTTCAGCAAGCCGTTTCGTGAAAAATCCCAGCATCAGGTCACTCCACAGCCAACCTTTGGTTAGCTTGCGCCAGAATCCGTAGAGAAAAAACAGCGCAAAGAAATAACGTCCGAAAAGAAAAAGAATAATCCCTGAGGTTTTGAATGGATTCTGTTTCACCTGTTACTGACGGTTACAGCGTTAAAGGCATATCGTGCATCACTGTCGAACATTGCTCACCATGGTATCAACAAAGCCGAAATCAACGTAATATATTCTTATTCGAAAGCTTTTGAAAAAGTTATCAGGCGAAAGGATGTGAAAGCGCGTTGAGCTACATGAGGTTCAGAGGGTCGACATCAATGCTGAAAGCGAGGCCTGAAGAGCGAAAGCGGGATGTTATGTCATTACTCATTTGCCTGACAAAAAGCGGTGAGAGTTTACCTTCGAAGAGTTTGACAAGTACCTGGTACCGGTAACGTCCTCTGATTTTTGCAATACCTGCCGGTGCCGGACCAAGAACATTTCCATTCTCACTTGGCAGGTGTGATTGCAGAGTTACCTTACAGTAAAGTGCTGCAGCTTCAGCCTGTTTTTCATCCTCAGAGGTACATTCGAATTTTATGAGCCGGGATGAAGGGGGGTAGCCGAGAGCCTTTCTTACATTAGTCTCCTCAAGAAAAAACTTTTTATAGCTCTCCTTTTCCTGTAACAGTGCAGTGAACACATCACTTTCCTTGTTGTAAACCTGAAAATAAACCTCACCCGGCATCGATGATCGTCCCGCGCGTCCAGCTACCTGGGTAAGCAGTGAAAAGGTGCGTTCCGAAGCTCTGAAATCCGGAATGTTGAGCCCGATATCCGCCATGAGCACTCCTACCAGGGTAACATCCGGAAAGTCAAGTCCTTTCGCTACCATTTGTGTGCCAAGCAGAATGCGGGCCTTTTTTGTGTGAAATTCTTTAAGAATTCGTCCATGAGAACCTTTAGTTGTTGTGGTATCAACATCCATCCTGAGAATTTTTTCCTCTGGAAAAAGGACCTGCAGTTCCTCTTCAATGCGCTCGGTCCCGCTGCTTTTATAAAAAAGATCAGTCGATGAACATTTCGCGCATGATGCTGTAAAGGGTACTGTATGCCCGCAGTAATGGCATCGCAGATGTTTTTGAGCAGCATGGTAAACCAAAGGTATATTGCAGAACTTACAGACAGGAGTATGGCCGCATTCAAGGCAAAAAATGCTTCCGGCAAACCCTCTTCGGTTTTGAAGGAGAATGACCTGCTCGTTTTTTTCTAAGCGAAATGCTATCTGGCGATAGAGCAGTTCGGAAATTGATGCGGAAGCTTTTGCATTCTCTTTCATCCAGATAAGACGAATGAGAGGCATTGTTGCACCGTCCACACGTTCGGGCAGATCAATCAGGGTATACTTGTTGTTCAGCGCGTTATTGTATGACTCAAACGATGGCGTCGCCGACCCGAGTACACAGATTGCGCCGCTGTACATGGCTCTCATGACCGCAGTGTCCCGCGAATTGTAACGTGGATTACGGTCTTGTTTGTAGGCACCGTCATGTTCTTCGTCTACAATGATTGCGCCAAGATTTTCAAGGGGCGCAAAAATAGTTGAGCGGGCTCCAAGCGCAATTTTGGTCTTTCCAAGTCTCAAACTGTGCCATGCCTCATATTTTTCCTGATTACTCATGGCACTGTGGAGAATAGTAATGTCGTCATGAAAGTGCTCTCGGAATCGACCTGCTGTTTGTGGTGTCAGGGCAATTTCAGGAACCAGCACAATAGCAGTTTTTCCAGCAGCAATGACTTTTTTCAGCAGCTCAATGTAAATCAGAGTCTTTCCGCTTCCGGTTACGCCATGCAGAAGAAAAGTGTTGTATTGTTGCTTTTCAAAGGCAGTAATCAGTTGATCAAGCGCTTTTTTTTGTGAAGCTGTGGGAGTTTTCGATGATTGTGGTTTCTCGGAAAAACCGGTTGAGAAATTGCTTTTGATGTCGATCTGAACTTTTTCAATAAAACCCTTTTTTACAAGAGCATTAAGGGTCTCTCTTGATGTTCCGATAGTTTCTGCAAATGCCGGAACATTTTCTCCAAGGCTCGCTAGAATATTGACCGCTTCTATCTGTTTCGGAGATCCTTTCAGGCACTCCTCTGCATTTTCCGGTAGCGCAGCGCTTAAACGATAAGCCGTTTTCTGTTTCGGCTTTGTAGTGGAAAACTTTTTGGTCAGCGTCAGATGTCCACCCCTTTCAAGTTCTGAGATGGTGCGGTACAGCTGTTTTTTCCCAAGCATCCTTTGAAGCTGATGAACCGTCAGGCGTTTTTCCTTGAGCATCATCTGCATTATTGAACGCCGGAGTTTTGTGTTGATGATTTTCGTACTCTCCGGTTTCAGCTCAAAACCTGTCGTTTCAACTACATCATGAACCGTTGTTCTTACTGCTGCGGGCAGTGCTGCGGTCAGGGTATCAATTTTCCTTGTCAGATAGTAATCAGCCATCCAGTCCGTAAGCTTCAGGAGAGCTGCGTTAAAGACAGGGTGTCCATCATAGAGAACGTCGAGTATTTCTATGTCGACAAGTTCGTTGGTCAGTTCCTCTTTGAGGGCGAGGATGTAGCCGATTGAAACGGTACCATTCCCTTTTTTTGCTGAAAGAATTACCATGCATCCTGGTTGCACGTCGTGTTCCAGAGTGTCAGGAACCAAAGCGTTAAATGGTTCGCCCCTGAAAATTTTTTCGCCGACTATAAGTGCATACATGGCAGTGAATGAAAAAAGCCAGTGACAAGGCACTGACTTTTTTTTCGGAATGACGTTTCTTTGTGCTTGTCAGGACGTCAGTGCTTTAATAATCCTGTCGCGGATCTCCTCAACGTGTCCGATGCCCTCAATCTTATGATAGTGAGGGCCGTCCACGGAACCGTTCCCTGACAGGTTTAAATAGTAGTTGATAAGCGGAGCTGTTTGTTCATGATAGATATCAAGACGTCTTTTCACGGTATCCTCATGATCGTCCTCCCTTTGTACCAGAGCCTCTCCTGTTTCATCATCAATATCAGGAGTTTTCGGTGGATTGAAGCGAACATGGTAGCTTCTGCCGGAAGCAGGATGTATTCTGCGCCCGCTCATCCGTTCAATAATCTCTTTATCTTCGACATTAATTTCAACAACATGGTCAATGCGGATTCCGTCTTTGGCCAATGCTGCTGCCTGGTTAAGCGTACGGGGGAAGCCATCAAAAAGGCATCCATTGTTGCAGTCAGGTTCACTCAGACGCTCTTTGACCAGGCCAATAATGATTTCATCAGAAACCAGTTGACCTTCGTCCATAATTTTCTTTGCAGCAATACCCAGAGGAGTACCTGCTTTTACCGCAGCGCGCAACATGTCGCCAGTCGATATCTGCGGTATCCCGAAGTTTTTTGAAATATAGTTTGACTGTGTGCCTTTTCCTGCGCCCGGTGCTCCCAGTAAAATAATTCTCATCAAAACAGATTTTATATGGTTTTTTTTGATGTGACAATCATGATTTTTGGTCTTGAAGGTCTTGCCTGATCTAAGGTAGTGTCACCTTCAGGCGTGTTAATGGACGAACCGTTTTGTTCGATAGCAACTGAATCAAGCACAGGGGTAAGGGCAGCGTCATTACTTATCGATGAGCGGTTGAGCTGGATAGTCTGTATTGCAGGTTTTTTCTTGAATTCAATTGTTTTAGCTTTAGGAGCACCTTCAGTTTTTTTATTAATCTGCAGCTGAGCATCATTGAAAATCTGCTGTGATGCAGCAGCAGCTCCTGTTGTATCCAATGAACGATACTGATAGTCTTCTTCTGATATTACCTGATTTCTGAATTCGAAGTCCATTGCTCCAAGCATCATTCTTATCACTCGACGACTTTCACCAAGATCTCCTCTGGATTCTATCTGAGTTTCAGCTTTAGCATTGATTGATGTTATCATGCGCCCATTGACATCCTTTTCTTCAAGCAATCCGAAGGTCACGTTGATTTTCATGAAGAGTAGAATAAAGGAGCTGACTTCGGCTCGGATCGAAGTCATGCCGCCGACAGCTGTTTTTTCGCTTACCAGATTCCAACCTACCCAATGGTCAATTTTGTTGATAATAAACTCTGAAATTTCAGCGACAGGCTTGTCGTAGCGTCTGACTTTCAGTTCATGGAAAACAGGGTGTTCTGAGGTGTGGGTCGCATTGCTTGTTACACCGTAGTAAGCTTTGTTGAACTCGTTTTTGAAAGGAATCAAATCAAGAAGATCCATGATTGTTGGGACGGTTAGAGATTATTGCTGTTCATGGAGGTAGTCGTTGCCAATTGCCCGCATGCTGCATTAATGGTTGTTCCGTAGCTTTTTCTGACCGTGACATGTAGCCCTGCCATAAGGAGGTGTTGTTGAAACATGTCTCTGGTTGTGCTGTAAACAGGCTTGAATTTAATATTAATGATTGAATTGTAATCAATCAAATTTATTTTGCATAAAAAGGTTCTTGCAAATCGGGCAAGCATCTTGGCGTCCTCCACAGAGTCGTTGATTCCTTTTAGCAGCATATATACAATGGTAACCGGCATTCCGGTAATTGAAGTATACTCTGCAAGTGATTTGCCAAGTTCATTCAACGGATATTGGCGTGCGGCTATGGGCATGAGTGATTCGCGTTTCTGCTGAGTGGCAGCATGCAGCGATACTGCAAGTTTTGTTTTCATTCCTGACCTTGCAATTCTTTGAATCTCAGGGATCACGCCAACCGTCGAAATAGTGATTTTTTTCTGTGACAGGCAGAATCGGTAATTTTTTGTACTGAGTGTATCAATAGCTTCAAAAACATTATCGGTGTTCAGAAGGGGTTCCCCCATTCCCATAAAGACAATATTAGTGATTTTGTTATCGGGTTTCTTTGCAGTAACCATGTCATTCAGCGCATAAATCTGCCCGGTAATTTCTCCTGCACTGAGATTGCGTTTCCATCCCATTTTACCTGTTGCACAAAAAGGACATTGAAGAGGGCATCCAACTTGTGATGATACACAGGCAGTCAGCCTGTCGGAGGACGCAATAAGGACACTTTCCACCATTTCATTATCAGGGAGTTTCAGTAGTAATTTTTCTGTTGGGCTATCACAAGCATCTTCGAAACATTCCTGACGATCAATAATCTGCAGTGGCTGGATTGTGAAGGTTTCAGAAAGCTTTTGACGTAACTCACGACTGAGGATCGTCATGTCGTCAAAACTTGACGCATGATGGCTGAACAGCCACTGGTGCAACTGGGATGCTCTGAATGAAGGTTCACCCATTGAGATCAAGAGCTCCTGCAGTTCCTTAAACGAAAGGTCTAATATATTTTGTACCTGTATTGTCATCGAAAGAATATGGATTTTGGAAAAAACGGTTATGGATGAAAAAGTAAAAGGTCAAGTAGTGCCGATTGAGAGCAAATATATGCTCTCAATAGTTCTTTTGATGGTACTTTATAAAAAAGGTAGGTTATAGCGGTATTATTATAATAATTGTTCTGTTTTCTTGCTGAATGAAGACGTGAGAGTTTCTGCTTTCTGTAGCGCAGAAAAAAGTATAGATTAAGTTTTATTTTTTGATAAAGTTACCTCAAACTAATGATATTACCTGAGTATGGTCGGATGCTGAACACCGTTGAATGGTCTCCGGTCATCGATGCTCTGCTTGAAGGACAGAGCTTTGTTATTACTACCCATGAAAATTCTGATGGTGACGGCCTTGGCAGCGAAGTGGCTCTCGCAAGAGTTCTAAAGGGTCTTGGCAAGGAAGTTTCAATTGTCAACCCGACGGAAGTTCCCCCGAATTACCAATTTCTCAAAAATTTATATCCGATAACTCTTTTTGATAATAAGAGTGAGGAAGCTATTCAGGAACTCTCCCTTTGCGATGTTGTTATTCTGCTTGATGCTAATTTGCGGGATAGAATGGGTTCGCTCTGGCCTCATGTCGGCTTTTCAAAAGAGCTTGGCGGTCTGAAAATTGTCTGTATTGATCATCACCTTGAACCTGAAGATTTTGGTGATGTTATGGTTTGCGAAAGCTATGCGTCATCGACGGGAGAACTTGTTTATGGGTTCATTTATGCCCTTCAGGAGCGACTGGGGCGTGAGTTGTTCACCACTGAAGTTGCTGAAGCACTCTATGTAGCTGTCATGACTGATACAGGTTCTTTCAGATTTCCTAAAACGACACCTTACGTCTATCAGCTTGCTGGAGACCTCGTGAGTAAAGGTGCCGACCCCTCTGAAATTTATGATAGAATTTACAACTCTTTGACGACTCCTGCCCTTAAACTTCTTGGTGCCGCCTTGAGTGCTATTTCCATTCTCGATGACGGAGATATTTCGTGGCTGTTCATATCGCAGGATATGCTCAAAGCGACCGGAAGCAAATTGTTTGATACCGATCTTATTATCCGCTATCTTTTAAGTGTCCCTTCTGTGCGCATTGCCGTACTTATGGTTGAAATGCAGGACGGAAGAACCAAGGCAAGTTTCAGGTCGCGAGGTGATATTTATGTCAACCAGCTTGCTAAAAAATATGGTGGCGGCGGCCATATGAATGCTGCCGGATGCCTGTTTCAGTTTTCATCCGACAGGGCTCAGAAGGTTTTGCTTGATGATGTAAGAGAGTTCCTTAAAAATCACCGCACTGAAAACGTAATACTTCATAATGATGGCCATTAAAACTATGAAAATATCAGTAATAAAAAGTGATCTTGATCGAGTTGACGCAGATCTTCTTGCACTGCCGTTAAGCAGTGACGCATTGAAAAAACAGGCGGAAAAAACGTTTGAAATATTCGGTTTTGATCCAAAAATATTGAAGGATTTTAAAGCTGAAGCTGGCGAAATTGTTGTTTTGTACGCTGGAAGCAAAAAAATATCGGCTTCCAGGGTAGCTTTGCTTGGTCTTGGAGAAGGAAAGACGATAGATGATTGGCGCAAGGCTGCTGTTGCCTTTGCTTCAAAAGCAGTGGATATGAAGCTTGAAACAGTTGCAGTTGACTGTTCCGGTATTGAGACCCTTGCTGCTGCGGCAAGCCAAAGTATTGCTGCACTTGCAGCCACCATTGTCGAAGGTTGTTTTGTCGGCAGTTATCGCTTTGATCGCCTGAAAAGTGGCAAACTGGATAAAAAGAAGTCTGCACAGAAATCCAAAGAAATTGATGAGCTTATTCTGAGGGTAGATGCCGAAGTTGTCAATGAGGTAGAAAAAGGGGTTGCAGAAGGAACTATTGTTGGTTCCTGCCAGAAAATGGCTAGGGATATGGTGAATCTTCCGGGAAATTATCTGGAGGCTGAGGATATTTCAAAAGCAGCAGTGGAGTCAGGTAAAAAACACGGATATGATGTCACCGTTTTCCACAAAAAAGAAATAGAGTCTCTGGGGATGGGTGGCTTGCTTGCTGTTAATAAAGGCAGCTTTCATCCTCCGACGTTTACGGTTTTGGATTACAAACCAAAGGATAAAGCAAAACTTGTTGTAGCCCTTGTCGGGAAAGGCGTTACTTTCGATTCAGGCGGTATTTCGCTCAAGCCCTCTGAAAATATGGGTGAGATGAAGTCTGATATGTCAGGTGCAGCCAGTGTTTTAGGTGCGGTGGAGGCAGCGGCCCGTCTCGGACTTCCCCTGCACGTTATCGGATTGATTCCTGCTACCGATAATATGCCAAGCGGTACAGCTCAAAAACCTGGTGATGTCATTACCACATATTCCGGCATTACGGTTGAGGTGGGTAATACTGATGCCGAGGGTCGTCTGATCCTTGCTGACGCTTTGACCTATGGAAAAGAGAAATACAAACCGGATGTCATTATTGATCTGGCAACGCTGACCGGAGCCTGCATTGTTGCGCTTGGATATGCAGTTGCTGGCCTTTTCAGTAACAATGACAAGCTTGCTGATGAAATTTATCAGGCAGGTCAACAGTCTGGTGAAAAAGTATGGCGTATGCCGCTTTGGGATGTTTATGACGAACAGATAAAGTCTGATGTCGCTGATGTTAGTAACACTGGTGGACGTGGGGCAGGCTCGGTAACTGCTGCAAAATTTCTTGAAAAATTCATTGACGGGCATAAAAACTGGGCTCATATCGATATAGCCGGCCCATCATTTCAGCCGAAAGGCGCAGGGAAAGTGAACGGGGGAACCGGTTTTGGCGTTAGCCTGCTTGTAGAATTGCTGAAAAAATGGTCATGAATATAGGTTGTTCATGAGCATGTCAGCCGTGACGTTAATAATCTGAACTGTGATCATGAAGCCCGTACCTCAAAACCCTGTAGTGATCGTTCCAGGTGTCCTTTTCTGGGATTCACTCTATGATGTTATGAAAGATGCCCTTGCAGAGTATATTCCGAAAGAGAAAATTGCTATTGCACCGGTATCTTTTATTG
>Ga0194037_1001363_pt1 | contig 17728 bp, 14 predicted proteins | sample JunL306m_MetaG_FD_148653 | JGI IMG/M metagenome (GOLD analysis project Ga0194037, IMG submission 148653) | Anoxic zone freshwater microbial communities from boreal shield lake in IISD Experimental Lakes Area, Ontario, Canada - Jun2016-L304-6m | ecosystem: Environmental > Aquatic > Freshwater >...
CCTAAAGAGTTGCCTAAAGCTTTAGGCAACTCTTTAGGAAGTAAAGGATTGTTAGAAGCAGAATTATTGGCGGTGGCCAATTTTGATGAATTGGAAAAAAGAAAAGACGAAGTCAAAGGAAAGATTGTTTATTTCAATAGTGAATTCAATCCCACTCGTATTCAAACTTTTTCAGCTTATGGAGAATCTGGTGTGTATAGAAGAATTGGTGCAAGTCGCGCAGCCAAGTATGGTGCAGTGGGGATGATGATGCATTCTTTAAGTACAGCACCCGACAATGCGCCACATACCGGTGCGATGGAATACGACGAAGCGCAGCCTAAAATTCCTGCAATGGCCTTAGGACCTGATGATGCCAAAGCTTTGTATGCCTTGGCTAAAAAATCTAAAGTACGCGTGCAAATGCAAACCTATGGTTATTTTTTACCGGATGCCGATGAGAACAATGTAGTGGCTGAATTGGTAGGTTCAGAAAAGCCAGAAGAAATTATTACTATTGGTGGACACTTAGATAGTTGGGATGTGAATGAAGGGGCGCATGATGATGGTGCAGGTATTGTTCAAACCATGGAAGTGTTAAGAACCATGAAGGCATTGAACTATCAACCTAAGCGAACCATTCGTTTTGTTTTGTTTGCCAATGAAGAAAATGGAGATAGAGGTGGTTTAAAATACGCAGAACTAGCTAAATTAAATAAAGAGAAACATATTTTTGCTTTGGAAAGTGATGCAGGTGGATTTACGCCAAGAGCCATTGGTATTAGTACTTCTAGCGCTCAGTTAAAAAGATTCCAACAATGGACGCCCTTATTAAAACCCTATGGTACTGAAATTACAGCAGGTGGTGGAGGTTCGGACATTGGCCCTTTAACTACTTATGATAAAACAATTATCATGTCAGGCTTGCTTCCGGACAGTCAACGTTATTTTGATTTGCACCATGCTAAAACAGATGTTTTTGAAAATGTCAATAAACGCGAATTACTTTTAGGCGCTGCCAATATTGCTGCGATTATTTATTTAGTTGATCAGTACGGAGTAAACTTATAGTTCTACATAATATAGTATAATCGCGAATCCATACCTTCTTAAATTTAAAATATAGCTACCCCTCGTTCTCAAGCGGAAAGAACCGATATCGCACTCGGGGTACTATATTTTAAATCAACTACTTTAAGTATAAACAATTAGAAAGAAATACTATTATTCGACGAACATTCGAGCTTGCGAGCTGAGAGGAGGATAATATTGTATTTTTTCTAATTGCTTAAGTCACAAACTTGCAATAAAAAAAGCCCTTAATTTCTTAAGGGCTTTTTTAGTATCGTTCGTATAAAATTATCTTGATAAGTTCATGGAACGCTCTTTGTATAAGTTGCGGAAATATGGGTCGCGTAAATCTTTGATGAATCGGATGGCTTCTCCGGTGCTTTTCATCTCTGGGCCTAATTCTTTATTCACGCCAGGGAATTTATCAAAACTAAATACAGGTTCTTTGATGGCGAATCCGTCAAGTTTTTTATCCATCGTAAAGTCAGTTAATTTAGCTGCGCCCAACATTACTTTGGTGGCAATATTTAAATAAGGTATTTGATAAGCCTTGGCAATAAAAGGAGTGGTTCTAGAGGCTCTTGGATTGGCTTCTATCACAAACACTTTATCGTCCTTGATAGCAAATTGAATATTGATGAGTCCCTTGATATTTAAAGCGCGTGCAATTTTTTCACTATAAAATTCCATGGTAGCCACAATGAGTGGTGTTAGATTAAATGCTGGCAAGACCGCATTGCTATCTCCACTATGGATACCTGCTGGTTCGATATGTTCCATCACACCCATGACATGAAAAGTTTCTCCATCAAAAATGGCATCTACTTCTGCTTCTTGACAACGGTCTAAGAAATGATCAATCAGTATTTTATTACTTGGAATATGTTTTAAGATACTTACTACTGCAGTTTCAACTTCTGCATCATTAATAACAATACGCATTCTTTGTCCGCCAATCACATAGCTAGGTCTTACCAAGACTGGATAGCCCACTTTATTGGCTACTTCAATTGCTTCTTCGGCACTATAAGCAGTACCGTATTCTGGATAAGGAATATTTAATTCTTTTAGTAAGTCACTAAATCGACCTCTGTCTTCGGCGATGTCTAAACTATCAAAGGAGGTACCAATTATTTTAATGCCTCTTTCGCTTAATCGTTTGGCTAATTTTAAGGCAGTTTGTCCACCTAATTGTACAATCACCCCTTCTGGTTTTTCTAGTTCAATGATTTCCCAAAGATGTTCCCAAAAAACAGGTTCGAAGTACAATTTATCGGCCATGTCAAAATCGGTTGATACCGTTTCTGGATTACAATTCACCATGATGGCTTCGTAGCCAGATTCTTTCACCGCCAATAATCCATGTACACAACAATAATCAAACTCAATTCCTTGACCAATACGATTGGGGCCACTGCCTAAAACAATTATTTTTTTCTTAGAAGTGGAAATAGATTCGTTGGAATTCAGCGTCTTGCTCATAGGGTATGAAATTGGGCAAAAATACATCAGTGAAACCATTTCTACGAATTTTTATGGAAGTGGTTTTCCACCCTATTTTCTTGAACTTACCTGACCAGGCAAAGCTCCTGCCAGCGGGTGGTATAGCGTTTGCTGCGTCTTTCGCTGCGCATCTTCCAGTTTTTTTGGGTGCCGCTGGTGCCAAATTTTAAGATATCGTTGCGGTAGGCGGCATTCATATTGTCAATTACATTCATTAGTTTTTTGCGTTTGGCATCGGCAGGGGCAACAAATAGATTGGTTTGGAGTGCATTGTCGGGTACAAAATCACTCAAAATAACGCCTGCCTTTTTATAAATCTCACCTGGTTCAAATAAGCTTTTGCCTAAGGCTACCACGGCCTTAATAATGTCTGGGCTAAGTTGGGTAGGGTTATCTAAAACAGTATAGCCACTTGCTTGACGCCCTCGGTGGTAATGGGAAGCATCTATCAGGATGGGTGCTTTTTTAAGTAAAAAAACACTTATGCCACCAGCAGCACTGTGCTGTCTTCTTAGTTTTTCGGCAGCGCGGGTGGCATAGGTAGCAAGGGCTTCTTCTATTTCTTGCCAATCGGTGACTTCGCGACCAAACATGCGTGTGGTAGCGATCATTTTTTTTTCGGTGCGGGGGGCTTGCATGGAATGACTTTGTGCTCCTTTTAATTCTCTCAACAATCTGATACCAGTAACGCCTCCTAAAAAACGTTTGCCCCAGCTTAGATCTTTAATGCTAAGTGCGTAGGCTGTATGTAGGCCATAGGTTTTTAATTTTTCACTATAGCTAAAACCAATCCCCCAAATATCTTCAATGGGGGTTTGTTGTAAAGCTGCTTGAATTTTTTTAGTATCATTGAGTATCACAATGCAGCCTGTTTTTATTTTATTTTTTTTGGCCAATCGGTTGGCCACTTTGCTGAGTACTTTGTTAGGCCCCACACCAATAGAAACAGAAATACCTGTCCAAGTTTCTATTTTATTTTTCAAATTGGTACAAAAATCTTGTAGTTGATCAGCGGGGATATGTTTTAAATCTAAGAAGGCTTCATCTACCGAATATACTTCTACAGAACCCTTTGGTAGCAGCTGTCTCATGGTTTCCATCACGCGCCAACTGATGTCTCCGTATAAGTGGTAGTTAGAAGAAAAAGCGTACACTTTATTTTTTTCAATTAATTCTTTTGCTTGAAAATAAGGCACGGCCATAGCAATGCCTAGCTGTTTGGCTTCATCGGAACGCGATACAATACAACCATCATTATTACTCAGTACCACTACGGGCGCATTTTGTAGTTGGGGCTGAAAAAGACGTTCGCAGGAACAATAAAAACTATTACAATCAACAATGGCTTGCACGAAAAATATTTTAAGGGGTACAGATAAACTTTACAAACTATGTATCACAAAACTAACCACGCCCCAAGTGCTGTACTGTTCTAGCTGCGCTACTTGAATGGTGCCATATCTTTTATTTTCTGGCACTAGGCTAATGCTGTGTTCTTGAATTTGCAAACGACGTACTAAAAATTCACCATTCAAAACAGCCACCACTACTTTGCCAGAACTAGCAGGCAAACTTCTGTCTACAATTAAGATATCTCCAATGTGAATGCCTGCGCCTAACATCGCATCGCTGTTAACGCGAAAGAAAAAAGTAGCGGGCTTATTGCGAATGAGTTGTTCATTCAAATCAATACCTCTTTCCATAAAATCGTCTGAGGCGGCGCCAAAGCCGGTGGCATTGGCCTGAATAATTTGTCCCGACTGGTAATTTTTATTGATTTGTTGGGTAGCGATACCTTCTCCTGGGTCTCTATCTATAAATGACATAAAACTAAATTTATTAGCAATATTAACTAAATAATTTAGTATTTTACTGATTAATTTATACCCTTTTTTTAACGTATTTATACGCTGTTTGGGACTATATATTTTTGCTAGGCAGTTTAAAATCAGGACTTTATCAATTGGCTTAACGTATATTGGGCTCGAAACAAAGGTCAAATGCATAAATTTTTCATAGATCCTATTATTGGAAGAGCTAAAACCATTGACACTTCCTTTTATTTAGAGCCTCAGATTTTAGAAGCTTCCAAGGAAAAAATATTTGCTCCCAGTTGGCAGTACGCAGGCCATGTAGGCATGGTGCCCAAAGCAGGGGATGCACATCCATTTAAATTATTGGAAAATTATATAGAGGAACCCTTGGTGCTTACTAAGGATGCGAACGAACAAATACATTGTTTGTCCAATGTATGTACCCATCGAGGCAACTTGATGGTGTATGAACCTTGTTCTGCGCAAAAGCATTTGCGTTGCAAATACCATGGCAGGGCTTTTCATTTAGATGGGAAATTTATTTCCATGCCAGAATTCACAGCCGTTGAAAATTTTATTCCAGAGAACAATCACTTGCATCCACTGCCTTTATTTAAGTGGGGGCCACTCTTGTTTACGCAATTGAAAAAAGGAATGGGGCCGGAACTTTTTTTTCAAGAAATGCAAAAGCGTATTGGTTGGTTGCCTATTGATAAATTAGTTTTTGATGCAGCAAGATCGAATGATTATTATATTAAAGCCAATTGGGCCTTGTACTGTGAGAATTATTTAGAAGGTTTCCATATTCCTTTTGTGCATCCAGGGCTGAATGCTTTTTTAGATTTCAAAGATTATGCTACCGAGTTGTTTACTTATGCAAGCCTACAATTAGGTATTGCCAAAAACCATGAACATTGTTTTGAAATTCCTAAAGACCATCCAGATGCAGGTAAAAAAATTGCAGCCTATTATTTTTGGGTATTCCCTAACATGATGTTTAATTTTTATCCCTGGGGCTTATCGGTCAATATCATTACACCTATTGATGCGGGCAATACCAAGGTGAGTTTTTTAAGTTTTGTCTTTGATGCTAGTAAATTAGGTAAAGGGGCAGGACATGAATTAGACACGGTAGAACAAGAGGATGAAGAAATTGTACAACATGTACAAGAGGGCATTCGTTCTCGCTTTTATCATTATGGAAGGTATGCCACCCTCCGTGAGCAAGGAACACACCATTTTCATAGTCTGATTGCGCAATGTTTAAATGAATAGAAGACCGATCGATTTTTTTAATTAGACTTACTAGCTAAATCCAATTTATCATTTGACCCAATTGACGGCAACCGTCCAACTGCTACCAGCGTAGACATGGAATTTTTCTGAAAAACTACCTTGATTCAGTGCAAAAGATAAATTCATTAAACTATTTAAATAGGCAAGTGGTTTTCCAACCCCTACGCCACCAAATGTATTTTCAAAGGGCATAGTGCCGGTATAGATTAATTTTTTGTCGTGAAAAATTTGCACCTGAATTTCATTTTTTGAATGAGTTAAGGCAGTAAAGGTTTTCCATTTTTCTTGATCAATATTGGTCCAAATATTTCCATATTGAATGTCTAAAACATCAATCGTGCCTTTGAGTTGACCACCCATAAATACTGCCTTTTGAAAACTAATTGAGGTAATGGGCGCATTACTTATTTTACCCACTTGGTCATAACTAATTTTATGTGCTGCCAATCTTGCAGCCGTATAAGCGTAGACATCTCTTCCATGAAAAGTATAAGATGCGCCTGAATTTTTTCTTCGATTAATCGCTTCATCAATTTCTCTCACCGAATCTATGCCTAATGAATTGGCAATTAAAGTAAGTGTGCCATTGTCGGGCGTGACAATATAATGACCCGATTTTGTTTTCACTACCACCGATTTTCTTTGGGTACCTACACCAGGATCCACCACGGAAACAAATACCGTACCTATGGGCCAATAAGTGACCGTTTGATCCAATCGGTAAGCGGCTTCCCAAATATTATAAGCAGGTATGTCATGGGTAAGGTCATATAATTTTAAACTAGGATCCACCGAACTCGCCACGCCTTTCATCGCCGATACGGCTCCGTCCTTGGTGCCAAAATCAGTTTGGAAAACCACAATTCCGTTTTGCGCCGATGTTGTGAATACTGTAACTAAAAGAATGATACTGCTACTAAGTATTTTTTTCATATTGGTTATTTTATCGAATGGGATGCTATTTATTAAGTAATACTTGCTTGTAAAAAAAAGCCTTCCCGGATCAACGAGAAGGCTTTAAAGTTATTTAAAAAATGGCATTAAAACTTAAAGCTCAATTTGCTAAATATTCTCATTCCGTTGTAGCCCATTTGAACACCATCCCAAGGTCCACCGGTTTCGTTGTCGCCCGCCCAATATTTTGCTTGAGGATTCACGGCAAAATCGGGGTGCGTATTGAGGATATTGTCGGCGCCTAGCACCCATGAAATTTTCTTATTCAATTGAACATTTAGGTATATATCAGTAGTGAATTTTCCTTTGTAATTGAAAATTTCAGGAACTAAGGTATTGCCAGATTCATCTGCATCAACAGGCACTTGCGGGTTTACACCATCTCCATTCACGCCGAAACCAGAAAGGGTTACATCTCCAAAGTAAGTGACTCTTGCGCCAACGCTTATTTTGTTTTTAGTATAATCTAAATTCAAAGAGAATTTAGATTTAGGCGCAGAAGCTTTTAAGAAATACTTTTCTCTATCACTAAAGAAAGTACTTGCATTGTATTCGGTGGTACTTAAAGCTGCAGGAACATGTATGTCATCAATGGCGATGTCTTGAAAATTCGCTACAAATAAAATTTTGATTTTTTCTTTGCTTGAAAGTTTCAATTGGTAATCGGCTACTACATCTACCCCTGTATTGGTGGTATTGACTGCATTGGCAAAAAATTGTGCTGTTTGAACACCAATTTTATTTAATTCAGAAGTAAGGGCTGTAGGTAAGCTTGGATCACTAGCACCAAACAAGCCTGACAAAACTACTCTGTCTTTCATCTTGATAGAATAACCATCTACAGTAAAGGTTAATCCCTTGGCTGGTTTCCAAGAAAATCCTAAACTCATGTTGGTAGATGTTTCTTGTTTTAGTTTTGGGATACTTGCCAATCTAGTAATTGGGTCATCATTGTTCGCTACGCGTGATTGCACCAATTGACCATTAGAAAAAGAAGTCAAAGTATTGCTGAAATATTTTTGTTGTAAAGAAGGGGCACGGTAACCTGTACTAAAAGATCCTCTTACATTAAAATTCTCAGTTAGTTTATACCTAAATGATGTTTTAAAAGTACTAACGGCACCAAAATCTGAATAGTCTTCTAATCGAACCGCCCCTGTCAACAATAAGGCTGCGTTAGGAGTGTATTCCAAATCTCCGTACAAACCACCTACTGTTCTATTCTTATTGATTACATCTTTGTCACTGAAACCTGGGAACCCTTGTGAACCTGGCGCTTGTTCTAATCCATTGGTATTATAGGCATTGAAAGAATTAGGCTCCCCTTGGAAAATACCATAGGCTTCATAACGTAATTCAGAACCATAAGAAATTTTTAAGCCACCATCGTTTACTTTTCCAAATTGTTTTGTGAAATCTAAGTTAGTGGTGTTTTGTAAAAAATTAAATCCACCATCATCAAAATGAGTTTGTTTTGCATTCCCAATAATAGATGCATTGAAAGTACCATCTCCATAATAATGAAAATTATTGCGACCAATGGTATTGCTTAAATCCCAATCCCAACCACTATTGGTGACACCTGAAAAACCAGCAGCTAAGGAAATGTCTTGAATATTGGTTTGAATATGCGGGTTGTAACTGGTATCGCCAGATCCTGAAGCAAACATAATGCTTGGTACATAAATAAGAGAGCCGTTGGCATTCACTGGAAAGCGATTGGGTTTGGCTGACCAGTTTCTTGTATAAGCGTAGGCATCTGAATTTTTATTGTTAAAACTTCCAAAGGCATAAAATTTAGTTTTTGAGTTGATAGGCAATTCCATATTAAACATGGTTCCTACAGAATTCATTGAGCCATCACCAAAACCTTGTCTCCATGTATTGGTTGGTAATCCATCTGCATTCGCAATATCAGAAGAAGCTGCTTGACGGTATGTTTTTCCTTGATCTAATAAGTCAAAAGAAATATTGATAAATCCACCTTGCTTGCCTAAATCAAAACCTCGGTTAGCCGATAAAGATTTTGTTACACCATCAATGGGGTTGGAATACAAATAATCATGGTTGTCTTTAAATTGGTAAGTATTGAATTTTTTATCGTTGTAACCAGCAATGCCAGTAGATATATTCCACTCGCCAGTATTCTTTTTAAGTACAATATTCATTACCCCGGCAATTGCATCTGAACCATATTGTGCCGATGCACCGTCTCTTAAAATTTCAATTCTATCTACAGCAGACATTGGGAAACCGTTTAAATCTACCCCCGATCCTCCACGGCCTCTAGTTCCAAACAAGCCTACTAAGGCCGTGCTATGTCTGCGTTTGCCGTTAATTAAGACTAAGGTTTGATCAGGTCCTAAACCTCTGAGTGTTCCTATATCTACGTGGTCTGCACCATCTGCGCCTGATTGTTTGTTGTAATTAAAAGAGGGTGCCACATAATTTAAAGTAGAAGTCAAATCCATTCTTGCTGTATTAATGCCGACATCACTTAATTTAATTACATCTACCGGAACTGGAGATTCTGTTTTAACACGTCCAATACCTCTGCTACCCACTAAGATAACATCCTGTAAATCTGAAGTGCTTGCAGTTAAAACTACATTGATATTGTTTCCAGTTGCCAATTGTTTTTTGGTTTCAAAACCAACAAAGCTAAATTCTAAAACATCATTTGCTTTTGCGTTGATGGAATAAGTACCTGTGTTGTTGGTTAAGGTAACGGCTTTTGAACTGGCATCTTTTACAGTGACTCCTTCTAATGGATTTCCTTTTGCATCACGCACTGTACCTTTGATATTTTCTTTTTGTGCCCAAGCACCCAAAGATAAAAACGTACAAACTAGTAGGAAAATTGGGGTTAGTTTCATGCTCATAATTAGTAGATTTGTATTGAATTTACACCTTTTTAAGCTTTTATGATTAATACACCATAATTAATTACTTTTAAACAGTTCTAAAAGCCATTTATACCCCATGGAAGCTATTTTACAACCTATTGAAAATCTATTTAATACTTTTCAGGGCAGTCCTTGGGATTCCATTCAAAAAATTCCCCAAAGTGGGGGAGATCGGATCTATTTTAGAATCCAACAAGGCAGGCAAACCTGGATTGCTACCTATAATTTGAATGTAAAGGAGAACCAAACCTTTATCTATTTTGCCCAACACTTTCATGAAAAAGGGATGCCCGTACCCAAACTACTGGCGGTAAACCAAGACCAAACCGTTTATTTGCAAGAAGATGTTGGAACTACTTCTTTATTGGATGTATTGGAGCAAGAGGGTAAAACTGATGCGGTTTTTGCCTTATTCCAAAAAAGTTTGACTTCCCTAGCAAAATTACAAATTCAAGGAGCCCAGGGATTGGATTACAATCATTGTTTGACTTCGAAAAGTTTTGGCAAACATTCTATCCTAACCGACCTACTTTATTACAAATATTATTTCTTAGATACTTTACAATATCCTTATGACAAACAAGCCTTGATTGATGAGTTGGAATTGTTAAGCGAGCAATTAGCGCAAAATCAGTATGATAATTTTATGTTCCGTGATTTTCAAAGTAGAAATATCATGGTCAAGGAAGGCGAAGTATTTTTTATAGATTTTCAAGGAGGCATGCAAGGGGGTTTGCCTTATGATTTGGCTTCTTTGTTGTGGCAAGCCAAAGCAGAATTGTCCAATGAATGGAAAGAAAATTTATTGGTTCATTACATCAATGAATTACAAAAACTACTTCCCAAACCCCTTGATGTCAATGAATTTAAAAAGCAATACCAAGGTTTTGTATTGTTAAGATTGTTGCAAGTACTCGGCGCTTATGGTTTTAGAGGTTTGTTTGAAAGAAAGGCGCATTTTTTAACCAGCATTCCTTTGGGATTAAAGAATTTAAAAAACTTTTTACAAGTATATAGCTTGGCTAAGGATACGCCAGTGTTTGCTTCTATTTTGAATTGGATGGTGAGTGAGGAAGTCATTCAAAGATTTACACCACCAACAGCCAATGAAACTACCCCACTGGTGATTACCATCAATAGTTTTAGTTATAAAAAAGGCATACCGTCGGATGATTCCGAAAATGGAGGTGGTTTTGTATTTGACATGCGTGGCATTTTAAATCCTGGAAGGGTAGAGGAACATAAGAAACAATCTGGTTTAGATAAACCCGTACAAGATTTTTTAGAACAAAGAACCAAAATGAATACCTATTTAAATAGTGTATGGGATTTGATAGACATTACAGTCGAAGACTATTTAAAAAGAGGGTTCAGTTCCTTGCATATTAATTTTGGTTGTACAGGTGGTCAACACAGAAGTGTGTATGCTGCTGAACAAACAGCGAGACATTTAAGAAATAAATATAAGGTGAAAACGGTTTTGGAACATACCAATCAACAAAACTGGCTTAAATAATTATCCTATGCGCGCAATGATCTTAGCAGCAGGTTTAGGCACTAGGCTAAAACCATTTACCAATAAGCATCCCAAGGCCTTGGCAGAAGTGAATGGGAAATCTTTGTTGCAAAGAAATATAGAATACTTGCAACAGTATGGGATAAATGAAGTGGTAGTGAACGTGCATCATTTTGCCCATCAAATTATCGAGGCAGTTGAAAATAATAAAGGATGGGGCAGCAAGGTATTTATTTCAGATGAAACCACTGAAGTTTTAGAAACCGGCGGTGGTGTTTTGTTTGCAAAATCTTTTTTTGAGAAAGAAGATAATTGGTTAGTGATGAATGCCGATATCTTAACTAATTTAAATTTAGCTAATTTTATCCAAGCAGATCAAAAATTGGCTAGAGGAACTGAAAATTATATTGCTACTTTAGCTGTCACCAATAGAAATTCGAACAGAAATTTATTATTTAATACTGCTGGAAAATTAATTGGCTGGAAAAACAATACCACTGGAGAAGAGAAATGGGCAGATATAAAAAACCATACACTTGCCCCTGAAGCCATTGTGGCCAAGGCCTTTAGCGGTATTCAAATAGTACATGCTTCTTTTTACCCTGCATTAACAATAGCTGGAAAATTTTCATTGATAGATGCTTATTTGCAATTGGCGGCCACCCATCCCATTGGTTTTTTTGACCACACTGAGGATATTTTATTAGATGTGGGCAAGCCAGAAAATCTTGAAAAAGCTGCAGGGCTTTTCAAATAAACAGTAGCTACTTATACTTTAATGTATATTTTCTTTTTGTCTAAGTAAAAAGCCAGCAGGCCGAAGAAAGCAATCACACACAAGGCATAAACAAAAGAGCCAACGCGTAAATCACTATTTATATTTTTACAAATATGTTCGTAAAACCAAGGCAGGCTGGAAGTGAATACTGGCTTGCCTTCTGCATCTTGATGGTCTACCCATCTTAATAAACTTAAAACACGCGGTAAGAATCCACTTAGTACAAATACAAATAAGGGGTTCTTCCCAAATACATCAAAGAATTTACTCCAAACACCTTTTGCATTTTTAAATTCGAGTAAATAAATAAGCATGCCCAAGGTGATGATGGCCAAGCCCGAAGTATACAATACATAACTACTGGTCCATATTTTTTTATTGATGGGAAAACTAAAATCCCAAATATAGCCTGCCACCACTAGTACCACGCCAGTTAAAATTAATTGCGCTAACATTTCATAATTCTTACCCTTTAACTGAATGTACTCACCCACCAAGAATCCTAAAATGACTTGCACGATGGCTGGGAATGTACTAGTCAATCCCTCTGGATCAAAGGGAACCCCTTCTCCTTTGTACAAATGTGTAATGCCTAAAATAGATTGATCCACTGCATTGCCAAAATAACCAGACAAACTAAATGGATGTCCTTCGGCACCTAGTGTATATGCAAGTACCCAATAAATAACCAATAGCATCATGCCTGTAAAAAGTGCCATCCTAGATTTGCCATAATAAATAATAACGGATGCAAAGAAATAACAAAGCGCAATGCGTTGCAAGACACCAAATAGGCGTACTGTTTCCCAAGGTTTAAAAATCAAAACTCCATCGGACCATTTTACAAAAGGACTCCAATTTAAAAATAAGCCAATACCAAAAATTAAAATAGTTCGCTTGATTACCTTGGTCCAAAATTCAGCAGCCCCTGCATTTTGCAATTTAGGCATGACAAAGGAAAGTGCATTACCCACTGCAAATAAAAAGAAAGGAAAAACTAAATCGGTGGGCGTGCAACCATGCCAATTGGCATGTTCCAATGGGCTATAAATATGGGCCCAAGAACCAGGGTTATTCACTAATATCATTAAGGCAACGGTAGCGCCTCTAAATACATCTAAGGAATAATATCTTTGCGGACTCATGGTAGATTATATTATAAATTTCTTAACGATAAATAGCAGTATTTTAATATCTTTGTAAGATACATATTCAGATGGGAAAAAACATATTAATTACGGGCGGAGCGGGCTTTATAGGCTCACATGTGGTGCGTTTAATGGTGACCAAATATCCTCAGTATCAAATCTTTAACTTGGATGCCCTTACCTATGCAGGTAATTTGGAAAATTTAAAAGACATTGAAAACTTACCTAACTATCATTTTGTAAAAGCCAATATTTTAGAGGCCGATGCTCTAAAAGTTATTTTTGAAAAACATACTATTACTGATGTCATTCATTTGGCAGCAGAGTCGCATGTGGACCGTTCCATTGTTTCTCCTTTAGATTTTGTGTACACTAATGTCATTGGCACCGTGAATTTATTGAATACCGCCAAAGAATATTGGAAGGGTGATTTAAGTTATGAAAAAGCACATGATGGTTCTTGGGAGAAAAACAGGGATCATATTTTTTATCATATTTCTACTGATGAAGTATATGGAAGTTTAGGCAAGGAAGGTTTGTTTAAAGAAACTACTGCTTACGATCCTAATTCTCCTTATTCTGCAAGTAAAGCAGCGAGCGATCATTTTGTGCGTGCTTATGGAGAAACTTATCATCTGCCTTATGTAGTTTCTAATTGCTCTAATAATTATGGACCGAATCATTTTCCAGAAAAATTAATTCCTTTATTTATCCATAATATTATTCATAAAAAAGCTTTGCCGGTTTATGGCGATGGCTTGTACACACGTGATTGGTTGTATGTAATTGATCATGCGCGTGCGATTGATTTAATATTCCATGAAGGTAAAAATGGAGCTACTTATAATATTGGTGGCTTTAATGAATGGACCAATATTGACCTTGTGAAATTAATGTGCGCGCAGATGGATGTGAAACTGGGAAGAGCCAAAGGAGAAAGCGAATCTTTAATTACTTATGTGAAAGACCGACCAGGTCATGATCGCAGGTATGCCATTGATGCTACTAAATTAAATAAGGAATTAGGCTGGAGCCCCTCCGTTACTTTTGAACAAGGCTTGGCTGCTACCATTGACTGGTATTTGAGCAATGGTCCTTGGTTAGACAATGTAACCAGCGGTGCTTACCAACAGTATTATAATTCCATGTACGACAATAGATAATGATCCACTATAATTAGATCAATGAAAATAGAAGCCACCCCTTTAAAAGATTGTTTTATTATTCACGATACCGTGCATGGAGATGCGCGTGGTTATTTTATAGAAACTTTTAACCAAAAAGATTTTAAAGCGGCAAGTGGCTTAGACATTTCTTTTGTACAAGACAATCAATCTAAGTCAAGTAAAGGAGTTTTAAGAGGTTTGCACATGCAGTCTGGCGATGCTGCTCAAGCCAAGTTAGTAAGGGTTTTAGATGGCGCAGTTTTAGATGTAGCTGTAGATTTAAGAAAAGGGTCACCAAGTTTCGGTCATCATTATGCCATTGAATTAACCGCAGATAACCACAAACAATTTTTTGTACCTGCAGGCTTTGCCCATGGCTTTGTGGTCTTAAGTGAAACAGCCACCTTCTTTTATAAAGTAGATAAATTTTATCAACCGGGCAATGAAGTGGGTATCATGTATAATGACAAGGATTTAAACATAGATTGGAAATTAGATAGCAGCGAATTCATATTTTCAGCAAAAGATAAAACATTAGGCAGCTTTGCAGCCTATGCGGCAAGTTTATAAATTTATTTAAATAGTTTACTCATGAAGGGAATCATATTAGCAGGCGGATCAGGTACTAGGTTGTATCCTATTACCAAGGGTATTAGCAAGCAATTAATGCCTATTTATGATAAGCCGATGATTTATTATCCGCTTTCTGTTTTATTATTAGCCGGTATTAAAGAGGTATTAATTATTACTACACCAGAAGACAATGATCAATTCAAAAGATTATTGGGAGATGGTTCAGAAATAGGTTGCGCGTTTCATTATGCAGTACAAGCGGTCCCTAACGGATTGGCACAAGCCTTTGTGATTGGTGCCGATTTTATAGGCAAGGATAAAGTGGCCTTAGTATTAGGAGACAATATATTTTACGGAGCTGGTTTTAGTAAACTAGTACAATCTTTCAATGATGTAAATGGGGCTGCCGTATTTGCCTATGAAGTGAATGATCCTGAGCGTTATGGGGTGGTAGCGTTTGATGCCAATAACAATGCCATTTCATTAGAAGAAAAACCTAAGGCACCGAAATCCAATTATGCGGTACCTGGTTTGTATTTTTATGACAATCAAGTGGTAGAAATAGCCAAAAATATACCCGCTTCTCCAAGAGGGGAATATGAAATTACCGACGTTAATAAAGTATACTTGCAAAAAAAGCAATTACAGGTGGGTATCATGAACCGTGGAACTGCTTGGTTGGATACCGGTACATTTGAGTCATTAGCCGATGCTTGCGAATTTGTAAGGGTAATTGAGAAAAGACAAAGCCAAAAAATAGGCTGTATTGAGGAAGTTGCCTACAGAATGGGCTTTATTGACAAAGCTCAATTAATGGTTTTAGCCGATAAATACGCCAAAAGTGGCTATGGGGAATACCTTAGACTGCTAAAAAAGTAGCCCATCCCTAGTTTGTAGCAGACATTTACCATTTTCTTAAACAAAATCTGAACAATTTTAAAAAATCGTTGTTCTTATGGTATGTCAACTTATTCAATCAAAGATTTAGAGCAAATCTCAGGTATCAAGGCCCATACCATTCGTATCTGGGAACAACGCTATAGCTTTTTGCAACCCTCACGTACCGAAACCAATATCAGAACCTATTCTTCCAATGAATTGAAGGTGATACTCAACGTTTCCTTATTGAATAAGTATGGTTTTAAAGTATCCCATATTGATAAGTTAAGTCCAGAACAAATGGAGGAGAAAATTCTTTCTCTAAACCAAATGGATGCAATAAAAGAAAGGGTAGTCAACCATCTAATTAAAGAAACCATTTCATTGAACATGCTTGGTTTTGAGCAGCAGTTGGATTTGTATATAGCACAAAAAGGGATTGAAAAAACCATCACTGAAATTATATTTTCATTCCTAGAAAGAGTAGGTATTTTATGGATGACCAATCATATCAACCCTGCACAAGAGCATTTGGTCTTTAATGTAGTTAGGCAGAAAATCATACTTGGTATTGAAAGATTAGCTCCTGTAAAGCAATACAGCAAAAGGATTGTTTTATTTATGCCAGAAGGAGAGCATCATGAAATTGGTTTATTATTCATACATTTTTTATTGAAACAAAATGGCATCTATGTAGATTACTTAGGGGCTAATTTACCCATGGTTGATTTCAAATATTACATAGCTGTTAAAAAACCCGATTACGCTTTTTGTCATATTACATCGCCTGCCAAAGGGTTTAAATTAGATAGATTTTTAGAACAGTTGTCTACCGTAGATAAAGACATTAGCCTTATTTTATCAGGCCAAATCTTTCAAAATTTTGAAGGGCCAGTGGATTCCAATATTCAAATAAAAAGAACGCTACAGGAGACGCTTTTGACCTTAAATTCTATTTAGTCTTCTTTTTATTTCAATGATCATTTGGACCTAATTGGGTTGGTTAATTCATTCAAAAATATATTTTAAATTCTTATCATATTTAAATAGATGAATGATAATACAGTCTAAAATTACAGCGCATAGCGGGGTCAGTAAAATATATTGTTTAATAAATTTAATAAAATATTAAACAAAAAAAAGAATTTTGATTATAATTATGTTTAGCTTTGTTCTCTTAAAGTTAAACAGAACTATATGTCAAATGCTGAATTCACCCTACTTCTTACTGAAAATGCCGATTTTCTAAAGCCTTTCGCCATTAATTTGACAAAGGATCAAGAAGCCGCCAAAGATCTATTTCAGGAAACTTTGTATAGAGCCTTGTCTAATAAAGACAAGTATAATGTAGGGACCAATATCAAGGCATGGTTGTATACCATTATGCGTAATATTTTTATCAATGATTACCGCAAACGTGCAAAGCAATCGGTGATCTTGGACAATTCACCCAATGATTTTTTAATTGATCAAACTAGAACAAAGGTTTTGAATGATGGCGTGACTAACTTAAATTTGAGAGAAGTAAAGCAAATGATTTACGACTTGCCAGAATTGTTTAGAACGCCTTTTAATTTATATTTTGAAGGCTATAAATACAATGAAATTTCAGAGGCATTAAATGAACCATTGGGCACCATCAAAAGTCGTATTCACTTTGCTAGAAAAATATTAAAACAGAAAATTCAACGATACTAAAACATGACTCAGCCTTCTAAAAAAGCATTGGTGATTGGTGCTGGTTTTGCTGGCCTATCAGTAGCTACTTTTTTAGCGAAAAAAGGATGGTCAGTAACTGTTATTGAAAAACATAATTTACCTGGCGGCCGCGCCAGAAAATTTGAAGCCGAAGGTTTTACATTTGACATGGGTCCAAGTTGGTATTGGATGCCCGATGTATTTGAAAGGTATTTTGCAGCCTTTGGAAAAAAGGTTTCCGATTTCTATACATTAAAAAGACTAGACCCTTCTTACCGTGTTTATTTTGAACAAACGCATTGGGATATGCCCGCTAATTATACACAACTAGCAGCCTTGTTAGAAAGCGTAGAACCCGGTGCTGCCAAGGCTTTAGATGAGTTTATGGAAGAAGCCAAATACAAGTATGATATAGGTGTGGGTAAACTAGTACATCAGCCAGGAATT
>Ga0194037_1001364_pt1 | contig 17699 bp, 14 predicted proteins | sample JunL306m_MetaG_FD_148653 | JGI IMG/M metagenome (GOLD analysis project Ga0194037, IMG submission 148653) | Anoxic zone freshwater microbial communities from boreal shield lake in IISD Experimental Lakes Area, Ontario, Canada - Jun2016-L304-6m | ecosystem: Environmental > Aquatic > Freshwater >...
CACTAGCCCCCAGTTCCCAGCCCCTAGTCCCCGAAGTTAAGCCGCTCCCGGACCACATAAATCGGTTTCCCCTGGGCCTCGTAGTAGGTCCGGGCGTTCACTTCGCCGAGCAGGCCGAGGACGATGAACTGCACCCCCATGAAGAGGAGAAAGGCGGTGAGGATGAGCAGCGGGTTGCGGTTCATGTTGATATGTTCAAAAAACTTGAAGTAGAGGGTCAGCGCCCCGCTGACGCAACCGGCGCAGAAGGTGTAGATTCCCCATCGGCCAAAGAGCTGGATCGGCTTGGTGGAATATTGAAGCAGGAATTTGACGGTCATCAGGTCCAGCATTACCCGGACCGTGCGCGAAATGCCGTACTTGCTGGCGCCGAGCATCCGCGGATGATGGCGCACCGGGATCTCCGTCACCCTGGCCCCCACCTGGGAAGCCAGGGCCGGAACAAAACGGTGCATCTCGCCATAGAGGTTGATCCCATCAAGAATTTCACGGCGGTACGCCTTGAGGGTGCAGCCGTAGTCGTGGAGATGCACCCCGGTCATCCGGGAGATGATCGCGTTGGCGATGATGGAGGGAAGTTTCCGGTTGATAAAAGTATCCCGACGCTCCTTGCGCCACCCCGATACCACGTCATACCCTTCATGAATTTTGGCAAGAAGGGCCGGGATATCAAGCGGATCGTTCTGCAGGTCGCCGTCCATGGGGACCACCACATCGCCGGAGGCGGCGTCAAACCCGGCGGCCATGGCGGCGGTCTGTCCGAAATTACGGCGGAATCTGATCACCTTGATCCGCCGGTCACGAGCAGCGAGTTCCCGGAGGATGAGAGCGGAACCATCAACGGAGCCGTCGTCCACCAGGATCATCTCCCAGGTGAAGTCATGCCCCGTCAGGGCGGCGGTTACGCTGTTGTAGAGGTTGGGAATGCTCTCTTCCTCGTTATAGAGCGGTACGACTATGCTGACGTCCACGAATATTCCTTATTGGGCAACGTTATCCAGTGTATACGTCACCGAAGCGCTTTACCCGAACGATCGTGACCTCCCGCCGTGCCGGGTCGCTCTTCCGAAACGGATAGAAGAGAAAGCCGCGAATCATCCCGATGCCGAAGGCGCAGTGAAAGAGCGCAAAGAGCGCCGGAAGAAGCAATGCCGGTCGCAACCGCCGACTCCCGAACCCCTCGCAAAGCGCAAAGAGCGCCGCAAGGAGGAGATACAGAGCCAAAGGGGTCAGCATGAGGAGGTCACGAAAAACAGGGAGCGCCGTGAGGTAGAGAACGAAGAGTGGCGGCAGAAAGGCGACCGGCTTGATCCTCCCGCTGATGAGCGTCTGTTCGGCTCGTCCCCGGCCATAACCGAAGAGTTGGCGGACAAAGGCCCTCACGGTGCGGCGCTGGCTCCGTTCCACCGCCAGCTCAGGATCGTACATCAAGAGCCGGCCGGTCGCGGCGATCCGGTCCATCAGTTCATTTTCTTCGTTGGGATAAAGCCGTTCGTCAAAACCGCCGAACTCGTGAAACAGCTCTCTCCGGAAACTGAGATTACACAGGATCAGCTCCTGCTCACCGGTGGCGCGGACTCCGCCATGCCGCCGGTAGCGGTTTCTGACCCCGCCCCCGCCAAACGGGGAGATAAAAACCATGCCGAAGGCACGCTGGAGGGTAGAATCCGCATCGGGAGTCAGTGATGGACCGCCGACAACGGCAACACGGGGCTCTTCGTAGAGCGCCGCTGTACGCGCCAGAAAGTCGGGCCGTGTCAGAGAGTCGTCGTCGAGGAAGTAGAGAACATCTCCCATGGCCTCGGCGGCGGCCAGGTTACGCTGGCGGCTCGGCCGGCGCCCCTCGGCAACCAGAATCTCGAAGCGGTCGGAGGGATAGGCGACCCCTTTAAGCAGCTCCAGGGCCGTGACAGCCCCCCCAGGCTTGACCGGAATGATAATGGAAAACCGCACGGCGCATCCGGTTCCTAACCCATCTCCAAGGCGGCGCCGATTCTTGTTTTCAGTTGGCCGAGATCCTGAGTGGAGAAATCGGTCACGACTTTAAGATAATTCGTTTCAAGAGTATTTCTGATATATGACTCCATCTTTGCCGCTTCCACATTGTAGGTGTGGCACGATTGCAGGACGAGGTCGAGCACAAGATCAGGATGGAGCAGCGCAACCTGTTTTCTGAGCGTACTCGTCCGTCCGGTGTTCGGCGTCATGCAGGCGCAGGGGATTTTCAGATAGCGCTTGGCAATGGCCAGCAGAGGATCACCGCTTCCTTCTTCAATCTTTCCGAGATACGGCTTGAGACCGGTACAGTTGTCAAGTCCGACAATCGCGGCGCCTTCTTCGTCAACAATTTTAAGTACCTTTAAGACATCACCGCCGACCGGAGATCCGGTGATCAGAACACGCTTTGCGTTCTCTCGTGACACAATAATTCCCTTGTCACAACGTTCAGTGAGAATTGCAATTATTTCACGAAGTTTTGCAATCGCTTCGCTTCCATTAGAAACCATGGCATAGGTTGCGACCGCATACATCTCTTGCCAGGTGATAACCGCCGGTTTCTCCGCGCCAAAGATAAAAATCTCCTCCACGAGAGCGTTTTTTCTGTTGCTCTCTTTTATGCTTTCCTCAAGGGCGCTATCGGTGATTGTCGTATGAAATGTTGCTTCCAGAAAATTTTTGAAGCCGGCTATAGAGTGCTTCCAATATTCCACGGCGCCGTCATTAGTCGGGCACTGCGGCAAATCCATGACGTACAGTGGACGATGTTGTTCAATGAGTTCAAACATTTTCTTTTTGCCGTCACACGTAGTCTCGCCGGCGACAGCATCAGTCAATTCAAAGAAAGGGCAGGTTTTCAGTTCAATGAAGCCGAAACTTGATTTAATCAGCGGACAGAGGTTTGCGGGTAGCGTTTCCTCGGCCTTGGCTATCGGCGCATTGGAAAAGGCGCAGAGAACCGCCGGGACCCCTCCCATGGCCCAGATTAATTCTACCGGCGCGTAGGAACAGTAGACACCTACTACCTTGGAACCTTTCTCGCGTCTTTTGACAACCTGAGCAAGGGCTCGTTTCAGGGGAAATTCGGCAAATTCATCGGTAAATAACGGTGTCGGTTGGCTCATACAATCTCCTTACTCCGATGTGGATACGTGCCGGACAGTAGCGCGGCGCCATAGGCACCGAAAAAATCAGGATATTCAGGAACGATGATTTTTTTATCAAGGGCATTCGAGAGTAATGTTACAAGTGCTCTGTTTTTAGCGCCGCCGCCGACAAAAAGCAGCGATGTTGTATCGGATCTCATTATTTTAGAGAGAAGCGATACCAATTTAGTCAATAGTGACTCATGGACGGCTCTGGCTATATCTTCAACGGAAATACCCGAAGTCAGGAGGGAGATCACTTCAGATTCGGCAAAAACCGTACAGGTGCTGTTGATGGCAAAAGAGTTGTTTCCCTTGAGCGCCGCCACGACGAGTTCATTCAGATCAAGGCTCAAGGTTGCCGCCATCATTTCAAAAAACTTTCCCGTGCCGGCGGAACATTTGTCATTCATCTCAAATCTGACAAGGTGACCATTGTGGCGATTGATTGCCAGCGCCTTGGTATCCTGACCGCCAAGATCAAGCACCGTATCGATATCTTTGTAGAAGTGATGGGCGGATGTCGTGTATGCCTTGATCTCGGTCACTGTTTCGCCGCCCAGCACTTTTTGCGATAACAGCCGGCCATAACCGGTTGAGACAAGGGCATCCCAACGATATGTCTCCTTGATCATCCGTAATTGAGCGGCAAGATCAATCGAAGTCTCGGCGCGAAACCGTTCGATAATATCATACGACTCGCCATGCATGAGCACGAACTCAATACTTCGTGATCCGATGTCAATTCCCGCGAGTTTGATAAAAACTCCTGTGGAACTACCGGGAACCGCCATAACTGTGCAGTCCCGAGAGAAAAAGATTCACCCCCAGGTAGCAGAAGATCGTGGCGGCAAACCCGATGATCGAAAGCCAGGCGGCGCGTTTGCCGACCCATCCGCGGGTAATCCGGGCATGCAGAAACGCGGCGTACACGAACCAGACGATGAGCGACCAGGTCTCCTTGGGGTCCCAGCTCCAGTAGGTCCCCCAGGCATAGTTGGCCCAGGCGGCGCCGGTAATGATTCCCAGGGTCAGCAGCGGAAACCCGATCATGATTGCCCGATAGTTCATGTCATCCAATATCCGGGCCGACGGAAACGTCGCGACTATCCCCCCCGCCGCCCCCTTGCTGTCGCCGCTTTCAGAGTTGATTTTAATCAGGTACATGATGGAAATACCGCAGGCCACCGCAAAGCATGCATATCCGAGAAAACAGGTGATGACGTGGTAGAGAAGCCAGTTACTCTGGAGGGCGGGAACCAGAGGTTCAATACCGCTATTGAGTCCAAGCTGGGCCCACGCCATGCCGAGAAGGGCAAACGGGACGACAAAGGCGCCGATGATCCGATACTTGTACTTCATGTCCAGAATGCCGAAGATCAGGATGATCGTCCAGGCAAAGAAGACCACCGATTCGTACAGATTGGAGAGCGGCGCATGGCCGTGTCCCATGTCATAGGACTCTTTCCAGCGCAGTCCGATGGCGATCGTCTGGGCGATGAAGCCGGCGTAGGCTACCAGACTCCCCCCCATGCCGACCGCCTTGTTTCTGGCCGCCAGGAAGACAAAAAAGAGCACCATGGAGATAAGGTAGGCAAAGGTGGTGATATTGAACAGCAATGAACTCGTCATAAGCTATATCCTCCGAATGAAAACTGTGATTCGGGACGCCGGAATACCGGGTAATCGGTTACAGTTGCTCCGCCTGTTTCAACTTCTCCAGCAGACCGTCAAAGATGATCCCGAATCCGACAGGGTTCTTGCCGGCGGAGCCCCCGATGACCACGCGGCTGCCGGCGATCCGAATCCAGACTTTCTTGTGGGACATGAAAAAAGCGATACAGATGCCGAGCACCATCAGCGTACAACCGACCCATACGACCCAGACTCCCGGATCCTTGGCGACCTGCAGCCCGGTAAAAAATCTGGACTCACTCGCATCAAGGGTAACGATGACATCGCCCCCCCGCTGCTCATCTAAATGCGGAAAGTTCTTGAAGACGACGAAGAGCTGAGGCGCTTTTCCCGCCGGGGTGTACTGAATCCGGGCCGCTGGGCCGGAAAAACCGGGCATCATCGGACCAACTTCCTGGGTCGATTCCACGACCTGAACCGTGGAGCCGTCATTGAGCCGGGCAATCTCCCCCTCCCGCACGGCAAGTGGGGTCACCAACGCTCCGTTACGGGCGCGGACGGTCAGATGAAAAGTCGGGGCGCCCGCTGGTCCGTAACTCGACTGGTAAAAGGTGATCCCTTTATAGGTAAGGGGGTCATTGACGATGGTCGGCCGGCGCGTGATGACTTCCCGGCCATTATCGATGACCGTGAGGATGCTCTTGAATTCCTTGGGGGCGCCGGTATCGTAATGGGTGACGGAGAATTTGTCGCACCGTACCTTGAAGCCCAGGGGGATTTCCTGCTCGGTCCGGGTATACACCTTGTCGATATCCCCCCCTTCTGGGATATTGATATATGCCTTGTAACCGAAGAGCGAGCCGATGATGGCGCCGATGAAGACCACAATGATGCTCAGATGGACAGCATAGACGCCAAGCCGGCTGTAAGGGCTTTTCTGCACGAAGAGATGGATTTCGCCATCCCGTTCGGACACGGTCGGAGCGCCGAAATTCGCCGTGAGAAACACAATCATCCGCTCCTTAATCTGGGCCGCTGTTCCCTTGGCCGTAAAGACATGGATGTTGGAAAGCGACTTCTCCAGTCCGCTGTCGAGGAGCGGCGTCGGCTCCGAGGCGAGCTTCCAGACCCGGGGGAGCCGCTTGACGGAGCAGGCGGTCAGGTTGACGGTGAAGAGATAGAGGAGGAGGATGAACCACCATGAGTGGTACATGTCGAACAGATTGAGGGCGCTGAACAGCTTGATGGCGCCGGCGCTGTATTCCCGCTGCAGTTCCTCCATGGTCCCACCCTGCTTGATGATCGTGCCGAAGATGGAGGTGACGGCAAGCGTGATGATCAGCGAGATGGCGAGTTTCAGGGAACAGAAGAAGTCCCACAGGGACTGAAAAAAACCGCTATTCTTGGTTGACAAAAACATTCTCCTCTGCACGGGATGGGGGACCGGTCCGCGTCGCGACTGTTCCCAAAATTATAGTTATATACAGGAATACGCTGAAAAAAGAAAAATAATTCTTGTTAACTCCAGACAAAAAAAGGGATAACAATTGCTTGTTATCCCTTTTCATACGGCTATACAGGACAGAGGTCCGCTTGCTTACTCTGCTTTCTTCTGATGGCAGAATTTACACTTAGGGGTTACATCCTGACCAATTTTCTTTTCGGCATGGCAGTCCCAGCACTTTTTGTGCGCCCACTCCTTGCCGAACCCTTCGATCTTGCCCGGTTTCTTCTCATGGCACGTTTTACATTCACCCTTCACCGACTGCTGATGCTTTCTGTGGGTAAAGGTAATATTACCCATGGTGGGTTTAAAATTGAGAACTTCCGGGGTTCCGGCCATGTCTTCCATGGCCGCCATGGCCGATACGGAACCGACAAAGGTAAGGACTGCGACAAGTGCGACGATTTTTTTCATTGTGACTCCTCCTATAGTTTGCGTTTGAACAAAACTCTATTTTCGTAACACATGAGAGGCCAATTTGTCAAACAAATTTTTTCGCAAAACCATAATAAAAACTGTGAAATGGTGCATAATTCTTGCTATCGTATTAACTTAGCCTATATAAGTTATGTAGCAATATTGGAGACTATTCGCTATGAACCGTACTTCATGCATCGCAGGGATTGTTCTTGCCGCGGGAGAAAGCGCCCGTATGGGCCGAACCAAACAGCTTCTCCCGTTCCGCGACCGGACCGTGGTGGAATGCGTCGTGGCCGCCGCTCTTGCCTCGTCACTGAGCTATCTGGTCGTGGTTCTCGGCCATGAGGCGGAGCATATCCGCCCGCTACTGCGCGGCAAGAATCTGGTGATAGCCGTGAACCCCGACTACGCCGACGGTCAGAGCAGCTCTCTCAAGACCGGTTTGCGGGCGCTTACCGAGGAGACGGAAGCGGTCTTGTTCCTGCTCGGGGACCAGCCTCTCATAACGCCGGAATGTATAGACTTAATCCTGTCGGCCTATCGGACCTCACCGGCCCCAATCGTACTCCCGGTGTACGCGGGAAGGCGCGGCAACCCCGCGCTCTTCAGCAGAGAGACCTTCCCCCACATTGCAACGCTCTCCGGTGATTGCGGCGCCAGAGCCATTTTTGAGAAATACGCGGACCGTATCCTTACCCTGCCCGTTGCCGATCCCGCCATTCACTTCGATATCGATACAGAGGAGGATTACCGGAGTCTCCTTCGGCTTCCTCCGGCAAGAGTTATTTCCCGGTAATCTTCCGCTCCCACGCCCAGGCGGTGCCGACAATATACTCAAGATCGTCATGCCTGGGGCGCCAGCCAAGGGCGGACTGTATGAGGGAGCTATCCGCCACCAGGGCCGGTGGATCGCCGTCACGGCGCCCCGCCAAGGTGACGGGAATATCGACGCCGGTAACCTTTTTGGCGATGTCCAGCACCTCCCGCACCGAATACCCCCGGCCGTAGCCGCAGTTGAAGATGGCGTTTGACCCTCCGGCAAGCAGGCTTTCCAGCGCCAGAACATGGGCGGATGCCAGGTCGTCCACGTGAATGTAGTCCCTGATACAGGTCCCGTCGGGGGTGTCGTAGTCGGCGCCGAAGAGCTGAAGTTCCGGATAGATTCCCGAGGCGGTCTTGAGCGCCCGGGTGATGAGGTGGGTGGGGTTCTTGTATGCCTGGCCAATCCGGTTGCCGCCGTCGGCGCCGGCAACGTTGAAGTAACGAAGCGCCACGTACCGGAATGCCGGATCCGCCTCGGCCAGGTCGCGGAGCACCAGTTCGGTCATCATCTTTGAAGTGCCGTATGGATTGATCGGGGCCAATGGCGCCCGTTCATGCACCGGGATGACCTCCGGAATACCGTAAACGGCCGCCGTGGAAGAAAAAATGAACCGGTTCACCCCGTAATCCCGCAGCGCTTCCAGCAGGTTCAAGGTGGTGGCGGTGTTGTTGCGATAATACTTGAGCGGCTCCGCCACGCTCTCGGAAACGACAATGGAGGCGGCAAAATGAATGACCGCGTCCGGCCGGAACTCGGTCAGTAGCCGATCAAGAGTCGGCCGATCCGCCAGTTCGCCCCTCACCAAACGCCCGGAAAGCACGGCCCAGTCGTTGCCTGTTGAAAGATTGTCAAAGACCAGAGTCTCGTACCCCTGTTCCCCCAGCGCCTTGACCACATGGCTGCCGATATACCCGGCGCCGCCGGTCACCAAAATCTTGCTCATGCAATCTCCTTAGTTCAGTCAGATGCCGTGCTTTTTCATCAAGTCGTACAGGGTCGGGCGACTGACACCGAGGATATCCGCTGCCTTGGCGACGTTCCCCCCCTGGTTGCGGATTGCGGTAAGTATCATCTCCCGTTCCAGGGCTTCACGCGCATCCTTGAGGGTGCTCATCTCCTGAACTTCCGCGCTTGCCGATGTCGCCAACGACTGCGGAGCGAAACCCAGATCATCCGCTTCCACCAGATTTCCGGTGACCATGAGTACGGCGCGCTGTACTTTGTTTTCCAGCTCCCTGACGTTACCCGGCCAGGAATAGGAAGTCAGGCTCTGCTCCGCCTCTAAACTGTATCCCCGCACCTTCTTGTTGCAATCAGTGGAAAACTTGCGCAGAAACATGTTGGCCAAGAGGAGAATGTCATCACCACGGCTCCTGAGCGGCGGCAGATTGACGGTGACGACCCCGATCCGGTAGTAGAGATCCTCCCGAAACCGTCCTTCCTCCATCGCCTTGCTAATGTCGATATTCGTGGCGGCAATGATTCTGACATCGACAGAGATATCCTCTCGCCCGCCAACCCTCTGGAGCTTCCTTTCCTGGAGAAAGCGGAGGAGCTTGACCTGGAGTACCCCCGGAATCTCGCCGATCTCGTCAAGGAACAATGTCCCCTTGTGCGCGTATTCCACTTTTCCCAGAACTCGCACATGGGCGCCGGTAAAGGAACCCTTTTCGTGTCCAAAGAGCTCCGACTCCAGGAGGGTATCGGGGATGGCGCCGCAATTGATGGCGATGAACGGAGAATGCTTCCGGAGGCTCATGTCGTGAATCGCCCGGGCCACCAACTCCTTTCCGGTTCCGCTCTCTCCCGAAATCATGACCGAGGCATCGGATTGCGCCACCTTGCGGATGGTGGTGTATACCTGCTGCATGGCCGGGCACTGACCGATGATGCCGTTGTTTTCTCCGACCCGCTCCAGGATGGTACCCTGAAGCCGCCGGTTTTCAGCCTCAATGGTCTGCAGGTAGAAAGCCCTGCTGATGATCACTTTCAGTTCATCCAGGTTCACCGGTTTCGTATAATGATCATAGGCCCCCATATGTACCGCCTTGAGGGCGTTCTCTCGACCGTCGTTACCGGTTATGACGATGATTTTAGTAGCCGGCGCGATCAGGAGCATCTCGCACAGGCAGCGAAATCCCTCTGTTGTCCCCTCTTCGTCCGGCGGAAGTCCCAGGTCCAGCGTCACAACCAAAGGCTGATGTTTTCGGAACAGCGTCAGAGCTTCCGTGCCGTCCGCGGCCAGGAGCACCGAATAGTCCCTGCCGAGACCCCACTTGAGCTGTTTGCGGATGTCTTCAATGTCGTCAACAATCAGTATTTTATTGAGGGTCTCACCCTTGTCCATCATCTCTCTCCCTGCTGTGTGTCACCGTCTCTCAGGGATACGGCAACCACACGGTAAAAGCTGTCCCCTTGCCCACGGCGCTGGTTACTTCAATCCGGCCGTTATGGTTTTCAACAATCTGTCGGCACTGGTAAAGTCCAATGCCTAGACCATTTTTTTTGGTTGTCTGAAAGGGTGTAAACAGCTTTGTACGGATGAACTCCTTGTGCATGCCGCATCCTTCGTCACTAACCTTGACATAGGGCGCCTGCTTAAATCCAACCTCCACCGCGACCGGCCCTTTTCCGTCGGTTGCCTCGACAGCATTGAGAATCAGGTTGAGAAATACTTTCTGGATCTCATTACGGTCCACGCTCGCACTGACCGATTCCCCGGAGATCGTGATCTCGCACCGTTTCACCAACTCCAGCGTCTCCTTGAACAGATGCATCAGATCAATCTTTTCCCGATGGAGCAACCCCTTCTTGTTGGGAATGGTATTCAAGCGGGAGATGAGTGTATTCATCTTGCTGACGCTGTTCCCCAGGGTCTCAAGCATGTCCTGCTGGAAGTCGGCGTCGGAGATATAGGTGCGGGCGTTGTCCAGCGTCAGACTGATGGTGTATACCAGGTTTTTGAGATCGTGCAGGATAAAGGTCGCGATCCTGCCGAGAGCTTCCATCTCTTTTGCCAGTGCCAGCTCATCGGTAAGCCGCATATTGAGCAACGCCGACGCCGCCTGGTGCGCCAGGGTCTGCATCAGATCGTAATCTTCATAGGTATAGCGTTCATCTGGATTAATCTGCAATCCCATCATGATGAAGCCGTCGAGTCGATGTTTGCCCACCAGCGGGATCAGAAAACAGAGTCCGAAGGAGCGAAACAAACGCTCTTGATCAAATCCCGTCTCGCCATTCCCGTCACACAAGTTCACCACCTTCCGTTCCACGATCAGTTTCATGACCAAGGGGTTGTCGGCGGCGAAAGATACCATGGATACGTCGAGATCAATCGAAGCGGCATGGACGTAGTTCCTCCGGTCTCGATCGCTGAGAAACAGGGCGGCGCTCCCCATGCCGAAGGTGTCGCAGTACACCGACAGGATGGCCATCAGGACTTCCTGGTTACTGTGCGCCGCTGAGATCCGCTCGGTGAATTCGAGCCACTGGCTCCGGTAATCGTGCTTGTTTCTGTAGAAATTCCGGGTGAGGAACAGAATCAGTTTTCGTTTGGTCTTGTCTGAAAGGATCAAGAGGAAGAGCCCGATGGCCGACAGGAAAGCGACCATGACCAGCGCCGTGCGCTGGAAAGACTCTCCAAAATACTTCAAACCTTCACCCATGAGCCCGATGGCGATCAGATAGACCCCGATGGCAAGCAGGACGATGGAGCGGTACGCCATCTGACGGGACAGAACCACCCTGACGCCGGTCCCGCCGCGGATATGAGACCAGGCAATCAGCACAACCGCTACGATGACAGCCAGTGACCTGACCGGGACCAAGTGCATGTCGAGAGTCCGATAGAGCAACCCTTGACTGTAGTAGAAGATAAGTATCGCCAACAATCCGCCGGCGCCAACGACTTCAAGCCTGATTTTCCAGCGGGAGACCGAGGATGCGCCGATCAGGGTCGCCTCAAGATTGATGAGAGCAATGACAAGTGTCGCCATGATGCCGATGTAGAAATAGAAGCCCGTTGGTGTGAGAAAAAGCATCTGCTCGGTAGTGAAATCGGGAGAATAGATAAAATAATGTACCGGCAGGAACAGGGCAAACCCAATCAGGGAAAGGGTCAGGGGAAAGATAATCTTCTGAACAAGGGGGACCGAGAGCAGTTCGCGATCACGGGAGAAAACCATACTGTATAAGAGCCATGCCGGGGCCATGCATGCCTCGGCGATGATGGCTATCTGTTTAAAGCTATACAATTTTTCCGGGAAGAACTGGACGCAGACATCCGCCGCCTCCAGAACGGCGGTGATCAGAAACGCCACGAACAGGACGAAGGTGGAAAGGGATCGGTCCCGGCGGAACATTGCGCCCAAGGGCCAGATCAGGGCAAGAGATATTGCCGTTATGGTGAGAAACGTAGTAATCATTAATAAACCATGTGTAGCGCCTATCGTGGAAACAGAATCCAAAGATTATCATAGCATTCATGAATCTGGCAACTGCTTTCACGGACTGCTTTCACGGACTGCTTTCACGGACGGCGACGGCGGCCGTATGGAATTTTTCGAGACGGCTGAGCGATTTCTCCGGTGGAAGCAACCGGAACAAATTCGATCCGGCGCCGGTCCGTATCCACACGGCTCACCCGAACCCGGACCGAATCTCCGATCCGGAACCGCTCGCCGGTGCGGATACCCGCAAGAAGATGCTCTTTTTCCAGATACCGGTAGTAATCATTGCGTAATGACGACACGGGAACCATCCCCTCCACAAAAAACTCGACCAGCTCCACAAAAAAACCGAACGGCGCTACTCCGGTGATGATACCATCGTGCTCCTCGCCCAGCCGTGTCAGCATAAACCTTGACTTCATGAGGTTGATGATCTCCCGCTCCGCTTCCATTGCCACCCGCTCCCGGCTGCTGGTGTACGCGGCCGTTTCCGGGAGCTCCCTCTCTAACCGCCGCCGTTGGTCATCGGTTACCGGTCCACTCAGTATGGCGCGGAGAATCCGGTGGACCACCAGGTCGGGATAGCGCCGGATGGGAGAGGTGAAATGGGTATAACAGGCGGATGCCAGACCAAAGTGCCCGATCTGTTCGGTGCTGTAGCGGGCCTGCTTCATACAGCGGAGCAGCGTCTCGTTGATCAGCCGTTCCTCCGGCCTCCCCGATGCCTCGTCAAGAAGCCGCTGGAGGTTGGCGGACAATACGCCCCCTGACGCGCCTTCCGGCGGGCGATAACCGAAGCCGTGGATAAACTCCAGAAACTCCGATATCTTGCCGGGGTCAGGCGGCTCGTGGATGCGGTAGAGAGCAGGACTCTTCCGGACGGTGATCGCGGTGGCCACCGCTTCATTGGCGGCCAGCATGAACTCCTCAATGATCCGGTGCGCCAGAAGCCGTTTCGATCGAACAATATCCTCGATTCCCCCCTGGCGGTTCATGACGATCTCCGGCTCGGGGAGATCAAAGTCGATGCTGCCCCGGCGCCGCCGCACGGCCGTCAGCCGCGGGGCAAGTTCTTTCATGATCATCAGGTCCGGCGCCAGGGAGACGCATACGGCGGACAGAGTCCGGTCCCCGGCGACGATGATCTGTTCGACCTGGGTATAGGTGAGCCGGGCGGCGCTTCGGATGACCGAGGGGTAGAAACGGGAGTCGAGCAGGTCCCCTTCCGCGCCGAAGAGGAGTTCCGCCGTCAGGGTCAGGCGCTCTTCGCCGGGGAGAAGGGAACAGATTCCGTTTGACAGCTCTTCGGGCAGCATCGGAAGGGAGCGATCAGGAAAATAGACCGAGGTCCCCCGGAGGTATGCCTCCCGGTCCAGGGATGAACCGGGTTTGACATAATGGGAGACGTCGGCGATTGAGACCCAGAGCCGTACCATACCATCCGGCTCTCGCGCCACCGCGACGGCATCGTCAAAATCACGGGCCGTCTCACCGTCGATGGTGACCGTTGCGAGACCACGGAGATCGACGCGATCCCTTACGTCATCCGCCGTGATCCCTCGCGCAACGGAGCGGGCCTCCGCCAGGACATCGGGAGGAAAGGTATCGAAGAGTCCGTGGCGCCGGATGATCGCCAGGAGATCGACCTCGGGGTCCCCCGGCCGCCCCAGTACCTCCGTAACCCTCCCTTGGGCGCCGTGACGTTCCGTGGGGTACTCGGTGATCTCGACGACCACTACATCGCCGTCGCGGGCCGCGTTCCCGGCGTTGGCGGGGATATACACATCGCCGCCGGGACGATCAGGGGGGGTGACCAGAAGCCCCCCCTGTCGCTGTACCCGGCAAGCCCCGACAACGGTCCGCGTGCCTCGCTCCAGGGTCCTGACAATCCGTCCCTCCCGCTTGCCGTCGTGACGGGGAGGGAGCGCGGCCGCCTCCACCCGGTCCCCCGGCATGCTCCCACGCAGAAAGCGGGCCGGAATATAGAGATCTTCACCACCGTCATCGGGAGCGAGGAAGCCGTAGCCGTCCCGATGGAGAGAAATCCGCCCTGAGACGACCGCCATACGCCGTACGAGAGCATATCGGTTTCCCTTCAGCTTGACCAGATCACCCCGTTCGACCAGCTCTTCAACCAAGGCGGCCAGACGGCGGCGCTCCCCCTTGGAGACACCAAGTGCCCCCATGAGTTCCCGGAACGGAAGGGGAGCCGGCGCCGCGGCAACGACCGTGAGAATCTTGTTAAGGGATATATTCATCGGCGCCACTATGACGGCTGAAGGCTGTCATTGTCAAACAGAAAAGAATGCGGATTACCCTTTACATTTCCGGGAAGCGCCGGGTATTATCGGATTATCCAGACATCTGTGTCTCCGTGCCGTAATCGACCTCAGGCAAACGGCATAAATAAACAAGCCCGAACCTCGTGTTGTCATCCTGAACGAAGTGAAGGAGCTGCTTTTCACAACAGAAGCAGATTCTTCGCTATCGCTCAGAATGACCCTATTGTAAGACGGAGCTGTAGCGGCGGCGTTATTAATTGTTGTTTGCCTGATAGAACCAAGGAGTTTGATTCGTATGCCTTCCCGTTTCCTTGCCGTTGCCCTGCTCTTTCCGCTCCTGCTCTCTGTCCCCGCCGCGGGCGTTCTCCTCACTCCATTCCCTGACGCGTCGCTCGCAAAGTCGGCCGAACTGTTGAAAGTCCGTGATTATCACGGCGCCTACGACTGGGCGATAAAAGCCCGCGATGGAGGGATGAGGGATTTCGTCGCGGGCTACGCGGCGTATCGCGGCGGTTCGTACCGTGTGGCGGTTGGACTGCTCGAACGGGCCGCGACTACGTACCCGCTCCTCGGTGACTATGCTCGGTTCTATCATGCCGATGCCCTCTATCGAACTGAGCGGCGCCAAGAGGCCCTGATCGCGATCCGAAGAGCTCTCAAGGAGTATCCCGACACCCCCCTGGCGCGTCGTGGCGCCCTGATGGACGCGGACATCCTCTTTGCCGAAAAAGAGTGGCGCCCGGCTCTTGCCGCCTATCTGGCGTTCATCGAGAAGTACGCCTCCGGAACCGACGCCATTGCGGCTCTCTCAAACGCGGCGGCCTGCAAGGAGAATCTGGGCGAAAAGGACGCCGCGGCCGGCCTCTACCGTTCCATCCGGCTCAATTATCCGACCTCCCCCCTGGCGAAAGCGGCCGACGAAAAGCTGCGACTTCTCGCCGCCGCCGGGACGCCCGTTCCCTCCTACAGCCGGCAAGAGCTGTTTCATCGTGCCTCGGTACTGTCCGACCTCCGTCAGTACGACGTAGCCCTGGCAGCCCTGGAGTCGCTCTCCGCCGGCTCAGCGGAGGATGATCTCACCTCACGTATCCTCCTGAAAAAAGGTCAGACACTCTTCAAACTCCGTCGCTACCAGGATGCCGCGGAGTTGCTGACCCGTTTGGCGACGACCGGTTCTCCCGCGGTTCGTGAGGACGCCCTCTACTGGCGCTCCCGTTCCCTCTGCAGGAGCGGCAAGGACGACGAGGCATCCCGGACGTTTCTGTATCTTGCCGACAGCTTTCCCACGTCATCGCTGGCCGACGACGCCCTCATGCAGGCGGCCCTGATTCACAAGGACCAGGGAGATAAGACAGAGACCCTGTCCCTTCTGGAACGGATGCTCTCTTCCTACCCTCGGTCGGAGCTCAGGCAACGCGCCCTCTGGGAGAACGGGTGGACCCGATACCTGGCGGGTGAGTACGTGGCCGCGGCCGAACGGTTCAGGTCGCTGACGGAATCACCGGAGATGCGGGAAAAGGCTCTCTACTGGTTGGGGAGAAGCTATGAAGCAGCCGGTAACCGGGAGAGTTCCGGAACGGTGTTTGCCATGCTTAACCGTGAATATCCCTCGGGATTTTACACCATAAGGTACCTTAATGGGGCCGAGAACGCCAACCGGGTGACCAGTTCCATCGATTTCATTCAGGCGATCCCCGTGCCTGGTGGATATGACCGGATCAAGGCGCTCATCACCCTGGGGATGGATGACGAGGCTCGCCAGGAACTGGCCGCCGAACAAAAAAAACAGGCAAAACCAAAGTCCGCCCTGGGGCTGGCCCGACTCTATCTGGAGATGGGTGACTATAAAACTCCCATGGGCCTCATCAAACATGAGCACCTGACGACGATCACCGCCGAAAATCTGCGTCTTTGGAACCTCTCCTATCCACTTCCCTATCGGGCGCCGGTAACTGAGCAGGTACAACGCACCGGTCTCCCCGAAAGCCTGGTATATGCAGTCATGCGCACGGAAAGCGGCTTCTCTCCCACCATCCTTTCTCCCGCCGGGGCAGTGGGTCTCATGCAGCTTATGCCCGCGACCGCCAGACAAGTGTCGGGGAAAGGGGATTCGTTCAGCACCGCCGACCTGAACCGGCCGGAATTCAATATCTCCTGCGGAGCCCGGCATCTGAAGGATCTCCTAAAACAACACGATAACAACATGGTCCTTGCCATCGCCGCCTACAACGCCGGTTCCGGTCCCGTCAACCGCTGGCGGAAGAAATTCGGCGCTATGCGTGAAGACGAGTTCATTGAAAACATCCCCTACGGCGAGACTCGGGAGTATGTCAAGAAAGTCCTGGCAGGGGCCGCGCTGTATCACCGGATTTACAACCTGGAACGGGAATCATGGTCACCATCCTGATCGACGGCCAAGACCACTGCCGCCGGGTCGATAGCCTTCTACGGAATCTCCTTCCGTGCGCACCTCTCTCCTATCTTCGGAAACTCACGGCGTCGGGGCATGTTCATGTCAACGGAGCAGCCGTCGCCGGCACCCGCATCCTTTGCCGGGGAGACCGCGTGACGCTCAAGGAGAGCGCCCGACTGACCGCGTTTTTGGCGGACAGCGTGGGTGGCCTGGATATCCTCTTTGAGGACCAGTGGATTATCATCTTCAACAAACCGGGGGGGATGCCGATGCACCGAGCAGCCGAGGTGGACGAGCGGAACCTTGTTGACGTGGGGACCGCCCTCATGCGGGGACGGGGCGAGGAGGGAAAACTACGACCGGTGAACCGGCTGGACCGGGGCACCTCCGGCGCGGTCATCCTGGCAAAATCGCCCACCGCGGCCGGAATGTTCGGTCGATTCGTCAAGGAAGAGGGTTTGGAAAAACTCTACATAGCCGCGGTTGCCGGCGAGCTGTCAGGCGCCGGGAGCATTGATGAGCCGCTGGCGGGGAAGGAAGCGACGACCCGCTACCAGGCGCTCTGTTCCGGAAACGGCATGGCGGTCCTGGCGGTATTCCCCGCAACCGGGCGGATGCACCAGATCCGGCGGCACCTGACCTCCATCGGCCATCCGGTCATGGGTGATGTCCGGTATCGGGGATATCCGCTTCCCGCTGACTTTCCCGGCTTCGCCCTCCACTCCTTCCGTACCTCCTTCACTCATCCCGCCACGGGAATAATTGAAACAGTCCTCGCCCCACTTCCCTCCTCGTTCCGGAATCTCTGTTCAGGATGCAACCGTGAAGCGTGGAACGAACTTATCCCCCGGTTGGCGGAAACTGTTTCGGAGAATCGAGCGACTCAGCCGCACTGAGAGCAGGGGCAAGCGCCCTCTCCAGATCATTGATGTGGGATTCCGCATCCGCCGTGCGGCCTGCTTTAAGGGCATGTTCGATAACGGATGCGGCCGCGACGAGTTCCGCTGCCTCCAGGATGCCGGCGGTTC
>Ga0194037_1001365_pt1 | contig 17695 bp, 14 predicted proteins | sample JunL306m_MetaG_FD_148653 | JGI IMG/M metagenome (GOLD analysis project Ga0194037, IMG submission 148653) | Anoxic zone freshwater microbial communities from boreal shield lake in IISD Experimental Lakes Area, Ontario, Canada - Jun2016-L304-6m | ecosystem: Environmental > Aquatic > Freshwater >...
TCAGTGTTTTTTTTTAATAACTTCTTTATTTCGTCGCAGAGCAAAAGCAGTAGGACTTATTGCTCTGCTGCTGCTCTGTGCCCTTCCTGCACATGGTCAGTCGGTCAGCACAGGTGAAAACCAATCACCGACACCACCATATGTAAGCAAACTAAGTTTCATCGGCAACAAATCGATCAGCAGCGAGGAACTCCGCCAGGTTATTGCCACGTCCGGACACACCTCTTTTCTCGGACTTGGTCTGTTCGGAGGAGCATTCAAACCCTTCAATCCAGAAGAGTTTGAAAAAGACCTCCTTCTCATCAAAAAGCTCTATACATACAAAGGTTATTTTTTTACCGCTGTTGACACCACAATTGTCCGGCAATCCAACGGAAAAAAAGTGGCTCTGAAAATCCTGATCCATGAAAACGAACCCTCGAAAATCGATTCTCTTAAATATGAAGGGCTTGACAAGGTTTCCAGAGAACTTAAAGCCCGCTACCTTGATAAAAAAAATCTGAAAGTAAACGATATTTTTTCTGTTGAACGCCTGATTGATGAGCGGAACCGAACCCTTTCATTTTTCAAAGAGGAAGGTTTTGCGTTTTTTCATGAGGACAGTATCCGTATAAAAGTTGATACCGTTGGCAATAGAGCAGGCATCCTCTTCCGACTGAACCTGCCGGAACAGATAAAATATGGACCCATCCATGCAGTGGTTCACAACCCCATAAAAAGCGATACCACGCCATCAGAAAAAACATTTTCAAAAGACGGTGTCAGCGGCAAAGTTATTGGAAACCAGAAAGTATCCCCTGATCTTATTACCTCGGCCATTGAATTCCGCCCTGGAAAGGTAACCCGTCAAAGTCTTGAACAGCGTACTCTCCAGAATTTTGGAACAACCAATATTTTTTCTTCAATTTACATTAGTCCTGACTCAGTTCATGCAGGCGAACTCTACACCACAGTACATCTCGAAACAGCCCCCCGACACCAGATCGAGCCAAAATTACTCGTCGACAACCGATACGGCTCGCTCTTTTTCGCAGGCTCTCTTGCCTACGAAAACAAAAACCTTTTGGGGGGAGCCGAGCAATTCCATGTTTCGTCAGAATTTGGCACACAGATCGGTAACCGCAACAGTGTGCTTGAAAACCTTGACCCCTCCCAATACGCAAAAGTAATTCCCTATGAATTCAATTTAAAAAGCTCTCTGCTCTTGCCAGTTTTAAAAAAACCCGGAAACTCCTATTCCGTAACAGCCGAATATGCAAGTACCATACAACCAGTACTGCTCTCAACACAAAATGCAGTTCTAAGGGGAACCTATAGTGCAAAACTAAGTCCATCAACACGACTTAGTTTTGATTTTTTTGAATTTGAATTGGTAAAAAACGACTCCCTTCGAGGATTCAAGCAGCTCTTCAAAACAAATCTTGCCAAAAATATCGGCATAGACCCAACCAACAACGCTGCAGTGAACGCCGGCCTTGACAGCCTTCTCAAGACCCATATCGACCAGACCTTCCGTCTGCGTTACAACTACACAAATCGCCAAAGCGTCCAACCGGCAAAAACAACCTGGAACCTCGACCTTCTTCTTGAAGACTGCGGAACGATTCCCTGGCTGATCGATAAATATCTCGATACTAAAACATATATGGGGTTCACCGACAAAGAACCACAGATATACGGGACAACCTATACCCAGTATATAAAAATTGAACCAGCACTCAGCTTTATTGAAGCACTCTCACCGCAAAGCCAATTTGCAGGAAGAGGTAATATCGGATGGATGACACCTTGGGGAAAAGCTGAAACGACTCCACAGGAACGCCGTTTTTACGCTGGCGGAGCAAACAGCATGAGAGGATGGCTTTTCAATACCCTTGGACCCTCCAACAGTTCAAGCAACGCTGCGGCAAATTTTGGCGCCGACATCAAGGTTCAGCTGAATATGGAGTACCGCCTGAAGTTCTTCAAACTTTTCCGACAATCCTCAGGAGTAACCTTCTTCTCCGACATGGGCAACATCTGGGATAGAACTGGACCTTATGCCTTTACGCCAAAATCCTTGATTAACGACTACGCATGGGACGCAGGTGTCGGTCTAAGAATAGGTTCACCAATCGGACCCTTCCGTTTTGATTTCGCCTATAAGCTTCGCGATCCCACTGAAACCAAGGCATGGCGTATCTCAACATGGAAGCTCCGCGACTTCACCTTCAATTTTGGAATTGGCGAAGCTTTTTAATTATTTCACCAATGAATTTCCTGCAGTTCGCGGCGGGAAATTCAACAATGAGAGCCCAGAGAAATTAAAATCAAGTTGAATTTTTTTCACGATCAACGAAGTACCACCATGCCAGCACCTTCTACGCTTCTAGCTCCATCCATTCTTTCAGCAGACTTCACCAACCTTCAGCAATCAATAAAGATAGCAGAACACGCAGGAGCAGACTGGATGCACTGCGATGTCATGGACGGAAACTTTGTCCCCAACATCACCTTTGGACCATTCATTGTACAAGCTGTTGCAGCATGCACACCAGTAATTATCGACACCCATCTGATGATAGCCGATCCTGACCGATTTATTGAAGATTTCGTAAAAGCAGGTTCACACCAGATCACCGTACACCAGGAAGCCTGCCCCCACCTGCACCGAACCATTCAGTTCATCAAAAGCTTCGGCGTAAAAGCAGGCGTCTCCATCAATCCAGCAACTCCGGTATCAACGCTCGAATCCATTCTGCCGGATCTCGACCTTGTACTTCTGATGTCGGTCAACCCAGGCTTCGGAGGGCAGAAGTTCATCCCCTCATCAATAGGTAAAATAGAGCATCTTAATAACATGCGCACGCAGCTGAATCCAGAGATGATCATCGCCATTGACGGGGGTATAACAGAAGATAATGCTCAGGCAGTAGTCTCAGCTGGCGCCGATGCTCTGATTGCGGGCACGGCATTTTTCAAATCGCCCGATCCAGTTAAGACCGCGTTACAAATCAGAGCTATGACCAGGTAATTTCACGAAGTTCAGCACTTGTATGTAGGCCTTCACCTATCAGCACGGCATCGAAAGATGCCTGCTCGATCAGGGCAATATCAGCTGCCGTTTTCATTCCACTTTCAGCAACAGCAATCACATCCGAAGGAATAAAAGGCCGAAGCATTACCGATGTCTCAAGCTTGAGCGAAAAGTCCTTCAAATCCCGGTTATTGACCCCGATTATTAAAGCGCCCTTCTCAAGGGCTCGGTCAAGCTCTTTACGATCATGCACTTCAACAAGCACATCGAGGCCAATGCTCAGTGCCAGCTGAAGGTAATCGCCAAATTGGCAAGGATCAAGCGCCGCCACAATAAGCAGAATGGCATCAGCACCAATCAACCTGGACTCAAAAATCTGTGATTCATCAATAATAAAATCTTTGCGCAATACAGGCAAAGAACATGAACGGCTGACAAGGTGAAGATAGTCGTTTGACCCCTGAAAAAACATGCGATCGGTAAGCACCGAATAAGCCGCAGCGCCAAGCTCTCCATAACGGCGGGCAATGTCAACGGGATCAAAATCCTGAACAATCAGACCACGCGAAGGTGAGGCTTTTTTGATCTCAGCAATCAGCCTGACCCCACCGTTTTTGCGCCTGAGTGCACCAGTAAAATCCCTGGTTGAACTAAGAAAAGGCTGCTGTTCCACAAACCGTTGTGAAGGTTTCCCTTTTTTCAGTTCCTGAACTTCCCGCTTTTTCTCCTCTAATATCCTGGTTAGATAAGTCATAACATTCAGTCAGCAGCGGCCAATTCTCGAAGTTCACTTTCCACTTCAACAATCTGAAGAATGTTATCCAGAAACCAGGGATCAATGCCAGTCGACTTATGAACCTCGTCAATGGTTGCTCCTGCCTGAAAGGCATATCGAAGATAAAATAGCCGGTCAGCTTTCGGTATCTTAATTTTCTCAAGAATATCCTCTTTAGCAAACTTTTTCTGTTGCGGTGTCATATCCAGAACATTCATCACATCCTTGCCGTCCGACCCAAGTCCGGCACGGCCTATTTCAAGGCCGCGGAGCGATTTCTGCAATGCCTCCCTGAAATTTCTTCCAAAAGCCATCACTTCACCAACAGACTTCATCTGCACACCAAGACGAGCATCAACATTCTTGAACTTTTCAAAATCCCAACGTGGGATCTTCACAACGCAATAATCAATAGAAGGCTCAAAACAGGCTGGAGTAGTATTTGTTATATCGTTCAAGATTTCATCAAGCGTATAGCCAACAGCGAGTTTTGCCGCTACTTTAGCAATCGGAAATCCGGTTGCCTTCGAAGCCAAAGCAGAACTGCGCGACACACGGGGATTCATCTCAATCACCACAATACGTCCATTCTCAGGATTAATGGCGAACTGAATATTACTGCCACCAGTCTCAACACCAATCTCCCTTATAATTCTTATCGATGCATCCCTGAGCTCCTGATACTGTCGATCAGTAAGCGTCTGAGCAGGAGCGACGGTAATACTATCGCCGGTATGCACACCCATAGGATCAAAATTCTCAATAGAGCAGACAATAATCACATTATCCGCCAAGTCACGGATAACCTCAAGCTCAAACTCCTTCCATCCTATCAAACACTCCTCAACAAGCACTTCGCTTATAGGACTTTCAGCAAGCCCTCTCCGCACTGCCTCATAATAGTCAGCTTTTGTCTCGGCAAACCCGCCACCCGTACCACCAAGCGTAAATGACGGCCTTATGACAATCGGCAACCCGATCTCTTCAAGTGCCTCCTTGGCCTCCTTTTCGTTACGAACAAAAAATCCCTTAGCCATTTCAAGGCCAATTTTTTTCATAGCAGTACTGAAAAACTCACGATTTTCAGCTTTTCTGATGGCACGAAGCTTCGCACCAATCAACTCAACACCATTACGCTCAAGAATACCCGACTCAGCCAGACTCACAGCAATATTCAATGCCGTCTGTCCACCCATAGTCGGCAGAAGCGCATCAGGTTTTTCACGCTCAATAATTTTCTGTACATATTCTGGAGTAATCGGCTCGATATAGGTAGCATCAGCAAACTCTATATCTGTCATAATGGTAGCTGGATTGCTGTTCACGAGCACAACCCTGTACCCGTCCTCCTTGAGTGCACGGCACGCCTGAGTACCTGAATAATCAAACTCACAGGCCTGGCCAATTACAATAGGACCAGCACCAATCACTAAAATCGACTTTATATCTTCCCGCTTTGGCACGTTATTTTCCGAGTTTAATACTTGGCAAGCTTTAAAAAAAAGTAATGTACAAAATATTTAAAGAGTTTATCCCCCTAACCAAAGCGAAACTACTCGACTACCCGGATCTGCTCCTGATGAAACCCCCCCGACTCACGTCTCAGCCAGGCAGTCACTTCTCGAGGTTGCGCATTAACCAGTGAAATAATCAGAAGGGTATGCCCTGAAGGAGCAAAATCAACATCATGAAGCGAAGGAATAGCCGGCGAATTAATATGTGAATGATATGAGCCTATAATTTCATAGCCGATTGCGCCAGCCTCCCGAGCCACAGCCTGATACTCAATATGTGAAATCTCAAAAGCCTGTTCTTTGCCATTATAAAGGCAATTGATACAAGGAGCTACCTCAAACACAATATTTTCAATATTTCCCCTGTGATCAATATTCTTTTTCCCGACAAGCAACCCGCAACATTCATAAGGCAGTTCCCTGACCGCCTGCTCCTGAATAATCTCAAATTTACGTCGGAAAAGTTTCATTGAAGAACCAGTACCTGATAAATTATAGAGCCTTAGCCCCTATATCTGTTCTGTAATATGCACCATCAAACCCGATCTTTTCAACAGCACCATACGCCCGATCAACGCTCTCCCTGAGATTGTCACCCACAGCCGTAACCGAAAAAACCCTTCCACCCGCAGTCATCAGTTTCCCGTTTTCATAGGACGTTCCAGCATGAAACACTATGCAATCCTTCATTTCCGCAACATCATCAGCAATAGTTATTGCCCTCCCGGTTTCATAATGGTCGGGATACCCCCCCGAAGCAATAACAACCGTTGCAGCTGTTTTACGATACATCTCAAACGGCACCTCACCAAACGTTCCATCAACACTGGCCAGCAGGGCTGTAATAAAATCACTTTTCAAAAGAGGGAGCACAACCTGGGTTTCAGGATCTCCCAGACGCGCGTTATACTCAACAACAAAAGGCTCTCCATTATTAATCATCAACCCCACATACAAAAATCCGGTATATGGATAACCATCATCATTCATACCCTTCAGGGTAGGCTTTATAATCCGCTCCTCAACCTTCCGCATAACCTCACTCGTCACCAAAGGCGCAGGAGCGTAGGCCCCCATACCGCCAGTATTTTTACCGGTATCACCGTCACCAATACGTTTATGATCCTGTGCTGAAAGAAAAAGTTTATAGATGGAGCCATCCGTCAAAGCAAAAACACTGGCCTCCTGACCCTGAAGAAACTCCTCAATGACCACCTCATCAGCTGCATCACCAAAAATTCGATCTTCAAACAACTCACTAATGGCCTTCAGTGCCTCTTGCTTTTCAAGCGCAATAAAAACTCCTTTCCCGGCACATAACCCACTTGCTTTTATTACCTGAGGAAACAATGTCCCCGGCAACTCGATATAGCTCCTGGCATCATTGAAATTCCGAAAAACATGATAACCCGCCGTAGGAATATTATGGCGCTGCATAAACTCCTTCGAAAAAACCTTGCTCGACTCAAGACGCGCAGCTGTCTGCGTAGGACCAACAACTTTTCTGCCCGCACCGCGAAACATATCCACAATACCCAGCTCAAGCGGCTGTTCAGAACCAACAACTGTCAAATCAACATGGTTATCCCCTGCAAACCGAAGCAAAGCGTCAAGCGCTGTAGCTTTCAGCGGGACATTACGAACCTTTCCGCCCATCAAAGCAGTGCCGCCATTCCCCGGGGCAACAAAAACAACCTCCACTTGCTCACTCTTAGCCGCCGCCCAGGCAAGAGCATGCTCCCTCGCACCGCTTCCAATAATCAAAACAATCATGACTCTAAATGAGAACTAGCCGCATTTCACCCTGTGGTATTTCGGCACGGTTTGTTAAATTACTCCCTTCTTATACAGTAAACTTCATGTATATAATCCAAGAGGACTAAAATAAACAATTATAAAATTTATTCCCTGTAACCAAAAGCGAACCTCTATCGGTACTCATCATATACCTCTATGGCTCTCTCACCACTGATTTCCCGCCATATACTGCCCTTCACCCTGAAGCTTCTCTATGCAAGCCTCCGGATATCAGTGACACCCCCATCCCTGAAAAAGAAGCTTTCCCGGAAAGGAGTCATATTCACCTTCTGGCACGGTAAAATGATCACCGGATGGCTCCTTGCACGGGACCTTTTTCCTGATAAAAACATAGTAGCCGTAGTAAGCCAGTCTGAAGACGGACAAGCTCTTTCCGACACCCTTGAAAAACTGGAATTTTCACTCATCCGTGGTTCCAGCTCCAAAGGGGGCGATGAAGTAAAACTTGAAATGCAGGGTGCTCTCCATCAAAAGAGTATAATTGTTCTAACCCCCGACGGCCCACGAGGCCCAGTCAATCAATTTAAATACGGCACTCTCCGCATGGCCGCCCGCAATCATTGCCCACTGATATTTGCTGAAATATGCTATGCAAACGCATGGAAACTAAAAAGCTGGGACAAGTTTGAAATCCCTAAACCGTTCACCAGAACGATTATAAAGCTTCACAGTATTGAAGTGCCTGAACTTGAAACCGAAGAAAAACTTCGCATTTACACAACAAACCTGTCAGACCGTCTCGGCCATGCATAACCCGTTCTCAGTACTCCTAAGACCAGTTGCACTCACCTATCGCTCTATCGTGCAGCTCCGCAATACACTTTTCGATCGCCAGATTTTCAGACCATGGAAATCGCCTATACCTGTTATCTCAATCGGAAACCTCTCAGCGGGCGGCACAGGAAAAACCCCTCTTGTCGACTGGGTAGTCAAGTACTATCTCTCAATTGGATGCAAACCCGCGATCATATCAAGAGGGTATTTACGCGAAACAAAAGGGGTGCAGCTCGTTTCAAACGGGCAGAAAGTCATGCTCAGCAGCAGAGAATCAGGCGATGAAACCGCCATGCTTGCATGGAACAACCCCGATGCAATTGTTGTAGTTGCGGAAAAACGAAAAAAAGCAGTAACCTATATCACCAATCATTTCGCTAAACGATTACCAGCAGTAATCATCCTCGACGATGCGTTTCAACACCGGGCTATTGATCGCAACCTCAACATAGCCATAATCAATGCAGCAGAGCCGTTTAAAAAAGCAAAAATGCTGCCCGAAGGCCGCCTGAGAGAACCCATGAAAAACCTCTCAAGGGCAGACCTCATAATACTCAACAAAATTACTGACGAAGAGACCGCCGAAACACTAGCAAAGGAAGTGGAAAAAACCGGAAAACCAGTCATAAAAGCCCGCATAAAAAACGGAGAGCTCATCTGCTTTTCAGGCACCTTTGCCACATCGGATGAAGCCCCTTCAGCAAATACCCTCAATGCCCTTGCATTTGCGGGAATTGCCACCCCCGAAAGCTTCCTCGACAGCCTCAAGAGCGAAGGGGTAAACATCGAAGCACACCGTTTTTTCCGTGACCATGAACCCTATAGCGCAAAAAAGCTACAATCCATTCGCCGCGAAGCCGAATCAAAAGGACTGAGCCTTATAACCACAGAAAAAGACTACTTCCGCATGCTCGGGCACCCAGAACTGATACGCATCATCACCTCAAGACCCTGTTATTATCTGAAAATCGAAGTAGATATTTTCGAAGGTAAAGAAAAATTCCAGACAATGCTGAAATCCGCAATCGGCAAATAAACCTTAAAATGTTTTTTAATAAAAACAGCAGTTATTCCTTTATAATTTTTGAAATTGCCTTGAACCGCTCCCCCTCCGCCACACGCAACAATTCAAAAACAGCCATTTCAGTACTTGTCAATGCAGCCCCCGCTTTTTCAATACAACGAATTCCAAGCATCTTGTTCTCTTCTGTTCTGGACGAAACAGCATCAGTCACCAGATGAACATTATATCCGAACTCAACAAGATCCACCGCAGTCTGATAAACACAGACATGCGTCTCAATGCCAACGACAAGAATATCATTACGGTTAAATGAACGAAGCTGCTTCATAAAATCCCCGTTACCACAGCAACTGAACGAAAGCTTCTCAACAGGAACATTTCCTCCCAAAAGCTCCCTCAAAGAATCAAGAGTATGCCCCAACCCTTTCGGGTACTGCTCAGTAACCAGCACCGGAACATCGAGAACAGAACAACTTCTCACGAGCTTACTGATATTCTTTTCCAGATCAGCCGAATGAAAAACACCCTGTGCCAACCTCCCCTGAACATCAATAATCAACAGTAACGCTTCCTTAGGTGTAATCATAAATATTATCCTCAACGAAAGATTAAAGAGATACAAATACAATATAAGCAGACAAATAAAACAACACCAGCAACCCTCTTATCCATCTCCCAGAGCACAGCGAGGGATATCATTTCGACACCACGCCCCAGAAAAAAAGCTCAATAAAATCTTTATAATTCATCCATACAAAAAATCCTTTGCCATATGTAACCCTGTCGATTACCTTTAAAACAAAGCATTCGCCTTTTACAACCTACCAATAGAACAATGAAAAAAATAGGTGTTCTTCTCTCCGGGTGTGGCTACCTTGACGGAGCCGAAATCCATGAAGCTGTTCTTACGCTCCTCGCGCTCGACAAAGCTGGCGCAGAAGCAGTATGTCTGGCACCAGATATCATGCAGCACGATGTAATCAATCATTACACTTGTCTGGAAATGAAAAACGAATCCCGCAATGTACTGGTCGAATCTGCTCGAATTGCCCGAGGCGCCATCACCAATCTGAAAGACATCAGCACACTAGCTCTCGACGCCCTTATCCTGCCCGGAGGGTTCGGAACAGCAAAAAACCTAAGCGATTACGCCTTTAAGGCAACCGAGTGCAAAGTCAATAGAGACGTAGCAATGGCTGTGCAATCGTTTTACAATGCAGGCAAACCCTTGGGTTTTCTCTGCATTTCCCCAGTCATAGCAGCAAAAATACTTGGCAAGGAACATATCGAACTGACCATCGGTAACGATCCCGAAACATCTGAACATATTAACGCTATGGGCGCCCGACACATCAACTGCCCGGTTTGGAACACCATTGTCAGCAGCGCCGGTAAAGTAATCAGTACTCCTGCCTATATGCTCGGACCATCAATAGGAGAAGTAGCCAAAGGCATTGATAAACTCGTCAGTGATCTGCTCAATCTACTCTGACTTGCGGTTCTTTTCATAAGGAACACCCGAGTCACGCGGGGCCGAAGCCTTTCCAACAAACCCTGCAAGCACAAACAGAGTGATTACATAAGGCAACGACTGCACGAGCTGAGAAGGAATCATTCCCGTCTGCAGCCAAATTTCCATTGATTCCGCAGCAGCAAACATAATGCTGGCAAGAGCAGCTCCAGCAGGAGTCCATTTCCCTATAATCATTGCAGCAAGCGCCATATAACCACGACCAGCTGACATATTGTCAGTAAACGTATGTTGCTGAAAAACAAGAAAAGCTCCGGCAAGTGCCGCCAGCGCCCCTGAAACCAGCACACCCGAATACCGCATCCGATCCACATGAATACCTGCCGAGTCCGCAGTTTCAGCACTTTCACCCGTCGCCCTCAGTCTCAACCCATAAGGAGTTTTAAAAAGCAGCCAATGACCGCCAATAACTGAAAAGACAGCAAGATAAACTAGCGGATCCATAAAAAGAAACGGCACATCAATCCCTGCAATCCGCTCCGAATTCATTGAACTGCCAAACAACAGGCTCAACCCGAACCGTGTAGCACCCATCACAAGAATATTGATGGCAATACCAGCTACAATCTGATCCGCCTTCAGAGTAACCGTAACAAATGCAAAAATCAAAGCCAAACAAAGCCCGCAGACCAGAGCCATAAGAACCCCGATCAGTGCCGAACCTGTTTTATACTGACCATAAGCAGCGCCAAAAGCGCCAATCAGAATCATCCCCTCAAGAGCAAGATTAACGACACCACCCCGTTCAGAAAAAGTAGCTCCAACGGAAGTAAGTGTATAAGGCACAGCCAGTCGTACGATTTGCAAAAAAATAACTAAAGGCTCAATTCCCATCATTAACAAAAATGAAATATCCTTTCTGGTAGTTTTTACAGCTATTTTTTTTATTAAATTTCTGTTCAAGCAAAAGTAGTCAACTTCCTCTGCTTTTTATACCACCTGCTCATGTTTTTTATCTTGTAAGAATAATAATTACTTCTTAAAATCATGCCAAATTCTGAGATTACCAGCGGAAAGGTTACCAGCAAACAGTACATCTACAGCTTCTCGGGAGGGTCTTCTGAGGGTGATGCATCCATGAAAAACCTTCTTGGCGGCAAAGGCGCCAACCTCGCCGAAATGGCCAACATCGGCCTCCCAGTCCCTCCTGGTTTCACCATTTCGACTGAAGTCTGCACTTACTACTACGACAACCAGAAAAACTATCCCAGAAATCTTTTCGAACATGATATCCCAGCTGCACTCCACCTGATTGAAGACGATTTAGGCAAAAAATTCGGTGACCCCGAAAACCCATTACTCGTCTCAGTCCGCTCAGGAGCAAGAGCTTCGATGCCCGGCATGATGGACACCATTCTCAATCTCGGCCTTAACGAAAAAACCGTGGATGGTCTCGCACGTAAATCAGGCAACCCCAGATTCGCCTGGGACTGTTACCGTCGTTTTGTACAGATGTACGGCGATGTTGTGCTCGATCTCAAACCAACCGATAAAAAACAGATAGACCCCTTCGAAAAAATTCTCGAACAAAAAAAACACGAACTCGGCATAAATCTCGACACAGAACTCAATGTCGACGACCTTAAGGATATCGTTGCCAAATACAAAGCCGCAATCCTTGAAAAAACAGGCAAGGTATTTCCTGAAGACCCCAACGAACAACTCATAGGAGCCATCGGTGCCGTCTTTAACAGCTGGAACAACGAACGCGCAATAGTATACCGCAAGCTCAACCACATTCCCGGCTACTGGGGCACAGCCTGCAACGTCCAGGCAATGGTCTTCGGCAACATGGGCGAAGATTGCGGAACCGGAGTCGCCTTCACCCGCGACGCAGCCACGGGCGACAATATCTTCTACGGTGAATTTCTCATGAACGCCCAGGGCGAAGATGTAGTAGCCGGTACAAGAACCCCACTCAAAATCGAACAGCTGAAGTCCGAAAATCCCCAAATCTATAATCAACTCGAAGAGATCCGTTCGATTCTCGAACACCACTACCACGACATGATGGACATCGAGTTCACTATCGAAAACAACAAACTCTTCATGCTCCAGTGCCGCGTAGGAAAACGAACAGGTATGGCCGCCGTTAAAATTGCTTATGACATGTTCAATGAAAAACTCATTGACGAAAAAGAGGCTCTCTTACGCATAGAACCCGAACAGCTCAACCAACTGCTCCGCCCTGTTTTCGACATTAAACAAAAACAAGCCGCCATTTCCGCAGGCAGACTCCTTGCAACAGGACTGAATGCTGGCCCAGGTGCTGCAACTGGAAAAATCTACTTTAATGCCGTAGATGCATACGAAGCAGAAAAACGTGGAGAAGCAGTTATCCTCGTCCGCATCGAAACTTCCCCGGAAGACATCAAAGGTATGGCCGCCTCCGAAGGCATCCTCACCGAACGTGGTGGCATGACCTCCCACGCAGCACTTGTAGCCCGCCAGATGGGCAAAGTCTGCGTTGTAGGCTGTGGAGCGCTCAATATCGACTACCAAACAGGAGAGCTCAGGGTTCAAGGCAACGACACCGTACTCTCTGAGGGTGATTACATCTCCATCGACGGCAGCACAGGCGAAGTCATAGCCGGAAAGGTAGCAACCAAAAACTCAGAAATTATCGAAGTCCTCGTCGATAAAACCCTCAGCCACGAAGACGCACCAACATGGCCCATCTACAAACAGCTTATGGAATGGGCAGATAAGTACCGTAAACTCAACATCCGCACCAACGCCGACCAGCCCGATCAGGCTGAAATCGCCATTACCTTCGGAGCCGAAGGCATAGGACTTTGCCGCACCGAACACATGTTCTTCGGAGGAGAGCGCATAGACGCCATGCGCGAAATGATTTTAGCCGACGATATCGCTGGCCGCAAAATAGCGCTTGATAAGCTGCTCCCTTACCAGCGCGAGGACTTCTACGGACTTTTCAAAACAATGGGTTCACGCCCCGTCACCATCAGGCTTCTCGATCCGCCACTGCATGAGTTCCTGCCACACACTGACGAGGAAATCAAAGCCTTGGCCATAAAAATGGGCAAAACGTTTGAAGATCTCAAGAGCCACATAAACGCTCATCACGAATTCAACCCAATGCTCGGGCTCCGCGGATGCAGACTCGGTATCCTCCACCCTGAAATCACCATGATGCAGGTACGCGCTATTATTGAAGCCGCCTGCAGGCTAAAAAAAGAAGGGCTCGAAGTCGTCCCTGAAATCATGGTACCACTAATCAGTACGTTGAAAGAGCTCGAAATCACCAGCGAAGTCATCCACAAAACAGCCCGAAGCGTCATTGCTGAAAAAGGAACCGGCATAAAATACCTCGTAGGCACCATGATCGAAGTACCCCGTGCCGCACTGACTTCCGATCAGATAGCAACAGCTGCCGACTTCTTCAGTTATGGCACAAACGACCTCACCCAGATGGCTCTCGGCATGAGCCGCGACGACTCCGGCCAGTTCCTGCCAATCTACCAGCAGCAGGATATCTTCCCACGCAACCCCTTCGAGTCAATCGATAAAGAAGGTGTAGGCCGATTGATAAGCATGTCCGCAAAAGAAGGCAGAGCCGTCAAACCCGATCTCAAGCTCGGCATCTGCGGCGAACACGGCGGCGACCCTTCAACAGTAGAGTTCTGCCACCAGATAGGCCTTAACTATGTTTCATGCAGTCCCTACAGAGTGCCAATTGCCCGTTTAGCAGCAGCAAGAGCAGCACTGAAAGGCTGACCCACACAACACATAGAAAAAGAAGAGGCGGCCTAAGCCGCCTCTTCTTTTTCTATCTTTTCTTTCTTTACTGAGCTTCCTTCTTCTTAAAAAACATGCAGCCGCCTTCAGCAACGACATCCTTGCCAAAACAAGTCCCCGCAGCTGGATCATCAACCTTTTGAGTAAAACTTTGACAATCCTGACACTGTTTACCTTTTTCAGCTTGCTTCTGGTAAATAATTTCCATATTGAATGTTGCTTAATGTTTTGCGTTATTTATCAATCAAAAACAATATCCACCCGATTACTCAGCTTGATAATAACCAGTCAGATGAACCAAATATAAATCAGAAACTTTTTTCACAAAGTTTTTTTCAAAAAAAAGAAACCATAGCATTCATCCTACCGTTGAGCTAAACAGGAATAATCAAGGGCAATATTAGTCACGCAGTAAAGGGATCATAGAAAATACACATGGAATTCAGCCATATCAACATCAGGGGAGCAAGAGTCCACAACCTCAAAAACATCTCTCTTGATATTCCGCGCAACAAATTTGTTGTCATTACCGGCCTTTCAGGTTCGGGAAAATCCAGCCTTGCCTTCGACACCATCTATGCCGAAGGACAACGCCGCTTCATGGAAACACTTTCACCTTATGCCCGTCAATATATCGGTAGCATTGAACGCCCAGACGTTGACTATATAGAAGGTTTGTCACCAGTCATCTCCATCGACCAGAAAAGCACAAACCGCTCACCTCGCTCAACAGTTGGAACCATAACCGAAATTCACGATTTTATCCGCCTGCTCTACGCCAAAGCAGGCAGACGCTACGACCCCGTGACCGGTCATATGCTGCAGAAGCAAAGCGAAGAAAGTATCTCCGATGCTATTCTCGCCCTGCCCCAAGGCACAAAAATCCAGATACTCTCCCCACTCGTCACCGGACGTAAAGGGCACTACCGCGAACTTTTCGAACGACTGCTGCTCAAAGGTTTTCTCCGTGTCCGTATCGACGGAAAATACCGGGAAATGGAAAAAAACATGCAGATTGAGCGCTACAAAAGCCACTCCATCGAACTTGTCGTAGATGGTATAGTAATCGCCCCCGACTGTGAAGAACGCCTCAAACAGGCGCTCAAACTTGCCATAAGCATGTCAGAGCACAAATCATCCGTCATCTGCGACCCAGTTGAAAGCGATCTGAAAGAACTCACCTTCAGTACACGCTATGCATATTCCGACGGCTCGGTACCTGTCGATACCCTTGCACCAAACCACTTCAGCTTCAACTCTCCATACGGCGCCTGCCCCGAATGCAACGGTCTCGGAGAGCTCATGCAGCTTTCAGGCGAACTCATGGTCCCCGACGCAACACTCTCCCTCAACGAAGGAGGTATTGATCCATTCGGCAAATCCGGAAAACGCAACCTCTGGCAAGTCATCAAAGCAATTGCCCGCGAATTCGATTTCACCCTAGACACCCCGATTGCAGATATACCACGACCGGCACTTGAAATCCTCATTAACGGATCAGGCAGTCGTACCTTCGACGTAAGCTACAGCTACTCAGGCCACGACACTCTCTACCCGCAGCCGTTTCCAGGAGCACTTACCTATGTCGAAGAAATCCGTAACAATGCCAGCACCCCAAAAGTAAGAGAATGGGCTGAAAGCTACATGATCCGCCAACCCTGTCCATCATGCAAAGGCGCACGACTGCGCAAAGAAAGTCTGCTGGTTAAAATTAATGACCTCAACATCGCCGAATCTGAAGCACTCCCTCTTCCTGAAGCCCTAGCCTTTTTCACAGCACTTCCGGAAAAGTTGACACCAAAAGAGCAGCTTGTCGCCACTCCAGTGCTCCACGAAATTGTCAAACGCATTGAATTTCTTTTGAATGTTGGGCTCAGCTACCTCTCAATTGACCGCAGCTCCCAGACACTCTCAGGCGGCGAAGCACAACGCATCCGACTTGCCTCACAGCTTGGCTCACAACTCAGCGGAGTACTCTATGTGCTCGACGAACCCAGCATAGGCCTACACCAGCGCGACAACCACAAACTTATTACCTCCCTCAAACGCCTCCGCGACCTCGGCAACACCGTCCTTGTAGTTGAGCACGACAAAGACACCATGCTCGAAGCCGATGAAATCATCGACCTCGGACCAGGAGCAGGAGAATACGGCGGCGAGATAGTCGCCCAAGGCCCAGCAACATCTCTCGACCCCAACTCACTGACCGCGAAATATCTCAGCGGAGCCCAGCAGGTTTATTTCAAAGGAGAGGAAAAAGATCCAGCAACCGAACAGCAATTCCTTCACTTAAAAGGATGTCGCGGCAACAACCTCAAAAATATCGACATAACCATTCCCCTCCGTTCACTGGTCAGCATAACAGGGGTCAGCGGTTCAGGCAAATCAACAATCATAAACGAAACACTCTTCCCAATACTGGCACGCCACTTCTATCGATCCAAACTGCTCACCTATCCCTACGACAGCATCGAAGGTATCAGCCAGATCGACAAAGTAGTTAACGTCGACCAGTCACCGATTGGCCGCACACCACGCTCCAACCCGGCAACCTATACCGGCGCATTCACCTTCATCCGCGACTTCTTCACCCGCCTCCCCGAAGCGCAAATCAGAGGCTACAAAGCAGGTCGCTTCAGCTTCAATGTCAAAGGCGGCCGCTGCGAAGTCTGCCAGGGAGCAGGCACCCGAAAAATAGAAATGAACTTTCTCCCCGACGTCTACGTCCAATGCGAAAACTGCAAAGGAGAACGCTACAATCGCGAAACCCTGCTGGTAAAATACCGCGGGAAATCCATCGCCGATGTGCTTGAAATGACCATTACCGAAGCCGCAGAATTCTTCACCGACTTCCCCCGCATCCTCCGCATCCTCACCACCATGCAAAGCGTAGGACTTGGCTACCTCAAACTCGGCCAACCCTCTCCAATGCTCTCAGGCGGCGAAGCACAACGCATCAAACTATCCTCCGAACTTGCCAAAATACAAACAGGCAACACCCTCTATATTCTTGACGAGCCAACCACCGGCCTGCACTTCCAGGACATTCAACACCTCCTCGAAGTTCTCCGTAAACTCGTCGACAAAGGCAACAGTGTCATCATCATCGAACACAACCTCGACATCATCAAAAACAGCGACTGGATAATAGACATCGGCCCGGAAGGAGGCCAAGAAGGAGGGAAAATAATTGCAGAAGGAACCCCACAGGAAATAGCCCAGATGGACCACTCATACACCGGAAGATTCCTTAAAATGGAAATGAACGGAATAAAATAAAACCGCTTTGAATATGAGATTTAGAGGGGATAGAGTAAGCGTTTCAGCCTTATCCCTTCCCTCTTACCCTCAAATGAATTCCTCATAATAATCAAGATCTTTATGGAAGGTCTCCTCAAGCGCGGCCAACGAAAAGAAGGCAGCAATCATGCAGATACCCCCAACCACCAACGCCCCCGACTCCATCCCTAAAAACCCTCTGGTG
>Ga0194037_1001366_pt1 | contig 17694 bp, 16 predicted proteins | sample JunL306m_MetaG_FD_148653 | JGI IMG/M metagenome (GOLD analysis project Ga0194037, IMG submission 148653) | Anoxic zone freshwater microbial communities from boreal shield lake in IISD Experimental Lakes Area, Ontario, Canada - Jun2016-L304-6m | ecosystem: Environmental > Aquatic > Freshwater >...
TGAATTTATCCATACAGCCACCCTCCTTCATGATGATGTCGTTGATGAGTCCACCCTCCGAAGGGGTCGAGAAACCGCAAATGCCGCTTTTGGCAATGCAGCCAGCGTTCTCGTGGGGGATTTCCTGTACTCCAGAGCCTTCCAGATGATGATTGGCCCAAATGACCTGCGCGTTATGCAGATTCTGTCGGATGCTACCAATACGATTGCGGAAGGTGAAGTCTTGCAGTTGCTCAATATGAATGACCCGGAGGTAGATGAAACAAGCTACTTGCAAGTGATTCGCTACAAAACTGCCAAACTTTTTGAAGCATCAACCGAGCTGGGCGCAATGTTAGCTAACGCAACAGATGTGCAGTGCGAACAGGCTGCGGCATTTGGTCGCCACATTGGTACCGCATTCCAACTCATGGATGATCTATTAGATTACACCGCCAATGCAGCGCAGATGGGCAAGAATGCTGGTGATGATTTACGTGAAGGTAAGCCGACATTACCTCTCATTTACTTGCTAGAAAACGGCAGCAATGAAGAGCGTCTTTTAGTGCGGGCAGCTATTCAACAAAATCAAGATTTGCCAGATGATGTATTTATACAAATTTTGAATGCCGTACAAACTTCTGGCGCTTTAGATTACACCCAAGCTGCGGCCAAACGTGAAGCAGACTTGGCTTTAGCATGTATTCAAGATTTCCCAACTAACGACGCCACATTAGCATTACAGGCCTTGTGCGAGTACTCTCTCGCTCGCCAGACTTAAAAGAAATTAATTTCCGATACTTTTCATTCTCAAATCGCGTGCAGTGATACGTACCTGCTCTGCCTCTTCCCTCAAGCGTGAAATTTCTTGCGTAGATAATCTTTCCAGATTTGAGTAATCCAATTTCCATGAGGGGTCTGCAGACCAGATCAATGGTGACTGCACAGTCGTGCGCGGTGTAGAGGCCGATTCTAAAAGACATAGTGCTAACTCAAAGTTCAGCGCCTGAGAATCAAGATCATTAGGCTTTGCTGCGGCATTTCCCAGAGGGAAATCACTAAACAAGAATCTTGGTACTCCGCAATATTCAACAATATCTTTTGCAGCGCCCATCACAACCGTAGAAATACCGTTTGCCTCTAGATACCGTGCTAACAAACTTTGACTCTGATGACATATCGGGCAATTCGGAATTAAAACTGCGACATCCACTTTGTCAGCACGCAACATTTCCAAAATGAGTGGCGCATCTATTTCTAAAGTATGCCGCTGGCTACGATTCGTCGGTAAACCATAAAAATTCGGTGACAGCGCATTCACTCTTCTAGTCTGAACTGCTTGTTTGGCTATCGCTAAGGGAAACCAACAAGCACTATCTTCCATATTGGCATTTTTACGATCAATACCTACGTGAGCAATTCTTAAATCGATATCAGCATCCAGAGAGTTTTGATAAGGCTGGTAAAACTTTGCGGTAGCGTTGTAAGGCGCGCCTGGGCCTTGAAGACCTTTATTGGGGTCATAAGGAACAGCGGTTGTAATGAGGCCCAACACAGATTGATTCAGTGGTTTTTGCAGTGCTGTAAATGGCGCTTCAATGTAATGTGCCCAGATATAAGGGTTCTCATAGCCCAAGCCTAGGTAATAACTACGGGTACGCTCAATATAGCGAATGGGCTGATCCAATTCTGGTGCAAAAGTAAGCTCAGAAGCCTTAGACATCAGTTGATCCCTGTAAGATATTGCCTATCAAATATTAACTTCACAGGAACCTATTATGGCTCAATGGCTTAGATTTCAGCATCAAGGAAAAAGTGGTTTAGGACAGTTGCAGGGCGAGCAAATCGCGGTTTATTCGGGCGACTTGTTCAACGATCCAAAACCTACGGGTGAAACCCTCAAATTAGCCGATGTCACGATTGATATCCCGTGCATCCCATCAAAAATGGTTGCAATGGTGGATAACTTCCATGCACTTGTTACCAAACTGGAGCACGCAGTACCTGCCGAACCTTTGTACTTCCTTAAAGGAAATAACTCCTTTTTAGCCGCCAATCAAATTATTCGTACACCTAAGTCCTACTCTGGCAAAGTAGTTTATGAGGGTGAGCTTGGAATCGTAATTGGCAAGCACGTCCATGAAGCTGATGAAGCTGAGGCTGCAAAAGCGATTTTTGGTTATACCTGCATTAATGATGTCACCGCTATTGAAATACTCAACCGTGATCCAGGTTATGCGCAATGGACACGCTCCAAGAGCTTCAATACCTTTGGTGTCTTTGGCCCTTACATCACTACCGGTGTAGATCCAAACAAATTAATTATTAAGACCATTCTCAATGATCAAGAGCGTCAAAACTATCCGATTGCAGATATGATTTTCCCGCCAGCAAAATTAGTCAGCCTAATTTCGCAAGATGTTCCGCTGCAGGCAGGTGACATCATCGCTTGTGGCACCTCAGTGGGGGTTGGCTCAATGAAACCTGGTAGCAATGTCAGCATCATCATAGATGGTGTTGGTCGCCTCGATAATCGCTTCGAATAATACCGCCATCCTTTCAACAAAAAGCCTTGCTATATTGAGTAGCAAGGCTTTTTTAATGCTGAAAATTGACTACGTATTTTTTTGTTACTTAATAACCTGAAACAGATGGCAAGGCCAAGCTGCCTTTAGAGGCCTGCACGTTTTCATCCAAATACTTTGTCAAAGCAAAGACAGCATTCAAACAAGGTGTTGGTGTTTGCGTAATCTTACCCAACTCAATCGCGGAGCCCAACAGCGCATCGATCTCTAAGCTGCGACCAGCCTCTAAGTCTTGCAACATCGAAGTCTTATGCCTACCCACTTTTTCAGCGCCTGCAATACGACGCTCAATATCAACCCGGAAGGTGGCACCCAACTTTTCTGCAACAGTTTGCGCTTCAGCCATCATGTTGCGTGCTAATTCTTTGGTCAATGGATATTGGCAAATGCCTTCCAAAGTTCCATGCGTTAGAGCGCTGATTGGATTAAAAGTCATGTTGCCCCACAACTTAAGCCAAATCTCTGAACGAATGTCTTCCAAAATAGGTGACTTAAATCCAGCTGCGCCCATCATCTCTGATATCTTCTGAATCCGCTCTGTAGGCTTACCATCCAACTCACCCAACGGGAAACGATTTCCCTCTACGTGACGAATCACACCGGGGGCTTGAGTAAAGGTTGCAGGGTAAACAACGCAACCAATAATATTGCTTGGGTTAATCGCATTCTTGGCTACGCCACCTGCATCAACTGTCTCAACCGAATGATCTTGATACTCACCGCCGAGCTTTTGGAAATACCACCAAGGAATACCATTTTGCATCGGAATTAAAATAGTCTCTGGACCCATGATGGCTGCTAAGTCATCAATAATCGGCTCAACTTGATGTGCCTTAACCGCTAACATCACTACGTCTGGGGCTTCAACGTCTCTAATTTTTTCAACTGCCTTCACTTCAGCTACCAAAGGCTCTGGCTGGTCGTCCATGATTAATGCCAAGCCACGTTCCTTGATTGCCGCTAAAGTTGCGCCGCGTGCTACAACGGTTACTTCATTGCCAGCTCGCGCCAACATGACAGCGAGGTAGCCGCCAATTGCGCCACCGCCGCCAATTACACAGATTTTCATAGGAACCTTATAAGAATAAATAAATTTTGTATTAGTTAAATATTAGATGAGAATATTTTGTGGCACAACACATTTGATTGCCTAATATTTAGGCAAAAGAGAATTTAGACTGGCTTAAGTAGATCTTTAGAGACATGGCTGCCTAAGACCATCCCCATAATGCTAGCCAATAAGCCCGCTAACTGTGGCGGCAAAATAGCATTTGGCGCCAAAATTTCGCAACTGATCCATACGGCCAGACCGCAGACTACCGACAGCAGACCACCCAAAGAATTTGCTTTTGGCCAGTACACCCCAAATGCTAGAGGCGCAAATGCTGCAACTAAGGTTACCTTATACGCACTCTCAACCATCTTGAAAATCGATAGCTGAGAATTAATAGCAAAGAAAGTAACCACTACAGAAAAACATAAGACAGTGATACGCATGATTTTTAGCAACTCTTGGTCAGTTAAGTGTTTAAAAAATCCTCTCACAATATTTTCTGCAAACGTTACCGACGGGGCGAGCAACGTTGCACTAGCGCAACTCTTAATTGCCGATAGCAGAGCTCCAAAGAACATCACCTGCGCAAGTAATGGTGCATGATTCAGAATCAATTTTGGCAGAATCATCTGTGGATCAGTATGCAAATACTGCTTCACTAAATCTGGACTAATCAGTGTTGCCGAATACGCCAAATACATTGGCACAAAAGCAAAAATAAAGTAAAGGACACCACCTAAGATTGCCGCCTGTACAGCAATGTTGACGTTCTTAGAGGAGGTGATGCGTTGAAAAACATCCTGCTGAGGAATTGAGCCAAGCATCATGGTGCATAAAGCAGCAACAAAACCCAATATGGAAGCCAGATTCATATCTGGCCAGAAGTTACTAAATTGCCCTGCGGCAGCTGCATGCTCAATGACGACAGCAACTCCACCAGTTTGCCCAGCCATCTCTCCGCCGATATAGAGCATACCAATCACGATAATGATCATTTGAATAAAGTCGGTAATCGCAACCGACCACATACCGCCAAATAAGGTGTAAATCAACACACTGCCAGCACCAATAATCATGCCACCCGTCTGAGAGATGCCGCCATCAGACACCACATTAAATACGAGACCTAAAGCTTTAATTTGTGCAGCAACCCAACCTAAATAAGAGACCACAATACAAAGTGTCACCAATACTTCAACGGTGCGTCCATACTTTTCACGAAAGAAATCGCCAATGGTAAGCATGCGGCGGTTATAGAGATGGCGAGCAAAAAAGAGGCCAACTAAAATTAAACACATGGAAGAGCCGAAAGGGTCGGCAACGACGCCACCTAAACCCTCTTTTAAAAAAGTAGCAGGCACACCTAAAACTGTTTCGGAACCAAACCAAGTAGCAAAAACAGTTGCCGTAACAATTGGCAGCGGAAGGCTATGGCCAGCAGCAGCAAAGTCAGCGGTATTTTTAACCCGTAAGGCAGCCCATAATCCAATGCCAATGGATATAAGCCAATAAATGATGACGAACCAAATGAGCACGCCCTATTTCTCCTTACATAATTTGGTGAAATTATATGGCCATGTCACTTTTACTAGTAAGGGAATTTGTACTAATTTAGGGCACGCCACTCTGACATAATCCAAGGGTGAATCTATCTCAAATGAGCCTTAGCGGAAACCCGAGCACAGATATGGCTTATCAAAAAGCTATTTTGGGCTCAGTCTCCCGCACCTTTGCTCTTACTATCCCGCTTTTACCCCCCATGATTGAAAAAGTGGTGGGTAATACGTATTTGCTTTGCCGAATTGTTGACACTATTGAAGATGCAGCAGATTTGAGTCCGGAGACCAAGCAAAATCTTTCTCAATTATTTTTAGATGCAGTCCTGGGGAAGGTGTCCGTTGAGTCTTTTGTAGAGCCCTGCCTAAAGGCCCTAAATCATTACGGCAATCAAGATGAGTTAGATCTGATTGCCCACACCCCAACCGTTTTACGAATTTTGCATACTTGCTCTCAGGATGATCAGGCGGCAGTCAGTCGCTGTATCTCGATCATGTCAGAAGGTATGTCTTATTTTCATGGCAAACAAACTCAGGCAGGTCTAAAAGACTTAGGTGAGTTTGAGAAATATTGTTATGTTGTTGCGGGCGTAGTGGGAGAACTTCTAACCACTATTTTTAGCAATCACTCGGCTGCATTTGCAAAAAACATCAAGGGTCACGATGAACTCGCTCTTGCCTTTGGTCAAGCCCTACAAATGACCAATATTTTGAAAGATTCACCCGAAGATCACGCACGTGGCGTATCTTGGAAGCCTGCTGATATCAGTCAAAAAGGGCTTTTAAAGATTTCCTATCAAAAACTCCAAGACTCCCTAAGCTACATTCTTCTCATTCCAAAAGAAGAGCTCGGAATGCGGCGTTTTTGCTTCTTGGCCTTTGGCTTAGCAGTAATGACGCTTTCACAGATTGCTAAACGCGAAGAATTTAGTAATCAAGATGAGGTGAAGCTCTCTAGAAAGACGGTAATGGCTTTTTACACCTTTACTCAATTTGCAGTAAAAAGTGATGCGCTCATGCAGATCTTTTTTAATACATTTTCCACAGCTCTCAGAAAAGCAATCTGAGATTACAGCGCGCCCTCGTGGATTAAAAGCCATAATTTGATTTGGCGATATAAACCCGGCGCATTTTCCTTCATAAAACCCCCAATCCCTTGTGCAGAAACGACTCGGTGACACGGTGCGATTAAGGGATAGGGATTAGCACCACATGCCGTTCCCACTGCACGCGGACCGCTCTTAAGCTTTTTTGCAATCTCGCCATAGGTTTTGGTTTTACCAACTGGTATGGCCTGAATGCTTCTCCACACCCTTTGCTGATGCTCGGTTCCTAATGGCTTTAACGGCAGATCAAGCTGATGATGCGCATTCCGAAAGTAGGCTTTGAACTGCTTTTCGGCCTCTCTTGCTAATTGGTTTTTAGGGCTCACTAAGCTGGCGGAAGTGGGCAGGTAATCAATTCTAGATAACATCAAACTGCCATCAACCAGCTCAGTCAAAATACCCAATCTTCCAAAAGGGGCTGCAATGACGCAATATTGAGCGCTATCTGAGAAAGCTTGTTTTTTAACTGGGGCCATTAGTAGTGATTCTCACATAATTAAACACTGAAGACGACACTACTTTCTTTCATATCTATAGCATGTGAAATGCCACTTTGCTATATTGTTTCATCCTTACTTTTTGCAGGCAGCCCCCATGGACACCTTTTTTGACGATTGGCCTTTTTATAGCCAAGTTGCTCTAGTCGTCTTTTTACTGGCTCTTTCTGGCTTTTTCTCAATGGCCGAAACCAGCATGCTGTCATCAAATCGCCATCGCCTTCGTGCCATGGCTGGAGCTGGCAATAAAGGGGCTGCCTTAGCAGAGCGACTCCTCAAGCGCATTGATTCGCTTTTATCAGTGCTCTTAATTTCCAATAACCTCATCAACACCATTCTGCCAATCCTAGTGACTGGCATTGCCCTGCATATCTTTGGTGATAGCGGACTTGTACTTTCTATCGCAACTTTAGTAGTTGCTTTGCTGATTATTATTTTTAGTGAAATCACCCCAAAAGTTATAGGGGCAGCCTTTCCAGAAAAGATTGCTTCTCGAGTCGGTTGGTTCATTCTGCCGCTGAGCTTTTTACTAAAACCCTTGCTGTGGTTTATTAATAGCTTTGTATCGGGCTTGATGAAGATCTCGGGGCTGCAATCTTCCTCAGATAGCAGAACCATGAGTAAAGAAGAATTGCGTAGCTTGGTGCTGGAATCCAACCGCTTTGTATCAAACCATCATCGTAATATTTTGCTAAACCTATTTAACCTAGAAAATATTACAGTTGACGATGTGATGACTCCAAGGTCGAAGATTGAAATTCTGGATCTCTCGCGACCGATTGAAGAAGTGATTCAACAGCTAGAAACCTGCTATCACAATAAGTTACCTGTCTGTGATGGTGATTCTGAGCGCATTGTGGGCATCCTTTCCGTTAAGAAGGCCTTGTCACTATTGGGTGATACGGACTTAAAACATGAAGACTTTAAATCCTTATTAAATGAACCCTATTTCATTCCAAGTGGAACGCCAGTTCTACAACAAATGCAGTTCTTTCAAGATAATCAACAACGCTTAAGTCTGGTCGTCAATGAATATGGTGAAGTTCTTGGTCTCGTAACCTTTGAAGACATAGTGGAAGAACTCATTGGCGAATTCACAACCTCTTTTTCTAATCTTTCAACTGATCCCCAATGGTTAGTGAATGGCACCTATCTGGCTAGCGGCACTGCATCTCTAAGAGATCTCAATCGTTTACTAAATCTCAATCTACCCTTGGATGGTCCTCGTACCCTTAATGGCCTGATCCTAGATAAGCTCGAGGCAATACCGGATCATGATGTCAGCCTACGAATTGCAGGCATCGTAATGGAGATTGTCCAATTTGATGAGCAGGGCGTAAAGACCGTCAAGCTCTATCGACCCTCAGGCACTCAAGAGCAAGATTGAGCGGCACTCATGATGACTCACTCATTATTCGCACCTGGCATGAAATCGCAGTTAATGCGCTGGAATCTAGGGCGAGTGATATTCATATTGAAGCTGGACCACAAGCTACTTTAGTCCGCATTCGGGTAGATGGCTTGCTGCAAGTACAAGCGCAATTTGAAATTGAGCTTCATGAACGACTAATTACTCGCATCAAGATACTAGCGCGTCTTGATATTGCTGAAAAACGCCTGCCACAAGATGGCCGACTCTTAATTGGTCCTGATTTTTCTAAACCTAATATTGATTGCCGAGTTTCGATCCTTCCTACTCTGCATGGTGAAAAAGTAGTTGTTCGAATTTTGCCCAATTGCATCAACGATCTTGCTATCGAACAAGTTGGCTTACTCCCAGAACAATTAGCAATATTTCAAAATGCTCTGAACCAGGTCAATGGTTTGATATTGGTAACCGGCCCTACTGGTAGCGGTAAGACCAGAACCCTCTACAGCTGTTTACGTACCCTAAATAAAAGTCATCGCAATCTTTGCTCTATAGAAGATCCGATTGAAATTTGCCTACCTGGCGTGAATCAAGTGGCGTATCACCCTCGCTCAGGCTTAGATTTTCCAACAATTATCCGCGCCCTGTTGCGGCAAGATCCAGACGTCATCATGATTGGTGAAATTCGAGATAGCGCTACTGCCCAACTTGCTATACAAGCAGCGCAAACTGGGCATCTTGTCTTGAGCACACTTCATACTCGCAATGCTAGAGGTGCATTAGCTAGATTAAAAAGTTTAGGTATTGACCAAGAGTCTCTTGAATCTTGCTTGCGTAGCGTCAGCTCACAACGCTTGGTTCGAAAGATATGTCGGCAATGTCTAGGAAGGAATATAGAAGAAATTAGCCAATGCCCTACCTGCAAAGGGACTGGTAGCTATGGTCGCATTGGGGTACATGAAGTATTAAGCGCATCGCATTTATTTAATCCATCTTTAAAGTATTCAAATATGTATGAGGCTGGTCTTCAGTATGTAAAAGCAGGTTTGATTCAAGAGGTCGATCTACAGACTGAGGTCGGAACATGGCACTAAGCAAATCGGATCAACTTACATTTGCGCAGCAGCTCTTGTCACTTTTAACTGTTGGGCTTCCACTGCTAAATGCTATAGAGCTCATTCTTGTAACTAGTCCAAAACATTGGCAACGCTGTTTGAGTAATTTGCGAACTCTGTTGAGGCAAGGAGAAAGCCTGTCTCAAGCCTTGCTAGCACAGAGAAGCCAGTTTTCTGCGGAATTTATTAATCTCATTAGAGTCAGTGAGCGCACCGGAAATATTGAGCTGGCACTACAAACCATTTGCCGGCAACTTGAGGCTCAAATTGAATTACAGCGTAAGGTCCAACAAGCTTTGAGCTACCCCGTCATCACACTTGCCAGCTCCTTTCTGCTGATTCTGGTGATGATGATTTGGGTTGTGCCAGTATTTAAGGATGTCTTTGCCCACTTTCAGGCTGAGTTGCCAGCGCCTACCAAAGTGCTCATTCAGATATCTACCGTCATTGAACATTTTTTCCTAGAAATAACGGCGCTTCTAATAAGTAGCGCTGGAATATTGCTACTCTGCTGGCTCAAAATGCCCCGGTTGCAGAAAAAATGTGATCGACTGAGTTTTTGCATTCCGATGCTAGGTAAATTATTTCGCCTGGCAACACTGACCTACTGGTGCAGAACTTTGGGACATTTATTGGACTCAGGCTTAGCACTTCCCGATGCACTTCGTGTGACTGCGCAATCCTCCAATCATTGGCTTAGCCATGACCTCAGTGCAGAAGTCTTCAAGCACCTTACCAGGGGATGGCCACTGGGTGACGCACTGATTCGCGCTGACCCTAAACAGGTCTTATTTGATCTTGAAACTTTACAATTATTACGAATCGCTGCGGAAAGTGGATCCCTTCCCCAAATGCTGGGCAAACGAGCAAATACTCTAGGCTCTCAACTCAGTAACCGCCTTAATACCTTAAGTCAAAGCTTAGAACCCTTGCTGATCATTTTTGTTGGAATTATTATTGGCAGTCTTGTCATAATCCTATATCTTCCAATCTTTAATCTAGGGCAGATTGTGTAATGAGCTCTTTGGCAGTCATTGACCTGATTCGGCTTTTGCTAATTTTGGTATTGGCTTATTTAGCCTTCATTGATTTACGTACTTTTCGATTGCCTGATCTCATTACTTTGCCACTCATTTTTGTAGGCCTTTGTTTTAATGGTTTCTCAAACCTAGCATTTGTAGGCCCTCAAAAATCTATCCTTGGTGCGCTATTGGGCTATTTATTGTTATGGCTATTGAATCGCCTATATCGATACATGAAGAAGGAAGATGTCATTGGCATGGGTGACGCCAAGCTCTTAGGTGCTCTAGGTGCCTGGCTCGGTTGGAGCGCCCTGCCCGGCATCCTATTCATAGCATCAGCCTCTGGAATCTTTGGTGGCATCCTCTGGCTCAGACTCAATAAAAAAAATCATAGGTCGCCATTTCCTTTTGGACCATTTCTGATCTTTGCTGGCATCATTGAGTTGTTATGGCCACAGTTGCTACAAAATCTACTACTGAGCAATCCGACCTAAGCGCACTAAAGGGGCACATACCCCTGATTGGCTTAACCGGAGGCATTGGCTCTGGAAAAACTGTAGTCAGTGACTTGCTGGCCAAGCTTGGTGCCGGCATCGTTGACACAGACCTCATTGCCCACCAAATTACCGCGCCTAATGGGGCTGCAATCTCACTGATTGCGAAACAATTTGGTCCAGACTTTATCGGAGCTGATGGCGCACTTAATAGAGACAAGATGCGCTCCTTAGTGTTTACTAGTCCGGAAGCCAGAAAATCCCTAGAAACAATTACCCACCCACTGATACGCCAAGAAACTACTAGGCAAGCCTTGCAGTTAAATAAAGACGGTGCACCATACCTCGTCTTCGTTGTGCCCTTGCTCATTGAGTCTGGATCCTGGAAGAATCTGATTGATTGTCTAGTAGTCGTGGACTGCCCCAAAGAGACCCAAATTCAAAGAGTGATGCAGCGCAGCAATTTATCCGAAGAAGAGATTGCAAGAATTCTGGCGGCTCAGGCTAGCCGAGAAGAGCGCCTGAAGCATGCCAATGTAGTGATTGAAAACCAGGGAAGTCTTCAGGAATTAGAGGTAGAGGTACAAAACTTGCATCAAAAAATCTTACAGATTCAGAAGGATCAACTCAGTTCGTCATAGAATATGGGCTTGTGATTGTCTACGAATACCCATTTAACGAATTAGTTCGAAGTATGCTTCGGCTGGAGTATTTGTTCGCCCGTTTTAATCACTTCCTACGCTCAGATGATCCAGAGCTTCACCATAACGCCATCTCTATTTTGTTTGATCTTGGTGATATTGGTGCAAGAGGCGATATCAAGTCTTTATTGCTCAAAGAATTCGAGCGCCAAAAATATGCGCTCAATGGTCTCAAGTCATCACAGAAGGTAGACCAAGAAGCTCTAACCCAAACTCTGGCTGAAATTGATTGTGCTGCTAGTAGCATCAACCATTCTGCTGGCAGACCCAACTCAGCCATTACTGAGAGTGAGTGGTTAAATGCGATTCGCACTCGACTGAATATTCCAGGCGGGACAAGTCCCATTGATTTACCTAGCTATCACGCATGGAAAAATAGTCCTTCAATCGAGCGCCGCAAACTTTTAGAAAATTATGTGGCACCACTCTTGCCATGGCAAGAATCGTGTCAATTATTTTTGCGCCTATTGCGTCAGTCTGGCGAAGCAAAAGAAGTGCTTGCTAACAATGGCTCATTTCAGCAAGCGCCTTCTGGCAAGGTATATCAATTAATGCGCATTACATTGGAAGATGACGCGCTCTTCTCAGAAATCAGCGCTAATAAATATTTACTCTCAGTACGCTTCCTAAAAGCCGATGGGGCCAAAAAGGCACAGCTTGTTAATGCGGATGTGCCATTTAAACTGACACTCTGTCAGTTTTAAGCCAAAGACCTTCTAAGGCACTCCAGCATTGGCCAAGCGGCTGGCAGCAAGGGGCTCACACTCGGAGCCTGAGCGTTAATGAACTCCCAAGATAGCGCTTGCCCCTCACGCCCTATAGGCTTGCCTGTCCAATCACGGATGATGCTGACATATAAGCGGACATAAGCATGTGGATAGTCATGTTCCAAGACAGTTAATTCTTGGCTAGACTGAATATCGATACCAAGTTCTTCCTGCAGCTCACGCTGTAAAGCCTGAAAAATAGTTTCACCTTTTTCAACTTTTCCACCTGGAACTTCCCAGTAGCCAGCATATGGTTTACCTTCAGGTCTCTGACCTAAAAGATAGCGGTTTTCCCCATCTAGCAATATTCCTGCAGCAACAACAGTCACAGGACGATTCATTTCATTCATAGAAATAAATCATCTTAAGCGTGAGAGCCAGCCCAGTGTTTTGCAAATTGCCAAGCGACACGGCCAGAACGCGAACCGCGCTCTAGCGCCCAAACTAAGGCATCTGCACGAGCAGATTCAATTTGCGCCGTATTCAAACCAAAATGACTTAACCAATGCGCAACGATAGCCAAATACTCATCTTGCTTTGGCGGATAAAAGGAGAGCCACAATCCAAAACGTTCAGATAAAGAAATTTTTTCTTCTACCACCTCACCCGGATGAATCTCACCATCATCGCTATAAGCGTAGCCTTCGTTATCCTTCATGTATTCAGGTAATAAATGGCGGCGATTTGAGGTGGCATAAATCAAAATATTATCGACTTGGGCAGAAACAGAACCGTCAAGCGCAGATTTCATTGCCTTATATCCAGATTCACCTTCATCAAATGACAAATCATCGCAAAAAACAATAAAACGTTCAGATCGCTCAGCCAAGATATCGGCAATATCAGCCAAGTCAGCTAAATGCTCTTTCTCAACCTCAACTAAACGCAAACCTTGGCTAGCAAACTCATGAAGGGCTGCCTTAATGAGGGAGGATTTACCAGTCCCCCTAGCGCCTGTAAGTAATATATTATTCGCGGGCTTTTTTTCGATGAAGTGTTTGGTGTTTTCACGTATAGCATCTCGTTGACGATCAATATTCTTCAAATCATCAAATGTGATATCTGAAATATGCTTCACCGGTTGCATAAAACCAATGCTGCCAAAAATACTGTCGCGCCTACGCCATCTAAATGCGGTGGAGGAATCCCACTCCTTCTCAGTTAAAGGCTTAGGTAGGAAAGTTTCCAGATGATTTAAGAGTTGCTCTAGTTTTTCGTTCATGTTTTTCTTAACAGTTAAGAGCGGTAGTCAGCGTTAATTGAAACGTATTCATGAGATAAATCACACGTCCACATGGTTTGGGTGGCATTACCGCGTCCTAAGTCAATCTTCACAGTAATCTCTGAAGCCTGCATTACTCTTTGGCCATCCGCTTCCTGATAACTTGGGTTACGACCACCATCTTTGGCAACCCAAACATCACCGAGCCACATCTGCACACGACCTACATCTAAGTCGGTAATGCCTGCATATCCAATTGCCGCCAAAATACGGCCCAAATTTGGATCACTTGCAAAGAAAGCAGTTTTCACTAAAGGGGAGTGGGCAACTGCTTTTGCAACCAAACGACACTCTGCTTGGGTCTTGCCGCCTAGCACTTCAATGGTGATGAATTTAGTAGCGCCTTCACCATCACGCACAATCATTTGCGCTAACTTTTTAGCGAGGGCCATCAAGGCATCACGTACCGCTGCATAACTTGGATCTGTCGCCGATTGAATCTGGACTGCAGACTGACTGGTTGCAATGATGATGAATGAGTCATTCGTTGAGGTATCACCATCAATAGTGATGGCATTGAAAGAAAGATCAGCAATATCACGGGTGAGCTTAGTCAATAAGCCTGGGGCAAAACCGGCATCGGTTGCGATAAAACCCAACATGGTCGCCATATTCGGATGAATCATCCCAGCACCTTTACAGATACCGGTAATCACTACTGGCCCCGCTGGTGTTGATACCGTCATTGAGCTTGCCTTAGGCTGAGTATCGGTAGTCATGATGGCCTGAGCAGCATCAAACCAATTGTCTTCACCTAGATTGGAGACCGCCTTTGGTAAAGCACTAATTATTTTTTCAATCGGCAAGGGTTCCAGAATCACACCTGTTGAAAATGGCAGAATTTGTTCTGGATTAATCTTCAGGTCTTTAGCTAGAGCGGCACATGTTTCTAGGGCATGCTTCATGCCTGACTCACCAGTACCGGCATTGGCATTACCAGTATTTACTACTAAAGCACGAATTTCTCCATTACGACCCTCTTGCGCTAAATGCTCACGGCAAACTTGTACAGGTGCAGCACAAAAGCGATTTAAGGTAAATACGCCGGCAACTTGAGATCCAGGAGCCAAAGTCATCACCAATAGATCTTTACGATTTGCTTTCTTAATTCCAGCTTCAGCGATACCCATCTCAAAACCTTTGACTGGCTTGAGATCAGCTTTTTGGGGGAGAGGTAGGTTAACTGTCATAGTCTGACAATTGTAGATGAGGGTTTAAAGAGGCGCTAGCTAACACCTTTAGGCAGGGTCTAGCTTAAGGCGCCGCAGCAATTCTTATATTTTTTGCCGCTGCCACAAGTACAAGGATCGTTACGACCGATCTTGGGGCCTGTTCTTACCGGCGCAGGGATAACCTCAATTGCATCGCCGCGGTCACCCGTTGAGCCAGCAACTTCTTTATCGGGATCAGCATGATGATATTGGACATCTGCTAATTTAGCTAAGTCATCATTCATCGACTCAGCAGCTTCATCCAGTTCACTAGCGCTTCTGATCTTGACGGTCATGATGCTTTTCACAACATCATTCTTAATCACACTAAGTAATTCGCCATACAGCTCAAATGCTTCACGACGGTACTCTTGTTTGGGATCTTTTTGAGCATAGCCACGTAAATGAATACCTTGACGTAAATGATCTAAGGCTGCCAAGTGCTCACGCCAGTGGGTATCTAGGCTATACAGAAGAACAGAGCGCTCAAATCTTGCAAAAGACTCACGACCAGATAAGTCAACTTTCGCATCATAGGTATCTTTAGCAGCTTCTAGTACACGATCCACAATCTCTGCATCATCTACTGTCTGGGCACTCTCAACCCAATTGCGTAAGTCGACAGTCAAACCCCAATCGCTTGCCAACACATTTTCAAGTCCAGGCAAATCCCACTGCTCTTCCATGGATTCAAGAGGGACGTAGAGAGAGCAAATCGAGCGCAAAACATCTTCACGTAAATTAGCAATTAAATCGCCAATATCGTTGCTTTCGAGGACTTCATTTCTTAAGCGATAAGTTTCTTTACGTTGATCATTAGCAACGTCGTCATATTCCAATAACTGTTTACGAATATCAAAGTTGCGGCCTTCAACCTTACGCTGTGCTGACTCAATCGAACGAGTCACCATGCCAGCTTCGATTGGCTCACCATCAGGCATCTTTAAGCGTTCCATCACCGAACGCAAACGATCGCCGGCAAAAATACGCAGCAGTGAATCATCTAGGGAAAGATAGAAGCGTGATGAGCCTGGATCACCTTGACGGCCTGAGCGACCTCTTAATTGGTTATCAATACGACGGCTTTCATGGCGCTCTGTACCAATGATATGCAAACCACCAGCGCTAAGAACATGATCATGCAGACCTTGCCACTCATCTTGAAGCACTTTAATCTTGCCTGCTTTTTCTGCATCAGACAGCGCAGAGTCAGCTTCAATTAAGGTAGATTGCTTGCTTACATTACCGCCAAGCACAATGTCAGTTCCACGACCAGCCATATTAGTAGCAATGGTGATCATTTTTGGACGGCCTGCTTGCGCAATGATCTCTGCTTCGCGTGCGTGCTGCTTAGCATTCAACACTTGATGCGGCAATTTACGTTGATCAAGTAATTTAGAAATCAGCTCGGAGTTTTCAATCGAAGTTGTGCCTACCAGAACTGGTTGGCCACGCTCGTAGCAATCTTCAATATCTTTTGTAACCGCGTCATAGCGCTCAGGGGAAGACTTGAAGATTTGGTCTTGACGATCTTTGCGCTGACTAATTCTATTGGGCGGAATAACTACTGTTTCAAGGTTATAGATTTCCTTAAACTCATACGCTTCAGTATCTGCAGTACCCGTCATACCAGATAACTTGCCATACATACGGAAGTAATTTTGGAAAGTAATCGTGGCGAGAGTTTGATTCTCATTCTGAATCGGAACACCCTCTTTAGCCTCTACTGCTTGATGAAGACCATCAGACCAACGACGACCTTGCATCAATCGACCAGTGAATTCATCAACAATAATAACTTCTTTGTTTTGCACAACATAGTGTTGATCACGGTTGTACAGACAGTGCGCACGCAATGCTGCATAAACGTGATGCATCAAAGTAATATTTTGTGGGGCGTATAAGGAAGCGCCATCGTTTAAGGCGCCCAACTGCACTAAGATTTCTTCTGCTTTATCGTGGCCCTGTTCAGTCAAATAGACCTGCTGCGCCTTTTCATCAACCCAGTAATCACCAGGCTTTTCAACACCACTGCCATCTGATTTTTCTTCACCAATCTGACGCTCTAAGTGAGAAGGAAGTGCATTGATTTTGATGTAAAGATCTGTGTGATCTTCAGCCTGACCAGAAATGATGAGTGGTGTGCGTGCTTCGTCAATCAGAATCGAGTCAACCTCATCGACGATCGCATAGGCTAAACCACGTTGCACTCGCTGATCCAAATCCTGGACCATGTTGTCGCGTAAATAGTCAAAACCAAACTCGTTATTAGTACCGTATGTAATATCTGCGGCATAAGCTTCTTGTTTTGTCTTGTGATCCATCTGGGATAGATTCACGCCAACTCTCATGCCTAAGAAGTTATACAAGGTAGACATCCACTCAGCATCACGCTGAGCCAAATAATCATTCACCGTAACCACATGAACACCGTTGCCAGTTAAAGCATTTAAGTAGACTGGGAGTGTTGCCGTTAAGGTTTTTCCTTCTCCAGTACCCATCTCAGCAATCTTGCCCTGATGCAATGCGAGGGCTCCCATAATCTGCGCATCGAAATGGCGCATTTTCATGACACGGACACTAGCCTCTCGAACCACTGCAAATGTTTCTTCAGAAATATCCTCTAAAGTCTCGCCACTAGCTAAGCGTGATTTGAACTCGGCTGTTTTGGCAGCAAGAGCGGCATCATCCAAAGATTGCAGGCTTGCTTCAAAAGCGCCAACCTTGGCAACGACTTTGCGATACTGTTTTAAGAGGCGGTCGTTACGACTGCCGACCAGGGTTTTTAGAAGACCGATTACCATGGGATATTGAAGAAAATGAAGTCCTTGAGTTTATCACCTGCCACCCCATTTTTTATGAACTTTGCCCGCAAACCATCCCGCAATCATTCAGCCCATGACTGGATGGAATACCTACGGGAATCTCAGGGTCTTGGGGGTATTCTGGCTAAAAC
>Ga0194037_1001369_pt1 | contig 17658 bp, 13 predicted proteins | sample JunL306m_MetaG_FD_148653 | JGI IMG/M metagenome (GOLD analysis project Ga0194037, IMG submission 148653) | Anoxic zone freshwater microbial communities from boreal shield lake in IISD Experimental Lakes Area, Ontario, Canada - Jun2016-L304-6m | ecosystem: Environmental > Aquatic > Freshwater >...
ACTGTAGGCATACGAGGGTCATCCCACCCACTTACATGCTTCTCATTTACCAGTTGCAGCAACTTGCGTTTACTCATTACAGTATATGTGAGATTGCGGCGTGCGAACTCGTATTGATGCGATGGGAAAATACCTAATTGTTGTATGAACCAATCGTATAAAGGTCGGTGATGGATAAATTCTAATGTGCAAATTGAATGGGTAATACCCTCTATACTATCGCTTTGTCCATGTGCGAAATCATACATAGGGTATATACACCACTTATTTCCGGTACGGTGATGGTGTGCATGCTTGATACGGTAGATCAAAGGGTCGCGCAGTAATAGATTAGGATGAGTCATATCTATTTTTGCACGTAATACCTTTTCTCCATCTTGATATTTCCCAGCACGCATTTCTTGAAATAAACGTAGGTTTTCTTCAATACTTCTGTTGCGGTAAGGGCTGTCTTTACCGGGTTCTACTGTAGAGCCTTTAAATGCAGCTATCTCTTCTGAAGTACTATCATCTACATATGCCAATCCTTTTTCTATAAGAGTAGTTGCGAACACATATAATTGTTCAAAATAATCAGAAGCATATAATTCATTATCCCACTGGAATCCCAACCATTTTACATCGTTTTTGATACTTTCCACATATTCTGTTTCTTCAGTAGATGGGTTTGTATCATCAAAACGCAAATTGCATTTTCCATTATATTTTTTAGCCAGCCCAAAATTGAGACATATAGATGTAGCATGTCCTATATGTAAATAACCGTTTGGTTCCGGAGGGAAACGTGTGTGTATACGGCCATTGTTCTTGCCCTCAGCAATGTCATTTTCTATGATCTCCTCAAGAAAATTTAATGATCTTTCTTCGCTCATGTATTCATTTTTGCAGGATGGCAAAGGTAATGCATGTTAGCTTATTAGTTGATGTACAGTGAGGCTTATCAGATAATCATAATATTTGTTATGAGAACTGATAATGTTCAGGTTTTCATTGACAGATAAATACGTACTTTTACGCTCGTTTTCAAACTATTAATTAAAAGATAAATGCGCCCAATACGTGTTTTAGTAGCAAAAGTAGGCTTAGATGGTCATGACCGTGGAGCCAAAGTTGTGGCTACGTCATTGCGCGATGCCGGTATGGAAGTGATCTATACAGGTTTGAGACAAACGCCTGAAATGGTGGTAGATGCTGCGTTGCAGGAAGATGTGGATGCCATAGGTATCAGTATACTCAGTGGTGCGCACATGACTGTATTCCCTAAAGTGATGAAATTGATGAAGGAAAAGGGAATGAATGATGTATTGCTGACAGGAGGTGGAATTATACCAGAAGAGGATATGAATGAATTGAATGAGATAGGAGTAGGGAAATTATTTGCCCCTAGCGCCCCTACAGGAGATATTTCAGCATATATCACCGAATGGGTAAAAGAACATAGAAAAGAATTATTTACTTAAATATAAAATTAATAAAAGCATCATGTACGAGGCAACAAATGTTATGTATCAGACTGTATTAACTGAATTGCAAGAAGGAACATTGATAGTTACGATCAATCGACCTGATAAAATGAATGCGTTGAACAAAGACGTAATCGAAGATCTGGGAAATGTTTTAAACGAGATTTATAACAACCCTGAGATCAAAGCAGCTATATTGACAGGTGCTGGTGAAAAGGCATTTGTAGCCGGTGCTGATATTTCTGAGTTTATTTCTTTGGATCATGCTGCAGGTGCAGCTCTTGCCGAGAAAGGCCAGATCAATGTTTTTAATAAGATCGAGAATTCGCCTAAGCCAATCATAGCTGCCGTAAATGGCTTTTCTTTAGGTGGTGGATGTGAATTGGCAATGTCTTGCCATTTTCGTACTGCCAGCGAAGGTGCTAAATTTGGACAACCGGAAGTGAACCTTGGTTTGATACCAGGTTATGGTGGTACACAGCGTCTTACCCAGTTAATTGGAAAAGGTAAAGCGATGGAATTGATGATGACCGGTGATATGATCGGTGCTGATGAAGCAAAAGCTTTAGGCTTGGTAAATCATATTTTCCCACAGAGTGAATTATTGGATAAAACCAAGGATATAGTAAAGAAAATTAAATCTAAATCTCCTGTCGCTATAAGTAAAGTAATAATATGTGTAAATGAAGCTGCAAAGGGTGAAAAAGCAGGATTTGCCAATGAAATCAAGCGTTTTGGGGAATGTTTTGACACTGAGGATATGCGTGAAGGCACTACAGCTTTCATAGAAAAAAGAAAACCTGTTTTTAAAGGAAAATAATTTTCTATCTTCATCACCAAAATAGAAGAGTATATGCGGAAAAAAATAGTCCGTAGCATCATAGCGACGCTTATATGTGCCGCTGCTATAACGACTGTGAAAGCTCAGCCACAATCTCAATATATAGAGTATCCCGGCTTTTCACTTGGAATGAATTTTGGCGTAGCCGACTTATGGGGTGATGTAGGAACAAAATCTCCTATTACACACTATACTAATGATAAGTATGCAAGTAATATGCACTACATGGGCGGATTATATGTTCGTTATGTAGCGCATCCGGCAATAGCAATGAGATTAGGTATCAATTATGGTGTATTGTATGCCAATGATAATTGGAATTATGCTTTGGCAAAAGCTGCTAAGACCGTCGATGATGATGCTTATCAGCGTTGGGCTCGTAATCAGGATATCAAGGATTATACTTGGGAAGGCAGTTTGTTATTTGAGATCAATCCATTCAGATTTGACTTGAACAGCAATGCAGCTAAACGTCGCGGACAATTATACTTCTTAGGTGGTGTTGCAGCATTCCATTTCAAACCTATGAGCACATATGTGAATCGCGAAACAGGAGCATCTACTATGGTCAATATTTATGATTTGAACTTAGAAGGACAAGGCGTGAAAGGATTAAGTGGTGCACCTCCTAAATATGAATTATGGCAATTGGCTATACCTTTAGGTGTTGGTTATCGTTGGGATATTGGCGAACACTTAGGCTTAGGTATAGAATATATATGGCGAATGACCATGACAGATTACTTAGATGGCGTTAGTCAAAAATATATCGATCCGAATATCTTTACCGCTACATTACCTGCAGATAAAGCTATTATTGCGAAAGATATGTATGATAAATCTTGGATTGTACATGCAGGATCTCATGCTCCGGGTGAGTTAAGAGGTAATAGTTCGAACAATGATTCTTACTCTACCTTTTCTTTGACATTTTTCTATAAGATCAAAAATCACCGCCATCCATGGTGGGGTCAAGGACAATATTTTTAATATTAGAGCTTATAATAAAATTATAGAGCGGTGTGATTTTCATGCCGCTCTTTTTGTTTACAATACTGAAAATGTACTATTTTTCAGGCTAGAATCTAAGAATATATGTTTGCATATTTAGATGGAGATTTAACACATAAATCACCCTCATTACTTCATTTGAATGTAAATGGAGTGGGGTATGAAGTAAATATCACTTTACAGACATATATCAAAATACAAGCATTAGAAAAATTCAGGCTTTACACACATTTGCAGATACGAGAAGATGCATGGGTTTTATATGGTTTTGCTGAGGAGCAGGAGCGTTCAACCTTTAGACAATTATTAGGTATTAACGGAGTAGGTGCTGTTACTGCCCGTATCATTCTGTCATCGCTGACACCCGAAGAGCTGGAACGAGCAGTGGCAATGGAAGATGTACAAACCTTAGAAAAGGTAAAAGGGATAGGTGCCAAAACGGCACAACGTATTGTATTAGAGCTGAAAGGAAAGCTTGTAAAAGGTAAAAATTCTGCGTCAATACAAGCTTTCACACACAATACAACGCTTGAAGATGCGTTAAATGCATTAGTGAATCTTGGCATTAACAAGGCAGCAGCAGAAGCTGCTATCAAGAAGGTAAAAGATGCTGCTACATTACCAGTTGAAGAGATCATTAAACAGGCATTGCGTGCCTTGTAAAACGCTATAAGACACAGGTGAAGGAGAAGAGTAATTTTGGGTATAAATTTTTGTTTTTCATAACGCTGGTGGTAGCCATAGCAAGTGCTGCTGCCCGTGATAGGGGAGACTTTGATTTCGATTCACCTGATCCCAGCCCTGATACCCCGCGTGCACAAAAGAAGGATACTGCTAAGAAACTGAAATTTCCTATATATGATAAGACTGGTGACCCTATGGTAGATAAAACCCCGGGTACTATAGATTTTCAAGATCCTTCCAATATTAAAAAAACAGTTGAATACGATGCTGATGAGAATAGATACTATTTTACTCAGAAGATAGGGGATCAGTATTTTAGAGATCCTACTTATCTTACAATGGATGAATATATTAAATATCAGGCCAAACAAGATGAGCAGGATTATTGGAAACGCAGGATGGATGCGCTTACCATATTCAATAAGAAACCTCAATTACCCCAAATGTATAAGGAAGGGATATTTGACAGGATCTTTGGGGGCAGTGGTATATCTGTAAGGCCACAAGGTAATGTAGATGTAACCTTTGGAGGTAGCTGGCAAAATATCAAGAACCCCACTTTAGTACAGAGTGCTCAAAAGTATGGGGTATTTGATTTTGATATGCAAATGAATATTAACCTTCTGGCAACAGTGGGAGATAAAATGAAACTGAATATCAGCAACAATACGAAGGCAACATTTGATTATCAGAATGTACAGAAGCTAGAGTATAGTGGTAAGGAAGATGAGATTCTTAAAAAAATAGAAGCCGGTAATATAAGTTTCCCATTAAAGAGTAGTTTGATAAGTGGTGTACAATCCTTATTTGGTATCAAGACTCAATTACAATTCGGTAAACTATGGGTAACTGATGCATTATCACAACAAAAATCTAAACGTTCAAGCCTTACGGTGCAAGGTGGTGCACAGACACAACAATTCAATATTAAGGCAGATGATTACGAAGAGAATCGCCACTTCTTATTAGCACAATATTTCCATGATAGGTATGATATTGCCTTGAAAGAATTTCCGGTTATCAATTCATTAGCTTCGATCAACCGAGTAGAAGTATGGGTGACCAATCGTACAGGAGCTGTTGATGGTGTACGTGATATCCTTGCCTTTATGGATTTAGGTGAGAAAAACCCTTACGAGGCATTTCTGGCTGACCCAACACAACCAGACGCACCTAATAACAACGCAAATAGATTGTACCCAAGAATGTTACAACATGCTAACGGGCGCCAACAAAGTGGTGCTACTAATGCAGCTGTAACTATTGGTTTGCAACAGGGTACGGATTTTGAAAGAGTTACAGCTAGAAAATTGAATGCATCTGAATTTTCATTCAATCCACAATTGGGCTATATATCTATGAATACACAGCTTAATTCAGATGATATATTAGCTGTTGCTTACAGATATACCTACAAAGGCAAAGTGTATCAGGTGGGTGAGTTTGCAGAAGATCTGCCACCGGATAGTACCAACCAAAAAGTATTGTATCTGAAATTATTGAAGGGTACTGCTTCTCGTCCGTCATTGCCTTTATGGAACTTGATGATGAAGAATGTATATGCATTAGGTAGCGTAGGTGTTACTAAAGAAGATTTCCGTTTGAATATATTCTATCAAGATCCGGGTGGTGGTGAAAAGCGTTACTTGCCAGAAGGCCCAAAGGCAGGTATCCCATTACTTACAGTATTAAACTTAGATAAACTAAATATACAAAATGACCCCTCTCCTGATGGGGTTTTCGACTATGTAGAAGGTATCACCATCAATCCTCAACAAGGTAAAGTGATATTCCCTGTATTGCAGCCTTTTGGTAGAGGTTTACAGGATGCGGTAGGTACCAACCCGCAGCTAGAAAGGAAGTACTTATACAATGTTCTGTATGACTCTACGAAAACAATTGCCAGACAATTTCAGCAGAATAATAGGTATGTGATAAGGGGTTCTTATAAATCTGCATCGTCTGCAGATATATTTTTAGGTGGCTTTAATATTCCGGCAGGTTCTGTTACTGTCTCTGCAGGTGGACAAAAGCTAATAGAGAATACAGATTATCAAGTAGATTATGGGCTAGGACGACTAAAGATTTTGAATCAGGGTATCCTTACATCAGGGATGCCGATCAACATACAATATGAAGACAATGCCACTTTCGGATTCCAACAACAGAATTTTATTGGTACGCGGTTAGATTATTATGTGAATAACAAACTGACAGTAGGTGGTACCTACATGAGATTGTCTGAAAGACCATTTACACAAAAGACAACTTTCAACGAAGACCCGATTAAGAACACAGTGATGGGTGCTGATGTAAATTACCAATCAGAATTCCCTGCCTTGACCAAGGCCTTAGATAAATTACCTATTTACTCTACTACAGCAACCTCATTGATCAATATATCAGGTGAGGGCGCTACATTGATGCCTAGCCACCCTGTGCAGATCAATGCACTGGATCCTGAAGGTTCGGTATACATTGATGATTTTGAAGGTACACATAGCGCTTATGATATGAAGTTTCCTGCACAGGCATGGTCACTAGCCAGTACGCCTGTGGATGCCCAGGATAAAACAGGTAGGATACTATTTCCCGAAGCAACAATTAGTAACGATCTGAGATATGGGTATAACAGAGCCAAACTGGCTTGGTATGCAATAGAGCCTACTTTAGTGGATCCTACCGGTAGTATTCCCAGCTATGTAAAAAATGATTCTAACCAACACTATATAAGGTTGGTACAGCAACTAGATGTATTCCCTACTGGTTCTTACGGTAATTTGCAAAATGCAGTCAGCACATTCGATCTTGGTTTTTATCCTAAAGACAGAGGTCCATATAACTTTGATGCTACTAACATAGACAATAATGGTAAGCTCTTATATCCTGAGAAGCGGTGGGGTGGTATTATGCGCCCAATAGACTATAGCGATTTTGAGCAATCGAATGTAGAGGTAATAGAGTTTTGGCTATTAGACCCGTTCATTAATAATGCTAACCCGCAAGGTGGCTCATTGTATTTCAACTTAGGAAACGTATCTGAAGATATCTTGAAGGATTCAAGAAAGTCATTTGAGAATGGTATTCCGTATCCAAAGGTGGTTACGCAATTAGATACAAGTGTATGGGGCTATATACCAAAATTTGAACAACAGATAACCAGAGCTTTTGACAATGATCCTGCTGCCCGTGCTGTACAAGATGTGGGTTATGATGGGCTGGATGATAACGAAGAAGCAACTTTCTTTCAAAAATACCTGACGCAACTAAGAAATAGGTTTGGTGTTGCCTCACCAATATATCAGCAAGCATTAGCAGATCCTGCTAATGATAACTATCACTATTACAGAGGTTCAGATTATGATGATGCCAATGTTGGGGTATTAGGTCGATATAAGGGCTATAATAATCCTCAAGGCAATTCCCCCGTAACAGATCCCAATGCTGCATATTCTTCAGCCGCTACAACTATACCTGAATCGGAAGATCTGAATCATGATAATACCATGAATGAATCTGAAACCTACTACCAGTACCGTATAGACCTGAAACCGAATATGCAGGTGGGTACAAATAATATAGTGAACAAACAGGTTAGTAATGTGAAATTGCCTAATGGTAATACAGAATCTGAAACATGGTATCAATTCAAAATACCTATACAAAATTATGATGCTCGCGTAGGTGAGATATCTGATTTTCGTTCCATCCGTTTCATGCGTATGTATCTGAATGGTTTTCAGGATAGTGTATATTTGCGTTTTGCTCGTTTAGAGTTAGGACGCAATCAATGGAGACAGTATTTATTCTCATTACAATCTCCCGGTGAGAATATCCCTATTACAGATAAAAATTCGACAGAATTCTCTGTACAATCGGTAAGTGTAGAAGAGAACAGTTCCAGGCTTCCTATACCATATATTATTCCTCCGGGTGTAAATCGTCAACAAGCTGCGGTTTCTACCGGGCAGAATATACAATTGAATGAGCAAGCATTATCTGTAAAGGTTTGCGGTTTGAAAGATGGGGATTCCCGTGGTGTATTTAAAGAAGTAAATGTTGATATGCGCCAATTTAACAACTTGCGTATGTTCATACATGCAGAATCTCAGGTAGGTGCCCCTGTACTGAAGGATGGAGACCTCAGAGCATTTATTCGTTTGGGTAGTGATTTTACCAACAATTATTATGAGTATCAGATACCGTTAAAAGTGACATTGCCTGGTGGAAATGCTACTGCGGAAACTGTATGGCCTGATGCCAATAATTTAAACCTTTTGCTAAGTGATCTGGTAAGTCTGAAAACAGAACGCGATAATAAGGGAGCCACAAATTATGTACCATATCAAAAAACAACTGCATCCGGCAATACGATTATAGTTGTGGGTAGTCCTAATTTGGCTGAGTCTAAAGAGATTATGCTGGGTATACTGAACCCTAAAAAAACTAGCGGTTCACCAGGTGATGATGGTTTGGCAAAATGTGTAGAAGTCTGGTTCAATGAGCTGCGTATGGCCGGTATGAATGAACATGCAGGTTATGCAGCATCAGGTAAAGTAAACCTCCAATTGGCAGATCTGGGTACTGTGCGAATGAGTGGTAGTCTGCATACCCAAGGCTATGGTAGTATTGATCAGAAGATACAACAACGTTTTAGAGATGATTTCTATCAATATAACACTTCTGCTAATCTGAGTTTAGGGAAATTATTGCCACGTAAATGGGGTGTGCAACTACCTTTTTTTGTTGGTTATTCGCAGAACGTCAGTACCCCTGAATATGACCCTTACAAATTAGACGTTAAGCTGAGTGATGAGCTATCAAGAGCAAGAGATGCAGCGCAAAGAGATTCTATCAAGAAGGCTGCACAAGACTTTACCTCTATTGCTAGTTTCAACTTCACAAATGTAAGGATATTGGGCAATCCAGATAAACAAAGTGCTCCTGCCCGTCCATGGAATATCAAGAATTTTGATTTTTCTTTTGCTTATACAGATCAGTTCAAACATAATTCATTACTAGCTGAAGATAATTTAGTAACTGAAAGGATGGGGCTAGGATATACTTATACCATCAAATCCAAATCAATAGAACCATTCAAGAAATACATCAAGTCGAAATCAAAATGGTTCTCCCCAATCAAAGATTTCAATATAAAGCCTTTACCATCCTCATTTACTTGCAGGACAGATATGAACAGAGTAGTAGATGCTACACAAGTAAGAAATATCTCTGATGGGCCTTATTCTATAGCACCAACTTACTATAAGAACTTCACTTGGATACGTACCTATACTACCAGGTGGGAGCTTACTAAGTCCCTATCTATGGACTATTCGGCTACTAATACCTCTCGTATTACAGAACCTTATGGACTTATTAATACACAAGCGAAAAAGGATTCTTTACTTAATGCAGTAAAAGCTCTAGGCCGAAATACAATTTACACTCAGAATTTCAGTTCTGCATATGCTGTGCCATTTTCTAAATTGCCTGCAACCGACTGGATCAATTTCCGTTTGAATTATGGGGCTACTTACAACTGGACAGCTGGTTCATTGTTAGATCCTAACTTGGGTAATGTAATCACAAATACCCAAACGAAAGGATTGAATGGAGATTTTAATTTCAAGCAATTATATGACAAGAATCGATTCCTGAAATATGTAAACATGCCCAAACCAAAGCCTAAGGGCGATGACGGTAAAGATGCTAAAAATGTTTCTAAATCTACTGATCCTAAAGACCCTAAAAATGCAGGAAAGGATGGTAATAAGCCGGCCGATACAAATTCGGGTAACGATTCTAAGGATAAGATCAAAAAGCCTAAAGGCCCTCTGAGCCCTACTGCTAAGCAGGATAGTATTATTTCTGCTATGATAGCTTCTGGCAAACTCAGTAATGCACAGTTGGATTCATTGGTGAAAGTTCAGGATGCTTTAGCTGAAGCAAGACTTAAGGCTGAGAAGGAGAAGAAGCGATTGGACAGAATTGCTAAACGTAAAAAGCGTAGAAGTGCTGCCCCTGAGATCAATGTAGTAGAAAGAATTGTTGGCAGACTCTTTACTATGGTGAAGCGTGCTACTGTAAACTATACAGAGCAAGCAGGTACTGTTTTGCCAGGGTTTACAGATAGTACTAAGTTGATGGGTATAGATAACCATACAGGCGCACCTGGTCTGGACTTTGTATATGGCTATCAACCGGATAAAAGGTGGTTTGAATCGCAGGCCAATAATGGAAGGCTAACTATTGATTCGTTATTCAATGCGCAATTACAACAAAGATTTTCACAAAACCTTACTCTTACTGCCAGTGCAGAGCCTTTCCCTGATTTGCGGATAGATCTGAGTATGAATAAGACTTTTAGCAAGAACCATAGTGAAATATTCAAGGATACAAATGCTACCGGGCCAATATCGTTCAGCCATTTGAATCCATATGAAACAGGTTCTTTTAGTGTGTCTTACATAGCCTTGAATACAATGTTCAAGCCTATAGGTGCTAATTCAAATGTATTCAATACATTCTTGGAAAATCGTCAGGTCATTTCACAAAGATTAGGAAGTAATAACCCATATACTAATGGTGTAAGAGACCCTAACAATCCGTTGTACATGAAAGGTTATACAGAATATTCTCAAGATGTTCTGATACCTTCTTTCCTAGCTGCATTTACGGGGCAAAGCGCCAAGAGTATAGCTTTGATAGATTATAATAATACTGGGATCCGTAGCGACCCATTCAAGTATTATTTCCCACTTCCTAACTGGCGCGTATCATATACAGGACTAGCTAAGTTGCCATTCTTTAGTGATATATTCAACAATTTTGTTGTTAACCATGCCTATACGGGTACCATGTCTATGAATAGTTTTACGTCGTCACTCTTATATCAGGATATATATAGTTTTGGTGCTCCTTCATTTTTAGATTCTACCTCGGGAAATTATGTGCCTTTCTATCAGGTGCCTAACGTTACGATTACAGAGCAACTAAATCCCTTGATCGGATTTGATATGGCTTTCAAAAATAAGCTTACTGCACGATTTGAATTCCGTTCATCTCGTACTGTTAGTTTGAGCTTAGTCGATTATCAGGTAAGCGAAACAAAGAGTACGGAATTTATTATAGGTATGGGTTATCGTGCTAAGAACTTCCAATTGCCATTTCCTGTATTTGGTGTTACAAAACTCAAAAATGACCTGAGTGTAAAAGTTGATGTAGGTCTAAGAGATGATATTACAACCAATAACTATTTGGCCCAAAATCTGGATATAACTACCCGAGGTCAGAAAGTAATTACGATACAACCATCGGTAGACTATATTATTAATAAGAACCTTACACTTCGCTTCTTCTTCGATAGAAGGCAGACAATACCATATGTATCCAGTTCCTTCCCTACTACTACTACTAAGGGTGGGGTGACGCTACGCTTCATTTTTGCACAGTAAAATGATTGTAATCAGCCATTTTTCTGAGAACCCTCATTAACTTTTTTGCCCTATAAATGTTACATTTGTATACTAAAAATTGATGTAAATGACAGTGCATTCTTTTGAACAACACTTTCAGGATAAGTTGGATCGTGAACAACAAATTGAGCCACAAGATTGGATGCCTGAGGAATATAGGAAAACACTTATTCGTCAGATATCACAACATGCTCATAGTGAGATAGTAGGAATGTTGCCTGAAGGTAACTGGATAACACGTGCTCCAAGTTTAAGACGTAAAGCAGTATTATTGGCCAAGGTTCAGGATGAAGGTGGTCATGGATTGTATTTATACAGTGCTGCGGAAACATTAGGTGTAAGCCGAGATGAATTGTTAGACCAGCTACATAGTGGTAAGGCTAAGTACTCTTCTATATTCAATTACCCAACACTTACATGGGCGGATATGGGAGCTATCGGTTGGTTGGTAGATGGTGCAGCTATTATGAACCAAGTACCCCTTTGTCGTACATCATATGGTCCTTATGCACGTGCTATGGTGCGTGTTTGTAAGGAAGAAAGTTTTCACCAAAGACAAGGATACGAGATAATGCTCACATTGAGCAATGGTACTGCTATACAAAAGAAGATGGCTCAGGATGCACTCAATCGTTGGTGGTGGCCTTCCATTATGATGTTTGGTCCATCAGATGATAATAGTCCGCATACTGCACAAAGTATGGCATGGCGTATCAAAAGATTTACTAATGATGAACTGCGTCAGAAATTTATAGATGTAACAGTAGAACAAACCAAAATTTTGGGTCTTACAATACCTGATAAAGACTTAAAATGGAATGAAGAACGTGGGCATTTTGATTTTGGGGCTATTAATTGGGATGAATTTTGGAATGTAGTGAAAGGTAATGGTCCATGTAATAAAGAAAGGTTGGAAGCTCGTCAAAAGGCGTCAGAAGAGGGTGCATGGGTGCGTGATGCAGCCGTGGCTTATGCTAATAAACGTAAACAAAGAGCAGCTAGTGCTGCCTAGGATAATTTATTTTTTCAGATCGTTTTTTATAATGTAGTTATGTCACAAACAACAGAAAAGAATAAAAACATGGAATGGCCTTTATGGGAGGTGTTCATACGTAGTAAGGCAGGTTTAGATCATAAGCACGTTGGTAGCCTTCATGCTGCCGATGCTCAAATGGCTATTGAAAATGCCCGCGACGTATATACTCGCCGTAATGAAGGTATTAGTATATGGGTAGTAGAAAGTAAGAATATTCATGCTTCTAATCCTGAAGATGCTGCTTCTCTTTTCGATCCTGCTAATGATAAGATATACAGACACCCTACATTCTATAACCTGCCTGATGCTTTAAAGCATATGTAATTGTGGGCGATATCAAAGTAATACAATGAATACAAAACAAGCACTGTTAGATTATACACTGCGAATAGCAGATAATGCACTGATAATAGGCCACAGATGTAGCCAATGGTGTGGTCATGGACCTGTATTAGAGCAAGATATTGCCTTGACTAATATTGCACTCGATCATGTAGGTCAGGCTCGTAGTTTATACCAATATGCTGCTGACCAATATAACTTGTTACCAGCTACAGAAAAAAACGCTGTCTTCTCATCAGCACAGTTACAAACTGTAGTAGATGGAGGTAATAAAGTTGACGAAGACGACTTGGCATATTTACGTGATGCTTGGGACTTTAAAAATGCACTGTTGGTAGAACAGCCTAACCATGACTGGGCTTATACTGTGGCACGTGCTTTTTTCTACGATACGTTTACAGCTCTTTTTTATAAAGAATTGCAAAATAGTAAAGATCTGATGCTGGCTGCTGTAGCAGAAAAGTCTGTAAAAGAGGCCAATTACCATGCTCGCTGGAGTAGCGAATGGGTTATAAGGTTAGGTGATGGCACTGAAGAAAGTCATATGCGTATGCAGAAGGCCATTGATGCATATTGGGAATATAGTGGCGAATTGTTATTAGCTGATGAGGTAGATCAAACAATGTTATCTGCCGGTATGGGCGTAGATCTCGAGATGGTCAAAATTGCTTGGCATGAACGTATAGCTACAATTCTTAAAGAAGCTACTCTTAATATGCCTTCTCAAACTTGGATGCAAAATGGTGGTAAAGTTGGTAAGCATACAGAGCATTTAGGATATATACTTTCAGATATGCAGTTTATGCAACGTGCTTACCCTGGTATGGAATGGTAATAGCAGAAAGTAGATCTTAATTATAAATACTAACAATTAGTCCAGTGAATGTAGATGGTGTATATGCTTGTCTGACTGATGTAACAGATCCTGAGATACCTGCTCTTACTATAATAGATATGGGTATTGTAAGGGATGTAAAATTATCAGAGCTACCTGAGGGTGGCACAGAAGTTACTATCAAGATCACCGCTACTTATACCGGTTGTCCTGCAATGGACATTATAGGCATGAATATACGAATGGCTTTATTAAGTCATGGTATGAAAAAGGTAAATGTAGAGCAGCAAATCAGCCCTGCATGGACTACAGATTGGATGACAGCCGATGGTAAACGAAAACTAAAAGAATACGGTATTGCCCCACCTCAACGCAATTCTTCTCATACTTTAGCTCTGTTTGAAGAGGTACTAGTGCCATGCCCCCGTTGCGAATCTTCTGATACAAGTCTTATTAGTCAGTTTGGTGCTACTGCTTGCAAGTCTTTATATAAATGTAATGCTTGCAAAGAACCATTTGAATATTTCAAATGCCATTAATGGATACATCTTTTTACTTTTATAACTTACAAACGTATACAGATGTACGAAAACAAACGCCAACCTATAGCATCCCCCAAAGCTTATATGCAACGTCAGTTGCGTAGTTTTATCTTGGCCACAACTATATTGTTTATTTGTTTAGCATTTGGTGTATTGGGCTATCACTATACCTCAGATATCTCTTGGATAGATTCTCTGCACAATGCATCAATGATTTTAAGTGGAATGGGCCCTGTTGTGGAGATCAAAACTGTATCAGGAAAATTGTTCTCATCCTTCTATGCACTGTTTAGTGGGGTAGCATTCATTACCAATATAGGTATTCTATTAGCCCCTGCAGCACATCGCATATTTCACCGGTTACATGTAGAGTAGTATTAGGATATGTTGAGCACTTCTATAGCCTTTTGAGCAGCCACTTGCCCGGCATCTTTTTTATTATAACCGGATCCAACTGCTATGATATCACCATTCAGTAACACACCTATGGAAAATACTTTTCGTATTCCATCCATATGTTCTTCGAGGGTATCAAAACAGATGTTGTGATTATTCTTTTGTGCCCAACTCAATACTTTGTTTTTGTAGTTGGTGTCTGTCGATTCGATACTTTCTATATTTATGTATGGCTTAATGATCTGTTCTAATATAAAACGACGTGTTCTTGCAAATCCCTGATCCAGATAAACTGCACCTATCAAGGCTTCCAGAGCATTTCCAAAAATATGACTCCTGCTCAGTCCTCTATCATTTTGATTGTACTGTACCAGCTTTTGCAATCCCATTCTCATAGCTACATTGTTCAGCGATTCTCTGCGTACTATACGAGAGCGCATCTCAGTTAAGTAACCTTCAGGTTGGTAAGGATATTTTTTAAAAAGGTATTCTGCTACTATAGCTCCCAATATAGCATCGCCCAAAAACTCCAGCCTTTCATTGTTGCTTGCTAGCTCTTCTATTTTAGAGCTATGCATCAATGCCAGTTGGTAGTATGGCAAATGCTTAGGCGTATAGCCCAGCAGATGTTCCAATTGCAATAATAATTGCTTGTTGGGAGAAAAAAAGTGTAAAATGCGTGATGTGAACCGACGCAAAGCTTAAGCTTCAAATTTTTTGAAAATCACAGATGCGTTATGGCCACCAAATCCAAATGTGTTGCTAAGTGCGGCACGTATCTTTCTTGGTTGAGCCTTTTGGAAAGTAAAGTTCAAACGTGGATCAAAAGCAGGGTCGTCAGTAAAGTGATTGATAGTAGGAGGTACTATGTCATTCACCATGGCTAGGATACTGGCAACAGCCTCAATGGCTCCCGCAGCACCCAATAGGTGTCCGGTCATAGATTTCGAAGAACTGATGTTCACATTGTAAGCATGCTCTCCAAAAACACGTTCTATAGCAGTTACCTCACTGATATCGCCTAATGGAGTAGATGTACCATGTACATTGATATAGTCAATGTCTTCCGGCATCATACCTGCATCTTCCAATGCATTCTTCATTACGTTATAAGCTCCCAATCCTTCCGGATGTGGTGCTGTTAGGTGATAAGCATCTGCGCTCATGCCACCGCCTGCTACTTCGGCAATGATTGTAGCACCGCGACGTTTTGCGTGTTCATATTCTTCAAGCACTAAAGCACAACCACCTTCACCTAGTACAAAACCATCACGATCCAAGTCAAATGGGCGACTGGCTGATTTAGGATCATCATTACGCTCAGAAAGGGCTTTCATTGCATTGAATCCACCAATGCCTGCTTCCGTTACCACAGCTTCAGAGCCACCACATACAAAAGCATCAGCTTTACCGATACGTATGTAGTTGAAGGCATCAATTATAGCATTGGTGGACGATGCACATGCACTGACAGTAGCAAAGTTCGGTCCACGGAATCCATATTTCATGGAAATGTGTCCGGATGCTATGTCCAATATGAGTTTGGGGATAAAGAATGGATTAAATCGAGGAGTACCATCACCTGCACTGTAGTTTTTCATTTCTTCAATGAACGTGATCATACCACCTATACCCGACGCCCAGATAACACCCACTCGGTCATGGTTGATACCTTCTTCTGTCAAACGTGCATGACGTACAGCTTCGTCAGCTGCTACTAATGCAATTTGAGAAAAGCGATCGAGCTTACGAGCTTCCTTACGGTCAAAGTGATTTTCGGGATTGAAATCCTTGAGTTCGCAAGCAAACTTCGTCTTGAATTTTGTTACGTCAAACTGTTTAATGAAATCGGCACCCGAAACTCCATTAACTAATCCCTCCCAATACGTAGGTACGGTATTTCCCAATGGCGTCAGGGCACCGATACCGGTAACGACAACGCGTTTAAACGGCAAATTCATTAACAATTTCAGTTACTGTGTGGGTGATAAATTACTTTACGTGTTCTTCCAAATATGAAACAGCTTGACCAACAGTTGTGATGGTTTCTGCTTGTTCATCAGGAATAGAAATATTGAATTCTTTTTCGAATTCCATGATCAGTTCTACTGTATCAAGTGAATCCGCACCTAGATCATTAGTGAAGCTTGCTTCTGGAGTTACCTCAGATTCGTCAACACCTAATTTATCTACAATGATTTTCTTTACGCGATTTGCAATTTCAGACATGGTTAATGCAATTTAAATTTTATGGTGCAAAAATATACTTTTTGAGAAAATGCAAAAGAGAATAAACATTTATTTATAAAGAAACCCAAAGATAGGGCGCAATTCCCGTTTTTTCTGCATTTTACCGCTTTATATACTATTTTTTCGTTCTTCGATGATCTTTCCATCACGCATCATCAACGTTCTGTCGGTCATTTCAGCTAATTCCTCATTATGTGTCACCATAATAAAGGTTTGATTGAATTGTTTACGTAAATATAAAAATAATTCATGTATCGCTTTCGCATTTACGCTATCCAGATTGCCTGTAGGTTCATCTGCCATAATAATGGATGGTCTATTCACTAATGCACGTGCTATAGCCACTCTCTGTTGTTCACCACCTGATAGTTCAGATGGTTTATTGACCAGCCTACCGCTTAATCCTACCACATCCAACATTTCAGAGGCGGTTTTTATAGCTTCCAGCCTTCCTTTGCCGTTTATCCATAAGGGTATCGCTACATTCTCAACAGCACTGAATTCTGGCAACAAATGATGGAACTGGAATACAAAGCCCATATGTTTATTTCTGAAACCTGCTTGTTTCTTAGATGCTAACCTCGAAATATTCACATTATCTATAGTTACAGTACCTGCATCTGGCTTGTCCAGCGCACCTAACAAGTGCATTAGGGTACTTTTACCTGCACCTGAGGGACCTGTAATTGAAATGATCTCACCTTTTGCTACTTCCAAGGATACTCCGGCCACTACTGTGAGACTGGAATACTTTTTGATGAGGTTTTGAGCAACAAGCAT
>Ga0194037_1001371_pt1 | contig 17652 bp, 13 predicted proteins | sample JunL306m_MetaG_FD_148653 | JGI IMG/M metagenome (GOLD analysis project Ga0194037, IMG submission 148653) | Anoxic zone freshwater microbial communities from boreal shield lake in IISD Experimental Lakes Area, Ontario, Canada - Jun2016-L304-6m | ecosystem: Environmental > Aquatic > Freshwater >...
CCGCCCAGACGCTCCCGATGTTTGCCCAGCGCCGTCTCGTCGTGGTCAAGCGGAGCGAAGGGCTGACAGAGGCGGATTATGAGGCGCTGGCGGAGTATCTCAAAAATCCCTCCCCATCGACCTGTCTCCTCTTTGTCGGGAAAAAGCCGGATCTGAGGCGAAAGTTTTTTCTTGAATTGAAGAAGATCGGGGAGTTGGTGGAGTTCAAGCCCCCCTACGAAAACCAGCTCCCGGCCTTTATCGCCGCGGAAGCGGCTCTGGCGGGAACGCGGATTGCGCCGGAGGCGGCGGAGCTATTGCTGTTGCTCTCTGGAACGAATCTTCAGGAATTGGCCTCTCAAATAGAAAAACTGGCCGGTTATGTCGGAAATGGGAAAACCATCACCCTGGAGAGTGTCCGGGAGATTGCTTCGGATACCCGCGCCGATACGGTCTTTGACCTGGCCAACGCCCTGGGAGAGAAGAACCTCGGAACCGCTCTCCGGAAATTGCAGACCGTACTCCGCGACGGCCAGGCGCCGATTTTTGTGCTGAGCATGATGACCCGGCACTTTCGGCAGTTGTGGCAGCTCCGGGAACTGATGGCGCGCAAGCTTCCTAAACCGGAGTTGGGGCGCGCTATCGGGCTGCGCTCGGATTATTTCCTCCCCGGCCTGATGAAGCAGGCCGGCAACTTTACCCTGATCGAGTTTCGGGGAACATTCGCCCGGATGTACGAGACCGATATTGCGCTCAAGTCATCCCGGCTCAAGCCGGCGTTTATTCTGGAGCGGCTTTTTATGGATATCTGTACCGGGAAAGGATGAAACGATCATGACCAGGGATGAAGCTCGTGGAAAAATTATTTTTGCCCTTGATGTTGATACGCCGGCCGATGTGGCGAAGTGGGCGGGGCTCCTCGCCGGTCGGGTGGGGATGTTCAAGATCGGCAAGCAGCTTTTCACATCCCTCGGCCCCGAGGTGGTCCGGGCGGTGATGGAGCAGGGGGGGAAGGTTTTTCTCGACCTCAAATATCACGATATTCCCAACACCGTGGCCATGGCGACCCTGGCCGCGGCCCGGCTGGGTGTAACGTTCTGCAACCTCCACGCCCTTGGCGGTTACGAGATGATGGCCGCTACCATGGAAGCGCTGGATCGGGAATTTCCGGGCGCGGCGCGGCCCAAGGTCTTGGCGGTGACTATCCTCACCTCTTCCACCCAGGAGACTCTGAGAGAGGTCGGTATCGACTTGCCGGTGTCGGAGATGGTGGTCAGGTTGGCGAAACTTGCCCAATCCTCCGGTATCGACGGTGTGGTGGCCTCGCCAATGGAGACGCCGCTCATCCGGGAAGCATGCGGCGGAAATTTCCTGATCGTCACCCCCGGTGTACGTCCGGCTTTTGCCGCGGTTGACGACCAGAAACGGATCATGACCCCGGCTGAAGCTGTGCGGGCCGGCGCCGATTACCTGGTCATCGGCAGGCCAATCGCGGCGGCAAAGGACCCGGTGGCCGCCTGCGAGGCGATCATTGACGAGATTGTCAATGACTGACGATATCATCTATGGTGTAAATCCGGTTACGGAGGTTCTCCGCGGAACCAGGAGGGTCTTTGAACTGTTTCTGGCCGAAGGGGCGGACCGGCGGTTGGAGCCGCTGGCGCGCCTTGCCGGGGAAAGAGGGGTGCCGGTCCGCCGGCGTAACCGGAGCGACTTGACTCGTCTGGCCGGGAACGACCATCACCAGGGGGCGGTGCTCCGGGTGGAGCCCTATCCCTATGCGACGCTCGCCGACCTTCTCAACCGCTGGAGGGAGAGCGGCGAACCTGGATTGATCCTGCTGCTGGACGGGATCCAGGACCCGCATAACCTGGGGGCGCTGATCCGGAGCGCCGCCTGCGCCGGGGCCCACGGGGTTATCATCCCCCAGGATCGCGCCGTCGGGGTGACCCCCACTGTGGAAAAGGTCTCGGCCGGCGGGGTAGGCGCGGTGGCGGTGGCCAGGGTCGCCAATATTTCCCAGACGTTGGATCTGCTCAAAAAAGAAGGATTTTGGACCTACGGCGCCGCCGGAGAGTCGAGTGAGTCGCTCTATGCGCAGGACTTCCGGGGGCATACGGCGCTGGTCATCGGTGGGGAAGGGGATGGAGTGCGGCCACTGGTTCGAAAGCAGTGCGACCTGCTGCTCTCCATCCCGCTCAAGGGTACCATAACGTCCCTCAACGCCTCAGTGGCGGGGGGGATCATGCTCTTCGAGGTGGTACGGCAGAGAGGGTAACGACTCATGATGAGATGGATTGTGCTGTTGCTTCTCTTTTCAAGCGTCGGCTGCAAGGAGCAGAATGGGATAGCGCCGCTCTCCTCCGATGCCGTGATTCTCTGTTTCGGCGACAGCCTTACCTATGGGACCGGCGCGGAACCTGGCAAAAGCTATCCCGACGAGTTGGCCCGACTCATCAACCGGCCGGTGGTCAACGCCGGCGTTCCCGGCGAAACCAGCGGCGAGGCCCTGGCGAGGCTCCCCGGCGAACTGGATCGGACTCAGCCGAAGCTTCTCATTCTCTGCTCCGGCGCCAATGATATCCTGCGCCGCATGGATTTGAAGCAGACCGCCGCCAATCTTCGGGAGATGGTGAAGCTGGCCCAGGGGAGGGGAATCGGTGTGGTACTCGTCGGCGTGCCTCACTGGGGACTCGGACTCGTGCCGACCCACTTTTATCGCACTGTCGCCGAGGAGTGCAATGTGCCTCTGGACAACAAGGTGTTCGCCAAGGTTCTCGCCGCGTCCGAACTCAAGGCCGACCCGGTTCATCCCAATGCGGCCGGTTACCGGAAGGTCGCCGTGGCCGTGGCTGACCTTCTTGCCCGGCACGGTGGGGTTTCGCGGTGAGGATGGCTCTGTCAGGATTCAGCTATACTTCACACGGCTATAAAATGCGCTCTTGTAAAAAGCCAATTATTGATGCCCTCGCAAATTCACCCTTCGACAAGCTCAGGGTGAACGGTAATCATAGGGAACATATTGAAATACCGTTTGTGTTGAAATACCGTTTGTGTTGAAATACCGTTCGTGCTGAAATACCGTTCGTGCTGAGCTTGTCGAAGCACGCATTTGAGAGAATTTGCGAGCGCATCAAGCATAGCTCCGAACGTCACGACCATTCACAGCCACTTTTCCAGTATCATGGCAAGCTCTTCCTTGTTTACCGGCTTGGCAATATAGTCATCCATACCTGATGAGATACAGTGCTCACGATCACCCTTCATTGCATTGGCTGTCATGGCTACGATAGTGACGGTATGATTAAGAACATTCGAGGTTGGAGAGCGTATTACGGAAGTGGCTTCAAACCCATCCATTTCCGGCATTTGACAATCCATGAATACCAGGTCGTAGGCAATTAATTCAAGCGCCCGTACAGCCTCCAATCCATCAGCGGCAACATCCGATTTGCAGCCGAGTTTATTCAAAATACTTTGCGCCACTTTCTGATTGATGGCGTTATCTTCCACAAGCAGGATACGAGCACTCCGCCATTTTGTCATCGAAGGTTTGGCTGGTGTGATTTCAGGCGCTATATGGTGAACAACCGGTTGAACAGCCGGCTTCTCGAAATTCGCGGTAAACCAGAAGGTAGATCCTTTGCCTAACTCGCTGGTAACACCGATTTTTCCTCCCATCAACTCAGCCAACTGCCTGCAAATTGTCAAACCAAGCCCTGTACCGCCATACTTGCGTGTCGTTGATCCGTCTGCCTGGGAGAATGGCTCAAAGATTGCCTCAAGACGCGACTCCGCGATACCGATACCGGTATCGGTAATTTCAAAGCGGATGGTCACCTTACCATTCAGTTCGGAAAACAGCGACACACGTAGGGCGATCTCTCCTTTACCGGTGAATTTTATGGCGTTGGCGGCTAGATTGGTGATGATTTGGCGGAGTCTGCCCGGATCGCCATTCAGATATGTCGGGACATCCGCGTCGATGTGGCAGACCATGTTTAAACCGGCGGTTTTTGCGCGGATTGACAGCATTTCGACGGTATCTTCAAGGGTGGCGCGGAGATCCAAATTGAGCAATTCAAGTTCAAGCCTGCCTGCCTCGATCTTGGAAAAATCCAGAATATCGTTAATTATCCCCATGAGGTTTTCGCCGCTCTTCGAGATGATTTCGACGCAACGGCGCTGTTCTTCATCAAGATGTGTCTCCAGCAGCAGGCCGGTCATGCCGATTATCCCGTTCATCGGTGTGCGAATTTCGTGGCTCATATTGGCAAGAAACTCGCTCTTTGCCCGCGAGGCTCCCTCGGCGGCTTTCCGGGCAGCGGTAAGGGAGACGTTCATACGGCGGAATTTCCAGGTCAACGCCATCATCGTCGCCAGCCCCGACAGGGTTCCCCCCAGTGTCAGGTAGAGCCAGGTCAGATCTCGCTGGGGATGCGGGTTGTAGATGAAGCCTTTGAGATTGAAATTGTCCGGAATCTTACCTTGCTCTTGGTAGACTTCCGCCACATGACGCCAGCGGCCAGGGTTCATGTGACCCGGTTCGACTATATCAGTGCGGGTCAGTTCGCGAAGCTTCGCCGCCTCGAACAGCAGATGAGCGCGGCTCTTCGCCTGGCTGTTGTATTTGGCAAGAATGATGTCAACGACCTCCTCCGGATGAGTCAGGGCGTATTCCCATCCTTTGATCGTTGCCTTGCGGAATGTCTCCACCACCTCCGGATGCTTCTTCACCATCATCTCACTGGTAAAAAGCGCGTTGCCGAACAAATCGATGCCTGAAGAGCGAGGGCTGAGCAGTATGTAGTCATTCACTCGGCCCTGAATATGGAACAGTTCGTTGCTGACATACACCGCAATGGCGTCTACCTTGTCGTCGTCAAGTTCTTCCACCGTCATGAAGCGATCGATGCGCCGGTAGTCCCGTGGCAGAATTCCTTGGGACTTGAGGTAAGCATCCAACTCGTCAGAGGTGTCAAAAGTGATGGCTACCCGCTTACCCTTAAGATCATGGACATTGTTGATGCCGGCCGATTTGCGGGCGAGCAGACCAACGGCGGAGTGCTGCAGTAGCGCGGCCAGGGCAACCACCGGTTTATTTTTTGAGCGATCCACGACCAGCGAGGAACCGGCAATGCCAAATTCAATCTTCCCCTGGGCCACCGGCGAAATGGGGTCGACATTCGGCCCCCCCTGGCTCAACGTTACGTCCAGTCCTGCTTCACGGTAGAACCCTTTTTCGAGCGCCGCGATGGGCGCGGCGAACTCGAACTGATACATCCAGTTGAGCTGGATCGTGACTTTTTTCAGTGGCTTTCCTTCCGCACGGGAGATGCCGGCGCTTGCGAGGAGCAGGCCGAAGCAGCAAATTATGAGTCGGATCACGAATCCGGCGGTGGGGAATATCGAGACTTCACCCTGTACGGATGGAAATTTAGACAATGTAGTCCTCTTTTTCACAAGCTTACCTTTGTCGATGACCTAAATGTTTGGAGGCATTTTCCTCGTTCCCAAGCTGGAGCTTGGGAACAAGAAAATACTATCTTGGATACCGCTAATCGACATGGAAGTCAACAAGAATTTCCCGATGGGAGGATCCGCTGATTGCCGCTCCATGATGAAATTGCATTGACAGTAACATATTGCCGGTGCTATATAGTTCACCTCATATCCATCTCGTCTCCAATCCCCCTTCAAAGGAAAATTTATGAATGTAATTATTAAGCTATTTGTCCTGCTGCTTCCCGTCTGTTTCTGTCTCCCCGTCATGGCTCAAGAGAAGCCGGAGAAGAGTCAGATCACCATCGCCGTGGGGGGGAAGACGCTGTTTTATTACCTTCCGCTTACGATCGCCGAGCGCCTCGGTTATTTCAAGGATGAGGGACTTGTTGTCGAGATTGTCGATTTCCCCGGCGGGGCCAAGGCATTGCAGTCACTCGTGGGCGGCAGCGCCGATCTCGTATCGGGAGCGTTTGAACACACCATCTCAATGCAGGCCAAGGGCCAGGCTATCAAGGCGGTGGTACTGCAGGCCCGCTACAACAGCATCGCACTGGGTTTGAAAAAGGATATCGCGGCGCGCTACAAGTCGCCCAAGGATTTGAAGGGGCTCAAAATAGGCGTCACCGCTCCGGGGTCCTCGACCAACATGTTTGTCAGTGCCCTGCTGGCCAAGGATGGTCTTAAGCCTGACGCGGTCTCCATCATCGGCGTCGGCGCCGCGTCCGGCGCCGTGGCTATCATGAAGAAGGGGGATATTGACGGCATCGCCAACCTTGACCCGGTAATATCCGCTCTCGAAGTCGGCGGTGACATCGTAACCGTGGTTGATGCGCGCACGGAACAGGGGATGAAGGACGTCTACGGCGGCGAATACGCCGCCAGTTGCATATACACCACTCAGGACTTTGTCGCCAAGTACCCGCGCACCACCCAGGCCGTGGCAAACGCCATGGTGCGCGCACTGAGATGGTTGCAGAGAGCCACGCCGGACCAGATCGTGCAGACCGTGCCGCCTGAGTATTACGGCAACGACAAGGGGCTCTACAAGGTGGGGCTGATGAAAAACCTGCGCGGCTACTCCTCCGACGGCATCATTTCATTGCCGGCGGCCCAGAACGTGCATAAGGTACTCAACTCCTTCGAGCCGACCGTGCAGAAGGCCAGTATCGACCTTGCCCGCACCTATGACGGCAGCTTCGCATCGCGGGCGGCGCGGAAATACAAGTGACGATGGCGGCGCCGGCGCTTGCTCTCAAGGAGATCACCTGCCGCTTTGCCGACCGTAGCGGCCAAGGGAGTTACACCGCCGTGCGGGATGCTTCACTGTCGGTGGCCCGCGGCGAGTTTGTCTCGGTGGTCGGACCTACCGGCTGCGGCAAGTCAACACTGCTTAATGTCGCCGCCGGTCTGCTCAATCCGACATCGGGGAAAGTCGAGGTATTCGGCGCACTGCTTCAGGGGGTCAATCGCCATGCCGGCTATCTGTTCCAGAGCGACTCCCTGCTGCCGTGGTTGAATGTGCTGGACAACGTCACCGTCGGTTTGAAATTTCGTGGCGTCGCCTACTCCCTTGCCCTCGAACAAGGCCGCGCATGGCTCGCCCGTGTCGGTCTCTCCAATCACGCCCATAAATATCCCCACCAACTCTCCGGCGGAATGAAAAAACGGATCTCCCTGGCCCAGGTTTTGATCCTCAATCCCGATATCCTGCTGATGGACGAACCCTTCTCCGCGCTTGACATCCAGACCCGGCAGATGATGGAAAACGAGTTGCTCGATCTCTGGTCGGCCGACCGGAAGTCAGTCTTGTTCATTACCCACGACCTTGAAGAGGCGATATCGCTCTCCGACCGCGTAGTGGTGCTCTCCGCCGGACCCGATACGCACCCCATCGGTGAATTCCATATTGACTTGCCGCGGCCGCACGATGTCGCCGAGATACGGATGACACCCCGTTTCCTCGAACTGCACCGGCGGATCTGGGACATCCTCAAGGCCGAAGTGCAACAGAGCTATCAGCAGGGAATGGCTGCATGAGAGGCGCTTTCGCCCTACGCCTCTGGCAGGCGCTCTTGCTCCTGACGCTCTTCGCCTGCTGGTACGCGGCGACCAGGAGCGGTGTGTTGCCCCCCTTCTTTTTCGGCGAACCGATCAAGGTGCTGACAAAAATTGGAGAATGGTTTGCGCATGGAGTGATTTTCCCGCATCTCGGCATTACCCTCCTGGAAACCCTGCTCGCTTTTGCCGCCGGAACCACGCTCGGTCTTGGCATCGGGCTCTGGCTGGGGCTGAACAGGTTTACGTCACTGGTGGTTGACCCATACATCAAGGCCATGAACGCCATGCCCCGGGTGGTTCTGGCGCCGATATTCGCCGTCTGGTTCGGACTGGGCATCTGGTCCAAGGTGGCGCTGGGCGTAACCCTCGTTTTCTTTATAGTATTTTTCAATGTTTACCAGGGAGTACGCGAAGTGAGCCCCGTGGTGCTCGCCAATGCGCGCATGCTTGGCGCCGGCCGCCGCCAGTTGGTGCGTCATATCTATTTTCCCTCGGCGATGAGTTGGGTCTTCTCCAGCTTGCATACTTCCGTCGGCATGGCCTTCGTCGGCGCGGTCGTCGGTGAATATCTCGGTTCCGCCAAGGGGGTCGGGTATCTGATCCTGCAGGCAGAGGGGAGTTTTGATATCAACACGGTGTTTGCCGGCATTCTTGTCCTGACGGTATGCGCTCTGGCTCTCGACGCATGCGTGACCTTGGCGGAGCGACGCCTGATGGTCTGGCAACCACGCCATGAAGGGAGTGAAGGACGCTGAGTTTCCGCGTGGAAGGGTTTTCCAACTCTACCGGCTTGAGCGGATGACACATCTGGAGGCTTTCATGGGACCATTGGCGCGCATGCTTGACGACCGGTTCACCTACGGCGATTATCTGACATGGGATGACGACGAGCGGTGGGAATTGATCGATGGGGTTCCCTACAATATGTCTCCGGCGCCGTTGGTGGCCCATCAGAGGATACTCGGAGCATTGCATCTCGAGTTCGGGAACTGGTTCAAAGGGAAAGGATGTCAGGTTTTTTTCGCCCCCTTTGACGTTCGTCTTCCCGAGGCCGACGAAAGCGACGACCTGATTGAAACGGTAGTGCAGCCGGATCTTGCCGTCGTTTGCGATAAAATGAAACTTGACAAAGCCGGGTGTCGGGGGGCTCCGGACCTGATCATTGAGATTCTGTCACCGGGAACGGCTCACAAGGACCTGAAGGTTAAACGGGACCGATACGAGCGGGCCGGGGTTCGGGAATACTGGATTGTGAACCCGGGTGAAAGGAGTGTCATGATCTTTACGCGGAACAAAGATGATCGTTACGGCCGGCCGGAGGTCTACAACGACGGTGATGACGTGAGAGTAGGCATCTTTCCCGATCTTGTGATTTCCCTTGCCGCGGTTTTCGCGGAATAGGTGCAAGTAGTTGGCATTGCGTTGCAGAAAAAAAGGAACTATCAGCCCAAAGTTAGCGCGTATGGAGGTTTTGTCGGACATGGCCGGAGTTATGCGGTGTTTCACTCACGAGGTCACGGAGTCCGGAATCAGCTCGGTAAAATAGTGTATGGAGGTGTAGTGCGCCGAGGGGGTCGGGGGGACGACGGAGCTGAAGCGGCTGACGTAGATGAGATGACGGATACCGTATGCGGCGGCCGTGGCCAGGTTGGCCTCGCTGTCCTCGCCGAGGAGCGTACGGGCCGGATCGTAGGGGACCTTTTCCCGGAGTTTTCCCCAGAAGCGGAGATCCTCCTTGGGAAGCCCCAAATCGTGCGCCGAAATGATCCCGTCAAAAAAGGGGCCGAGCCGGGTCTTTTTCATTTTGATTGCGAGGGTCTTCCCGTGAGCGTTGGTGACGAGCCAGCTCTGCTTGCCGTGATGCCGGAGAAAAGCGAGAAATTCAGTAACGCCGGGGTGGACGGCGATAAGGTGCTCCACCTCCAGCTTCAGGAGCGGGATGTCGAGACCGAGCCGGTCGGACCAGTAGTCCAGGTCGGTCCAGTTCAGGGTCAGCTCCTGGGAGCGGAACAGGGTGTAGAGAGTTTGTTTCGCCTCGTCAAGGGGTACCCGATTCTTTCGGCCCCATGTTTTTGGCACATGCTCCATCCAGAAATGGTCGTCGAAATGGCGGTCAAGAAGCGTCCCGTCCATGTCGAGGAGCACGGTGTCGATGGCGGTCCAGTCTATAGTCATGGCATTGGTCTCCGTGGGAGGGAAAACCGTGATGTTTTCAAGAGAGGTCATAAATCCGGATTCATTTTTCTTGCCTGTCACCTTACATCAGATGTAATTTATAGTCAATGAGGAATAAACTATAATTTCAGTTTGAGGTATGTAATTGTACTTGCTTAGTATCTGCTTTGATAATGCAAAAGCTAATGGAGTCGGCGAGCTTAGTCTGATAAAAAACAAACGCACTCTCGATAAATGGACAATTCTACCATCCGGCGCTATAGGAAGAGAACTGTTACAATTGATAGCGGTAGCGTGCGGCGGAACCAATTTGTTCTCTCGGCTGGATTTCCCGACTCATAACCTTCATCGCATTATCTCTAAACCATTAACTATTGGATTTTGCATCGCATCCGTCCATTCTTACGAGGCTCACTACAACCCCGCCCCCATTTTTGGGAGTGGTATTCAGATTGATAAGAATGGATTCCTGAGAGCCATGGGGAGTACGGAATTGCATTTTCTCCCCGGCGATATGGCGAAAAGCAGAGCGAGGAGCGGGCTTAGTCAAACATCACATTTTATTCTTGGCTACGGATATGAACCGCAATACCATGATACTACCGACGATTTTGATTATAATGACAAGTTTTTTCGCGTAAATCGTTTTCATTCGCTTTTTTTAAATTCCGCGCCACTGACTGATCCGGTTGAATTTCTTTCCAGAATCAGCTATCGGGGGGTAGCCTGCAAACGTTTGGCGCCTCTCCATGTATTACAACGTCTCTCCTACCTTTTCAAAGAACATCTTGGTATTGATACTGACGTTTGGATGGATAAGAATTGCAATTTCCTGCAGGAGTGGGATGCCCTTGAACCTTGGCAAAAGCGCGCCGCCCTCCCTGCGCTAGACGCAGCGCGTCACCTGCACTATGGGTTTCAAACTTCAAAAAATCCGCTTGATCTGCCGGTTCCGCTCCTCTTCGATCGCCCGGATCTTCTCAGCGGCGCAAAGCAATTTCCTGCCTGGGTAAGAGTCATGGACGCTCTGCTGCCAAACGCCCAATTCCTTATATCCACTGATAATAAAATGAAAAGTTGCTTTCCGGCGGATACGTTGTCCACTTCTCTTCCCCTTCCGGAACAACAGTCGTCACTGAAAGTGATAACGTCGGTAATGTCTAAAGGCGATATTTTGCTTATAGATGGTGATGGCGTTATGGCGAATCTCGCACTGATGAAACTGAGTCAATATTTTAAAGATCAGGGAAAGAGTGTCATCCTGGCACGGCAAGAAGCCTACATACCCGGCGTTGAAGCTGTTTACGCAAGTTTTATATTCAGCAAGCCGCTGACAGAGACTCGTGTAGATAAGTTGCGAAAATATTATGGAGATTCCCTTGTAGTAGGCGGTTCCGGAGTAGATGTCGTTCAACGTCTCCCTGAAGATATCGAAAAAATACCCCCTGATTACACTCTATATCCGGAACTTGGAGAGAACGCTATCGGATTTCTGACAAGAGGTTGTCCATTTCGCTGTCCATTTTGCGTGGTTCCGACCAAGGATGGTCAAATTCGTCAGGTAGCTGATTTGGACGAATTGCTACAAGGTCGCTTGACAAAACTTATTCTGTTGGACGACAACATTCTTTCACATCCTCAAGCACCCTATTTTCTTGAAGAAATGGTACGGCGCAACGTGATGGTCAATTTCACGCAGACCCTGGACTTGCGTCTGGCGGATCAGGAAATTGCCCGCTTGGTGAAACGAGTTCAATGCTCAAACATCAAGTTTACCCGCACGGTGTATCATTTCAGCCTGAACGACGCACATAACCTTGACCAAGTAGCGGAAAAGTATCGTTTATTCGGTTTCACCGGAAAAGACAACGTCGAATTCGTCTGTATGTACGGATTTAATACTACTCTAGCCGATGATGTTGAACGATTCCGTTTTCTCCGTTCTCTGCCGGGTGCATATGTATTCGTGCAAAAATATCAGCCGATTATTGGGGGACCACCCACAACTGTAACAGGGGATCGTTTTTTTGATGAGAACGCGGATGACTTAATCGACCAACTGATTTGCATCTGTTTTACGCAAAATATGAAAAATATGGAGAAATATTACCGCTGGCTCAGTAAACAGTATGCAATGACTTTTGGCGGAATTCACGAAAAGCTAATAGAGACAATTTTCAAATACAACAATCGACAGCAAAAAGGCAGTTACAGCTCAAAATTGATTGCACGGTTTACATAGAGATTATTACATGACTCGGACTATTGTCTGCTCGGACGAGCAAAAGGAACAACTTCGACAAATTGCTTGTAGCACTTCCGCGGGAATATGGAGGATAAAGCGTGCAAAAATCATCCTCGGATACCTTGAAGGGAAAAGCGTGGATAGGCTTGTCCTTGATGTTCGTGTGCCGCCGCTGTCTGTCATCAAATTTGTAAACAGATTCGCTGAAGAAGAGATGACTCTTTTTACCACTCCTGACAGAAATCCAACATCACGGGAAGCTTCTGTAGAACAGATACTGACATTCCTCAATCATCCACCCAATCAAAACAGTACAGAATGGGAAACATTGACGGTCAACTATGTAGGCATATCTTTTTCAGTAAGACAGATACAGATAATACGGGAACTAATTGTCTCGACAACTCCGTTCAACAAAAATATTATCGCACGCGAAATATGTAATAAGTTTGGATTATATCAGCCAAACGGTTCAATAAGGTTGGCAACAGTTGCAACTATTCTAAATCGGATGGATATGGACAATGTTATTTTTATGCCGAAGAAACCAAAAATGAGCCGTAATGTTGGAAACTCAACAAGAAAAAGCCGGTTTATAGTCTGTAACTCTGAAGACGAAACCAACTATCTTACAATTGAAAATATCAGATTTTCCGTGGTCATGAACAAGAAAGATAGCGAACTATGGAGAAATATTATCCTACACTATCATTATATCAATACGTATCGCATGTTTGGGCCATGCATGCGATATCTCGTGTATGGCAAAGTAACGATAATACAGCCTACTACAACATCAACAACCGAGAATACACATCGCACCATAAACGAGGATTCGGACAAAAAGTGCTACTGGTGGGAAATAAACCAGACCAGCGGCGAACAGTTACTTGCGGTGCTGAGTTTTGGCGCCGGTGCATGGCAGCTATCAAGTCGTGATGAATTCATCGGCTGGAATAATGAACAGCGCGTTGCGAATCTTCGTTATGTTGTAGCCAACACCAGGTTTCTTATCCTTCCCTGGATAAAATCCCCCAATCTCGCTTCAAGGATTCTGGGTGGTATAATTCGGCAAATTCCGAAGGATTGGGAGGATCGCTATAATTACCGCCCCATTTTACTGGAAACATTCATAGAGATGGAACGATTTACCGGTACCTGCTACAAAGCCGCTAACTGGATTCATTTGGGGGTCACTAAGGTATACAGTCTTTATGGTATAGCTCAAAAACAACAGGTATCAAGTAAAGCTATATATGTTTATCCAATGGCAAATAATTTCCGTATGCTTCTTTGTCGTAACAATAGCACAAAATTCCATAAAGTTCATTGTGGCTTGGCGCCCGGTATGGGTCCGGCATCCGCTGAGAGGCGCCGGTAATCCTCCGGCGTGTTGATGTTCCGAAAGGAGGCAAAGTCCGGGTCCAGGATCGCTAACCGGTGGCGTGGCACAAGCTGTATTCGCGCCATGCTGAAGAAAGCACGGATACGGCATTCGCCCTGTTCGAGAATCCGCTGCATCATGGGAAGGCAGCGCTTGGAATATACGGCGTGGAGCGGTTCAAGGCCGCCGGGGGTTTCCGCCAGTACCACGTCAAGGTCGTCAGGCATGGAGCAAAGCTCCTTGATAATCGAGAGGTTGAGAAACGGCATATCACAGCCGACCACAAAGACACGGTCAGCGTTGCAGTTGGAGAGAGCGGCATGGATGCCGGCAAGCGGGCCCATGCCGGGATATACGTCAGCGACTTTTCCGCACGGGATGAAATCGTAGGTTTCCGGGCTGTTGGTCACCACCAGCAGCTCGGCAAAAAGCCCCGTCAGGCGGTGATAGACGTTTTCAATAATTCGTTCTCCGTCAAGGGTCAACAGCGCCTTGTTCCGTCCCATCCGGAGCGATTCCCCTCCCGCGAGTATAGCTCCGGCAATCTCCACACTATTTCCCTCTTTCATATCCTGCTCGCGATGCCAGCAAATCCAGATGAATGGTCAGCAGATCCTCAGCCTCAAGAGGAACATTATCATTCCCCTTACGTGAATCCCTGGTCTTTATGTAACGGCTGCACTTCTTACAGGTGTCTACCCTGACCGTACCGTCCCCCACGGTAAAGTAGGCGAGTTGCTCCGGGTCGGCACAGCCGCAGGAGGGGCAGGTGAGCCGGTGAAAGCGCCACCGGAAGGCGCAGCAGGAGCAGGAGAGGAAGCGCCGACCCTCCTCACCAATCAGTTCAGCCATGCCGGGTCGGGAGCCACAGACCGGGCAGTAGCGCTCTTGCCAGTCGGCGACAACCTCCGGCGCCAAGCTTGCGGCGTAGCGAGCCAGGGTGGCCTTCAGGGGAATCTCCAGGACAAATTCCAGAAGCGGAGCGGGAATACCTCGCTCCGCCGCCCCTTCCTCCAGCGGAGCGCGATTCCGGCCCAGGATGGCGGCAAAGAGCGCTGCCGGGTCAAGCCGCTCCTCTCGAAATCCCGCGCCGATGGCGTCGAGCGCCTCCCCCCCTTCCTTTCCCTCCGCCTTCAGTACGTTCAGCAAGCCGTCCAGGAATATGACGAACGTTTTCCGGTCCACCGTGATAAACTCCGACGACACGACCGGCAGCCCCCCTTGGATACGCTCCAACCGGTGTTCACTCGGTGCGGAAACGTGTATGCCGGTCTCTTCACGTTGTTCAAGATAGTCGTACACGGCGATGAAAAGCCGGATGACTTCATGGTATTCCGGCGCACCGGCCGAGGTTGAGCGGAGATGGGCAAGGATATCGGCTAAACGGGACATGGGCGTGCCTCGAAAACGCGGGGTATGATGGATAGAGAAGATGTGTCCGACAAAACGGGAGTTTCTCAATCGGGAGCTTACCACATAATGTATACCTTCTCTATGTAATATTGCAGGACATTTGCAATCTCTCCCCGCGGGTTTTGAAGGAGGATACCTCCCGCGCCGTACCTTTCTCTTTTCCTTTCTCGTTGACTTTTCAGGTGGTTCCCTGTAGAAAAAGATGTTTTTGCGGCATTAAAAATCAATTCCGGGGAGCCTGCTCCCCCGCGGAGTCGCCAGTCATGGATTACAAGGACACCCTCAATCTCCCGGTCACCGATTTTCCCATGAAAGCCAATCTGTATCAGCGGGAGCCGGAGATCATCGCCCGGTGGCGGCAAGACGACCTCTATGGCCGGATGATGCAAGCCGGCGAGGGGAAGCCTAAGTACCTGCTCCACGACGGCCCCCCCTACGCCAACGGCCACATCCATATCGGTCACGCACTCAACAAGATACTCAAGGACGTGGTGCTCAAGTCAAAGCGGATGAGCGGCTTTCACGCCCCCTACGTCCCCGGATGGGATTGCCACGGGCTTCCTATTGAGCTCCAGGTGGAGAAAAACCTTGGGGCGAGAAAGCACGAAATATCCAAGCTGGAAATGCGTAAACTATGCCGGGAGTACGCCGCCAAATTCGTCGATATTCAAGGGGCTGAGTTTCAGCGCCTCGGCGTCCTGGGGGATTGGGATCACCCGTACCTCACCATGAACTACGAGTACGAGGGGATAACCGCGGCCGAACTGGCGCGGTTTGCCGGCAACGGCGGGCTCTACCGCGGCAGGAAACCGGTTCACTGGTGTTCTTCCTGCGTCACTGCCCTGGCCGAGGCCGAGGTGGAGTACGCTGACCACCGGTCGCCTTCCATCTTTGTAAAGTTCCTGTTGGGGGACGATGTCTCCGACGCGGTTCCCGCATTGGCGGGAAAGAAGGTCTCGGTGGTCATATGGACCACCACCCCCTGGACCATTCCCGCCAATCTCGCCATCGCCCTTCACCCGGAATTCGACTACGCGGCCCTCGACATGGGAAGCGAACTCCTGGTAGTGGCCGACGGACTCAAGGACTCTTTCCTGGCGGCGGTCGGCCTCGAAGCCTCTGTCGTTGCCACCTTCAAGGCCGACGTCCTGGAGGGAAAACATGCCAGGCATCCGTTTTACGACCGAAATTCGGTTATTCTCCTGGGCGGCCACGTCACATTGGAGGCGGGAACCGGCTGCGTCCACACCGCGCCGGGGCACGGCCAGGATGACTACGAAATGGCGCTGAAATTCGGGCTCGACATCTATAACCCGGTGGACAACCGGGGGCGCTACATCTCCGACCTCCCCTTCTTCGGCGGTCAGTTCGTCTTTGACGCCAACAAGGAGGTCATTGCCAAGCTGATCGAGGTCGGGGCGCTGGTGGGGCAGGGGAGTGTCAATCACTCCTACCCCCACTGCTGGCGTTGTAAAAAACCGATCATCTTCCGGGCCACGGAGCAGTGGTTCATCAGTATGGATACCAATGATCTCCGCGAAAAGGCGCTGGAATCCATCGACCAGGTTCGCTGGATACCCAAGTGGGGTAAGGAACGAATTCACGGTATGATCGAAAACCGTCCCGACTGGTGCGTCTCCCGTCAGCGGTCATGGGGGGTGCCGATCACCGCCTTTTCCTGTACCGCCTGCGGTGAATTTCTGGCCGATGAAGCGGTCATGCGCCACGTGGCCGACCTCTTCAAGGAGCAGAGCTCCGACGTCTGGTACGACTGGGACGCTGAGCGACTCCTTCCCGAAGGGACCGTCTGTCTTGCCTGCGGCAAGGTCGAGTTTGCCAAGGAGATGGACATCCTTGACGTCTGGTTCGACTCCGGCGTCTCCCACGCCGCGGTACTGGAGACGAATCCGGCCCTGGGCGCACCGGCCGACATGTATCTTGAGGGGAGCGACCAGCACCGGGGGTGGTTCCATTCGTCGCTCCTGGAGAGCGTCGGCAGCAGGGGCGTTGCCCCTTACCGGGGCGTCCTGACCCACGGTTTCGTCCTCGACGGTCAGGGACGCAAGATGAGCAAATCCCTGGGGAACGTGGTCGCCCCCGAGGATGTCATCAAGAAATTCGGCGCCGATGTCCTCCGACTCTGGGTGGCGGCCCAGGACTACCGGGACGATAGCCGGATATCCCAAGAAATCCTGACACGCGTGGCCGAGGCATACCGGCGCATCAGAAATACCTGCCGCTATATCCTCGGCAACATCAGCGACTTCGACCCGGTGGAGGACGCCGTGCCGTTTGCACGGATGCTTGATCTGGATCGCGCCGTGCTGCATGATCTGGAAAAATTGAAAGAGCGGGTGCTGAGTGCGTATAACGACATGGAATTCCACATCGTCTATCAGGCGGTCAATGCGTTCTGCGCCGTGCAACTGAGTGCATTTTATCTCGATATTCTCAAGGATCGTCTTTATACGAGCCGCAAGAATTCACCGGAGCGCCGCAGCGGTCAGACGGCGTTCTATCTGATCCTCGACACCCTCGTCCGCTTGGTGGCGCCGCTCCTCTCCTTCACCGCGGATGAAGTCTGGTGGTGCATGCCGGGAAAACGGGAAGAGAGCGTTCACTTGGCCGACTTTCCGCGCCTGACCCCCCACGTGAAGGACGATCTCCTGGCGGCCCGTTGGGCCCGGCTTTTTTCGGTTCGGGTCGAGGTACTCAAGGCGTTGGAACCGGCCCGCATCCAAAAGATCATCGGTCACCCGCTCGACGCGTGCGTCACCATTGCCGCGCCGTCGGCCGATTTGATGTTCTTGCGGGAGAACGCCGAGGAATTGAAAACCATTTTCATCGTCTCCAAGGTGGCCCTTGTAGAGGAGCTTGACGGTGAGAGTTACGA
>Ga0194037_1001372_pt1 | contig 17641 bp, 20 predicted proteins | sample JunL306m_MetaG_FD_148653 | JGI IMG/M metagenome (GOLD analysis project Ga0194037, IMG submission 148653) | Anoxic zone freshwater microbial communities from boreal shield lake in IISD Experimental Lakes Area, Ontario, Canada - Jun2016-L304-6m | ecosystem: Environmental > Aquatic > Freshwater >...
CAAACCCTGTGGTGGGATGGCGACGTGCAATGGTCAATTTCCATCCATCCATCATGGCGCGGTATCGGGGATGTGGCGACGGTGGCGGTTTGACGTTACGTAGAGACAAGGCATGCCTTGTCTCTACCAACCCCCGAAAACCCGAACAAACCCTATGGTGGGATGGTGACGTGCAATGGTCAATTTCCCCCCTACGTCATGGCGCGGTATCGGGGATGTGGCGACGGTGGCGGTTTGACGTTACGTAGAGACAAGGCATGCCTTGTCTCTACCAACCCCCGAAAACCCGAACAAACCCTATGGTGGGATGGTGACGTGCAATGGTCAATTTCCCCCCTACGTCATGGCGCGGTATCGGGGATGTGGCGACGGTGGCGGTTTGACGTTACGTAGAGACAAGGCATGCCTTGTCTCTACCAACCCCCGAAAACCCGAACTAACCTTGGTGGGATGGCGACGTGCAATGGTCAATTTCCCTCGTACGTCATGACGCGGTATCGGAGATGTAGCGATGGTGGTGGTTTGACGTTACGTAGAGACAAGGCATGCCTTGTCTCTACCAACCCCCGAAAACCCGAACAAACCCTATGGTGGGATGGTGACGTGCAATGGTCAATTTCCATCCATCCATCATGGCGCGGTATCGGGGATGTGGCGACGGTGGCGGTTTGACGTTACGTAGAGACAAGGCATGCCTTGTCTCTACCAACCCCCGAAAACCCGAACAAACCCTGTGGTGGGATGGTGACGTGCAATGGTCAATTTCCATCCATCCATCATGGCGCGGTATCGGGGATGTGGCGACGGTGGTGGTTTGACGTTCTGTAGAGACAAGGCATGCCTTGTCTCTACCAACCCTACCAACCCCCACAGACCCCCACAACCCCCCTAAAACCGAACAAACCCTGGCGTGATGACGACGTTCAACACCGTATCATCAGTTCAACCGGGGCAATACGAAAACGCATATAACAGCTTGATAACCATGGACAAATTCAAGGACAAATACCGCATTCCCTCGGCGCGGGCGCCATGGTGGGATTATGGTTGGACGGGGGGATATTTCATTACCATCTGTTGCGAGGAACATCGTCATGTTTTCGGGCAGATCACAGATGGCAAAATGACGCTGTCGCCGGTCGGCCAATTGGCCCACGCATTATGGTACGAAATTCCCCGTCACGCCCGGAACGTACGACTGGGTGCGTTTGTGGTCATGCCCAACCACGTACACGGCATATTGATTCTGGAACATAACGACGCCGGAGAGGATGTCAATGTTTCTGGTGGGGATTCCGGTGGGGTTTTTTGTGGGGGTTCTGTAGAGACAAGGCATGCCTTGTCTCTACAAATAGGTGATGTCCCCATCCTGTTGACACGATTTCGTAACTGAGCATTTTTCCTCTATTTTCATGAAATCGCTGGTCTCTGCCAACCTACTGATTTGTAACGATATGTTAGATTTATGTCAACAGGATGGGGACATCACCTACAAATACAACAATCACAACAAATACAACAAATACAACAACCACCACAATCCATCGATCAAATACCGGATCGATTCCGGAATCAGGGCCGCAATACCGTCTCATCAATGGTCGGCGGTTACAAATCGGCGGTCACCAGGCAGGCGCACCGGTCAGGATTTGACTGTGTCTGGCAATCTCGTTTTCACGACCATGTCATTCGTAATGATGAAGAGTACCAACGCATCAATGAATACATCGAAACGAATCCCGTACGCTGGGGTGACGACAGATATTTCACCCCTGAAACCAGCCTGACCGGAAATAATGAACCATGAACAGCCGCTCCGAACGCATGACCCAGAACCGCGTCATTGCCCTGTTTACCGACCCGACGCGACCCGATTGCCTCGGCTACCGCTATCTTGGGGACTGGCACGACCGCCCGAACAACCGTCCCGTTGAGACGACACTTCTGCGTGATAACCTTGCGGCCCGTGGCTATTCCGACGCCCACATCTCCGCCGCTCTCCAGAAGCTGGAAACCGCCGCCGATGCCACCGGCGTCACGCTCTACCAGGCCAACCTGCGCACCTACCAACTGCTGCGCTACGGCGTGTCGGTACAGGTCGCCGCCGGAAAGCCGCACGACACGGTGCATCTGGTGGATTGGGAGCGCCCGGAGAAGAATGATTTTGCTCTTGCCGAGGAAGTGACCCTGCGCGGCGGCTGCGAACGCAGGCCCGACCTGGTCATCTATCTGAACGGCATTGCCGTCGGCGTCATCGAGCTGAAGCGTAGTTCGGTCGAGATTGGGGATGGTATTCGTCAGCTTATCACCAACCAGGAGGAAATCTTCAACCTCGGTTTCTTCGCCACGGTGCAACTCGTGTTTGCCGGCAACGATTCTCAGGGGTTGCGCTACGGCACGGCGACTACGCGGGAGGAGTTCTTCGTTGAATGGAAAGCGACGAATACCCGTCTGCTTGACTCGGGCGCACTCTTGGACCGTCCTCTGGCCGAGATGTGCGAAAAATCCCGCCTGCTCGACCTGATGCGCAACTTCATCATCTTTGACGCAGGCTACAAGAAGGCGCCGCGCCCCCATCAGTTTGTGGGGGTGAAGGCGGCTCAGGAACGCATCCGCAAGCGCGAGGGGGGCGTCATCTGGCATACCCAGGGGAGCGGCAAGAGCATTCTCATGGTGTTGCTCGCCAAGTGGCTGTTGGAGCACGATTCCGAGGCCCGCATCCTCGTGGTCACCGACCGTGACGAACTGGACAAACAGATCGAGGGGGTGATGAAGAACGCCGGCGTCATCGGCGAAAACTCTCCTTTGCCCCGCATCCTTTCCCGAGCGGATTTTGTCACCAAGCTCGGCACCACGACACCCCGCCTGCTCTGTGCGCTCATCCACAAATTCGATCCGGCCGACCTCAAAGGCCCGCCCCCCCGCGTTCACGGCAGCTTCTACGTCTTCGTGGATGAATGCCACCGCACACAAGGCGGCGACATGAACAAACAGATGAAGCGCTGGCTGGAGAACGCGATCTTCATCGGCTTCACCGGTACGCCGCTGCTGAAAAAGGACGCGGATAAACTACGAACACGGGACATATTCGGCACGTACATTCACACCTATAAGTTTCACGAAGCCGTGGCGGACAAGGTGGTGCTCGACTTGAAATACGAGGCCCGCGACGTGCCGCAACGGCTGACCTCACAAAAGAAAATTGACGAGTGGTTCGAGCAGAAGACCAAAAATCTCAATAATTTCCAGAAAGCCATCATCCGCAAGCACTGGGCGACGATGGAAGAGTTGATGAGCGCCGAAAGCCGTAAACGCGAAATCATTGCCGAGATCATTGCGGACTTCAATCTCAAGCCGCGACTCAACAACAATCGGGGTACGGCTATGCTCGTGACGGCATCGATCTACGATGCCTGTCACTACTTCCGGCTGTTCCAGAACACAGGCTTCGGGCCGTGCTGCGGCATCATCACCTCGTACGAGCCGAACCACAACGCCATCTCCCGTGAGCCGCCGAACAGCGACGAACGCTATAAGTTCGATACCTATACGAAACACCTCCTCGGAAGCGGACAGACGACCAAAGCCTACGAGGACGAAGCCAAGCGCCGGTTCATCGAGGAACCGGCCGGCATGAAGCTACAGCCCGAGGCAGGCATTCCGGCGGCGCTGCACGGCAAGCGCGAGGCTATTGTCCTGTTCAATAACCTGTCGTCGCTTCCCGCCACCACGTTTCAGTATCCGACCGAAGACGAGGAACGCGCTCAACTTGCTCTGGAACTGGACCGGGTTGTCTGTTCGGAAGCGCCCGCCAACTGGAAAGGGGATGATGCGCGGGAAAAACAGGTGATGAATGCCCTGTATCCCAAACTGGCGCGAGATCGTGAAGCAACGCAGGCAATTTTTGAGATCATCAAGAATCAACCCGGCTACCAATGACCACGACGATCACCATCGGAGAACTATCGATTCGGGTGACGCTCAAAAACATCAAGCATGTCCATTTGTCGGTTCATCCCCCCGACGGCCATGTGACTCTGGTAGCTCCCACGGATACCCGACTGGAGGTGGCCCGAGCCTATGCCATCTCCAAACTTGGCTGGATTCGGGACCAACAGGCGAAGCTGATGAATCAGGCGCGGGAAACCCCTCGACAGTTCGTAACGCGGGAAACCCATTATCTCTGGGGGCGACGCTATCTGCTGAAGATTCTCCAGTTGGACTCCAAGCCGAGCGTAACTATCGATCATAAACGGATCACCCTGATGGTGCGACCAGGCAGCGATGGCGTGAAGCGGTCCGCGGTAATCCACGCATGGCACAAGTCACTCCTCCACGAGGCGGCGCCTCCGCTCATCGAAAAATGGGAAGCAAAACTGGGTGTGAAAGTTGCCGGCTACTACCTGCAACGGATGAAAACCAAGTGGGGGAGTTGCAATCATCGTGAGGGTAACATCCGGCTCAACACCGAACTGGTGAAGAAGCCCAAGGACCTCCTCGAATACGTCATCGTCCACGAAATGCTGCATCTCGTGGAACCGACCCACAGTGAGCGCTTCGTGGCATTGCTTGATGGGCACTATCCATCCTGGCGTGAGGCCCGCGCTGAACTCAATGAATTGCCGTTGTCGGCAGAGACGTGGAAAGAGTGAAAGCATAGCTGATATCTGTATCTCACGTGCGGGGCTGCGCCGTAAAAGAACCAATTGGAGGAACCAGTGGGCAATTACAGCATCGTCGTTCTCGACTTTGAAACTACCGGATTGTCCCCCGATTACGGTGACCGGGCCATTGAGATCGGTGCGGTGCTTATTCGCAATAACCAGGTAGAGGACACTTTTCAGAGCCTGATGAACCCTGGGAGAAAGATCAGCAGTTTCATTGAGGAGTACACCGGTATTACCAACAAGATGCTGCGCGACGCCCCGTCCAGCGCCGACGTCATGCCGAAGTTTGCAGAGTTCATGGCGGAGCACCATCTGGTGGCCCATAACGCCGGCTTCGACCGCCGTTTCCTGGACGCCGAACTGCACCGGATACAGAAACAACGCACCCAGGATTTTGCCTGCTCCATGCTTGTTTCCCGCCGGGTATACCCCGACGCCCCGAGTCACAGCCTGGAGACTCTGGTCCGGCACAAGAAGCTCAAGACCAGCGGGGTCCATCATCGGGCGCTGGCCGACGCGGAGATGACGGGTCATCTTTGGGTCAGGATGATCGACGATCTCAAGAGCGCGTACCACTTGCACCACGTACCGTTCACCCTTATGCAGCAGTTGTCAAAGGTGTCAAAGAGCGCCGCTCCCGCATTTTTGCAGCGAATTGCTCTCAAACATAATGGAAATGACAGAGACAGAGCCCGCATGGTACTGCTCAGACGGACTTGCGGATAACGTAGGGGGGGGGTAAGGGTAGTGAGGAACAATAACAAGGAGGGTAGGGGAGTATGAGTTTGACAAAGGCCGGCCTGGCGGACCATGTCTACGAATATATGAATCGATTTGGGAGCTACTCTAAAAAGGACAGCCTGGACCTGGTAGATCTGGCCTTTGAGGTGGTGAAGCGAGCCATAGTTGAGGAGAAGAAGTTGAAGGTGGCCGGGTTCGGCAGCTTCGAGGTGAAGCAGAAGAACACGCGCCGGGGTCGCAACCCCCAGACGGGGGAAGAGATGCCCATTGAGGCTCGGCGGATCTTGACCTTCAAGGCCAGCCAGATATTGAAGGAGAAGGTGAACGGTGGCGCAAGGGAAAGGGCCGGCCATGCGAAAACTTGAGCCGGAGTTACCATAGTGAATCCGCCCCGACGATCCGGATTCTCCGGATCTCTGACCGGCGTCACGATACAACTGAATCCTTCTTGAGAAGAGAGCAGCGGAGAAGTGTCATGAATGAGCGTCTGACCGACTTGGAAATCCGCTTCATGCACCAGGAGCGGACGGTCCAAGAGCTAAACGACATCGTTTGTCGGCAGGACTTGGCCATCGAACGACTTGAACGTGATCTGCTGCAACTCCAGGAACAGATGAAACAGATACTTCCCTCGTTGACCTGTACTCCTGACGAGGAAGAAGCCCCGCCGCATTACTGACTTCCATATAGATTCTTGCCAATGCCTCTGCCGCGAGACTTCAACTTCTCTCCGACGCTCCACGCCGCCAATAAACGAATGCCGGCAGCCGTTGACATTAAAAGATGGCTTACTCCTTTGTTGCAATTGTATGTTGTATGATACTACAATTTACAACACTTCAATAATTCTAACCAAAGTTGCTATCCCAACATTACCGCAGACCGACTCAGCCATTGACCCATTTTACCGCGGGTCGTTTGTGAGTGCGGGCGCACTCACGCAAGTAGTTGTTTATGAGACTCTGATAGGGCATTTCCATTTCCTGTGCCAACGACTTGAAATATTCCAGGGAATCTTCATCCAGACGAATGGTCACCTGCCGCTTCAGTTTTCTGGCGTACGGATTGGGCTTTGAATCACTGAAATCATATTCTTTTCTCATGACTTTCGATACCTCATGTAGGTGGCTTTTTCTGTCCTTGTCGCCTTACGTGCGGAAATGATTCTTGTTTTTGTATCATCTTCCCGGTAACAGTGGCAGACCAACAGTAACCGGAAACGCTCCGAGTAGCCGAGCAGGAGAAATCGATCCTCGGTATCTGAACTGTCGGGATCGGCGATTAACCGAGCATGCTCATCGAGAAAAACGGTGCGGGCTTCAGGAAATGAGACACCATGTTTTTGCAGGTTGGCCAAATTTTTCTGTTCATCCCAAACGAAGGTCAGCATAAGTATATTGTAGTTATATTGTAGTTTTTGTCAAAGGGGATTTTATGGTGAGGACATCGAGACCTCAATCCCAAAATCCATTTTGACAAACCGCGGCAACAGGTTGTGAAATGTGTCTTATACCCCATATAAACTAACAAGGTGAATTGCTCTTCGATAATCCCTGATGCATACCGATTGCTACATGTTGTAGTCACTTGAGTCAACCAGATACCCCAGTAATTTTAAAGCAGTCAAAGCATTCTAGGTGCAGTCCAAAAAACGAGGGGTTTTTTGGACGCCGGATAGTTGCAACTAAAGTGAGCCCGAGGCATCACATAGAATCACATAAAGTGATCCGAAAAATGCGATGATTGCAAGCCCGTGCGATTATAATTGCAAGCCGCTGCAGCTATGAGGCTCACCTCGTACCAGGCACCGCGGCGACGTGGCGAACCGCCGCACCCGCGCCAGTTACTGCTCCCCCTACCCTACCCTGCCCGGCTGGTCGGTTGTGTTTATGGCGTCCTTCCCTCTCCGGCCCTCCTCGACGTGAATCTCCACACCAGTACGCCCGCCGCCGGGTTGTCTAGGACATAGTCTATGCCCATATGCCCACGGGTCCTGACACGATAAATCTTAATCAATCTTGCTATGGCTCGCTCATGGGTAACCTCCCGCCAACAGCGCTAACTTATTACCTGGTTACCCTTGCCGATCGTACGAACCACAATGCCACCTTTGTGCCAGGCCAGTTGCCAAACTTCGATCCACCGTCCGGTGAGAACCCCCAAATTTTGTTGGCGCAAGAGCACTGAAGCCACTATCGGCGCTTCCGGTACTACCGGCGCTACCGGCACGGGGGCATGAGCCTGGGACTTTCTTCCGGATTTTCGACGTCGCGGTCCGGCTTGAGCAGGCACGGTCCTTCCTACTTCACTTTCATCGTTATTGTTGTCGCTCATATGTTTCTCCTTTCGGTTATTATTCGTGTAGTTACACCGATCACCCTTTCGTAAGGCGCAACTCGCAAAACGCCTGCTTCGGGCTGTCGGGAGCAACTAGCATCTGCCTCAATTGCTGCCGACGGATCCGTAAAACTAGCTGTGCGGTCGTAAGCGATATGTTCCTCCACTTGAACTTCTCCTACATTCACCATCGTTATAACGACCCATATGGGACCCAGGTCTCTTTCGCGGGCAATGAATAAACCGACCAACTCAACAACGCCCTTCAAGCGCCTGGGCAACTACCACACCACCCTCGGCGCAGTCCTCCATTGTTGAGGCGCATTGACTTCCTTCGTCCGCCTTCTTACACCCTATTTCTGAGAAACATTCTCCGCAAGCCACCGGTCAAAATCGCAGTAATGCAAGCAAACGATACCAAGCCTGCCGGCCCAGTCTAGCGCCTCCGCTGTCGGTCGCCCCACCGTGGACACCATGAGCGCAGTGCAGGCGCCGATCTGCTCCCGCAGGACTGCTACTGCCGTGGCGAAGTCCCGCACCGCCCCCGGACATATCCCCCGAGCAAGGCTCTTGACCTGAACCGCCAATCGGTTAGACCCTGTTGCCAAAACATCGATCCCTTGGTCGCGATGATAACGATTTTCGACTGTATACCCCAACCGAGCCAGCTTACTCGCAACGGATTCCTGCGCCACTCGCCAGTCGGTGATGGTACCCCCGGCCTGAATTTGTGCTTGGATACCAACAATGATAGTCAGAGCGGAACGACTGCGGTACTCTACCTCACTATCGTCAGTGTGTGATATCTGCAATTTATCCGGCTAATGAACCGGTTCATTAGCCGGATATATGACCGGGTAATGAACCGGTAATATAGTTATAAATAAGCTAATTACTACACAAACTGCCTACATATTTACTTGAACCGGTTAAAGAACCGGCTATTCCCGCACTTGTCTCGCAAATCAAACTGGACCACTCACCACGCACGTATATCACTCCCCTTCATGTTATTAACAATGAAAACCATATCGCAAACTATTTGCACTAAATAGCTATTGACTTTCAAACTGTTATGCAACTACAATACAACAGTTTATCACTATAAAAAGGGGTGGCTATGGCTATCATCTCTATGGTCAACAACAAGGGAGGAGTCGGAAAAACGGTTACAACTGTTAACCTGGCTGCGGCTCTCACGAACAAGCTCCCGAAAAACAAGAAGGTTTTAGTCGTAGACATTGACCCTCAAGCAAATGCCACCGCACTGCTGATGGGAGATGTGGAACCGCAAAATACACTCTGCGACATGCTGATCGATTCAGCGCCGATCTCAGAATGCATCTACCCCACCATGTTCGGTATAGATATTCTGCCAAACGAAACTGACATGGCCGCATATGAAGCTGATCTTTATGCAGACACGAGCCAGAGCTATTTCCTGCTTCGCAAAAAGCTAAAAGAATACGCAAAGGACAACTATGCCGTAACTCTGATCGATTGCCCTCCCTCACTGGGCCTGTGGGTAATAATGGCAATGGCAACATCAGATGCGGTGATAGTTCCCATTGAAGCTGGGAGCCGATTTTCCTTAGACGGGTTGGCAAGCATCTATAAAGCTATTGAGCATATGCGCACATCTCAAGTAAACACGGACCTTATTTTTCTGAAAGCCCTCATCAATAAAGTAGACCTCCGAACATCATCATCTAAAGTCATCATCCAAGCTATGCAATCGCGCTACCCGAACAATACGTTCGCGACAACGATTCCTACAAATGACGCAATTAAGCAGGCTGAGATGAACCGCACAACATGCTTAAGGTACGATCCTCAATCAACGGGATCAAAGCGTTATCGCGCACTGGCGGATGAACTCATGGAGCTTATTGCTAGTGACGAATTCAGTCAGTTGAGTCTACTTAATGGCTAAACGAGCGGACAAACTATTACAAAACCTTCTCAAGGCGCACGACCACGGAAACCTCGCTGAAATGACTAATAAAATGGCGAGAGGAGGTTTTCTTTCTGTTGTCACTGAAGCAGCCCCCTCACCTGATATCCTCGCAAAACCTGTCCCCCAAGACGTTGAACCAGCCAATAAACCGGCTCATGATTCGGACAATGAACCGGTTCATAAGCCGGATATATATCCAGATAATAAACCGGTTAACTGGTCGGTTAACGATCCGACTAAACAAGATTATCCGGCTCATAAGCCGGTTAAACATACGGCCAATTATCCGGATAACAAACCGGTCAAAGAACCGGCTAAACAGGTCGACATCAAACCGACGCATAAACCGGATAATGAACCGGCTAACAAACCGGTTAAACTTGAACAAAGTGAATCTAATCCGGAAATCTGGTATCCCTTCACAGAAAAACAAGGGCGTATTCTGTTATATCTGATAAAAGCCGGCGGCATAACTAACCGTCAACATATTGCTTATGATACCGGCATAAACATCGCAACTGTCAAACATACCTTGAGAATACTGACTAAAGAGGGATACATCGGCCAGATTAAGCTGTACGTGAACCACACGCAGCGTGGTTTCACATACAACGTCAATCCTTCCCTGTGCAACGAGTATCAGGAACGTTTCAAGGCTTATCCGGCTAATGATCCGGTTAAAAAACCGGTTAGCCATAAGGTTAAACGGTTTGCGGGTTGGCCGGTTAATGATCCGGTTAAAGAACCGGATAAAATTTTACCATCCTCCTTTAGTAGTAGTATAAAAGACTTAACTACTACTGAACAATCAACACCTTTAAAAACAATCCTCACCGGCCCCGAAATGGCATACTGGGAGGAACAGGGACTCCTTGACAAGCAAGCTCAGAAGTGGTGTGGCGAGTTCGATGTTGAATACGGAGATATGCGCCAGCAACTGGCGTGGGCGCGGTGGGACTTGGTCAACAACGAGAAGGAAAAGGAAATCCAGTCTCCGGTCAACTGGTTCTACGGCGTGATGCGGAAAAGCGCCGGTTGCTATCCGCCACCCAAAAATTACCAGACGCCGGCAGAGATTCGGGCCGCACGGCTTCGGACGCAGCGTGAGTCGGAACAGCGAGCGTTGCAGGAGCTGGCGACAGAAGAGATCGAGCTTCAGTTTAAAGCCTTGCTCGCCGATCCAACCGGCTCGGAGTATCAGCAGTTGCTCCAGACGGTTCCGGAACTAGCTCGCGGCATGAAAGGCAAAGCGCTGGAATCGATCCTGCGGGAAAGATTTTTTACTGATAAGCGAGCAGGGTAGGGTGGGCAGATATAGCGTGTTGTAATATGTTGTATCATACTACATACTACAAATAGCAAACAGGAGCGAGCCGTGACCATTACGAAAGAGCGAATATTTCAGATTGCCGACGATCTGGACGCGAACGGGCAAAACCCGACGCTGGCGCTGGTGCGGAAAAATCTTGGCGGGGGGAGTTTTACGACGATTTCCGAGGCGATGACCGAGTGGAAGGCCCGCAAGGCCGCGCAAGAGGCGCCCTCGCGGCGCGAGCCTTTGCCGCAAGCGGCCATGGATCAATTGACCGAATTGGGCGCCGAACTCTGGGGAATGGCTCTCGACTTGGCTAATGGCCGTCTCGCGGGAGAACGCGCCGCGCTCGAAGTCACTCGCCTGGAGCTGGAGGCCGGGAAAAATGAAGCGGCGGAGTTGGCCAACCAGGTTACCGCCGAAGTGGAAGAGTTACAGGCCAAGGCGCTGGAGCTGGAAACGGCAACCCAAGCAGCCAAGCATGAGGCGGACACCTTGCGGACGACGGTATCCGGGTTGACCGAGCGTGTGGCAACGGCGGAAGCCAGGGCCGTTGAGATCGAGAAGCGGGCGGCGGATCTGAATACGGAGTTGGCCCGCGTGAACAGCCAGAACGCCGAAATGCTGAAGACATTTAAGGAGTTGGCGGCGAAACCAAAACCAAAACGGACGCCTGCCTAAATATCCGGCAAAGCGCTATTTTCGGTGAATCCAGAACGAGTTAGAGCCGTGATTCCCGGCAGGGGAGGGGAGTTATCCCCAGACGTTGTGGATTGACCGCATGTGAGGGGGTAGGGGAGATGACGAAAGCAAACCTGGCAGAGCTGATTTACCAAAATATTTCTGAGCGGCGGCGGATCTCCAAAGCTGAAAGCCTCGATGTGGTCGGTTGCCGATCTTCTGCGTGGCGATTATAAACAGTCCGACTATGGTAAAGAAATCCTGCCGTTCACTCTCTTGCGCCGGCTTGACTCTGTTCTGGAAGCAACGAAAAAAGATGCCCTCGCCGTATATGAAACCCGCAAAGCCCTGTAATATTAAGCTCGATCAGTTCCTGGTGCGGAAAGCGCAACAGAGCTTTTTCACGACATCACCCCTTGATTTTCAAAAACTCCTCGCCGGTCCGGGCAACATCAAGGCCAATCTTATCAGCTACCTTGCCGGTTTCAGCGCCAATGCCCGTTAAATTTTAGAGCGGTATGAGGTAACGAACGGGTCAAAAAGGGCTTTGAGGGGATCATGCTGGAGATGGTCTATGAAGGGTTTCGTACCGGGCGGTTTCAGGCTGTTGATGGGGAGCCTGTGCTGTAAACAAAGCTATTGCGCCTGCCGTTTTGCTTCACGGGTTAGGGGAGGGTTAAAAAAATCCTGGTGAAGAGTTGGCATCGGAATAGAGAAGGTGTGCTATGGCGGAAGTACCTCAAACACTTAGTCGTCGCTACATAAAGAGTTTTGCCGGGGGCGCTGCGCATAAATTTTCCAGCTCTGCTAATCATTACGCCTGGTTGGCACACCATTACGGTATCAGCCGGATAACTGTCAACTTGCTGACGTTGTCAATCGAGCCGCCGGAATTTGATATTTCTCGTAATCGAACACTGGCCGAACAGTGCCGCTCCAGTCTGTTGAGAAATTTAGAGCGGCTTAAACCGCCAGGAGCCGTGACCGCTGCTGTGCTCGTCGCCGAATTTGATATTGATGACTATGTGCGTAAAGATAACGGAACAGAGTTTGTAGGCAGGTCCTCCTTTGTGGTCACGTTGACGGATGATCGCGGCAAAGATTGGTGCGGTTCGGTGACCTGGGACCGGACAATTGCCCAAGGTGATGGATTTGGAGATACGAACAGGTAACATGTATGGCTAGGAACAGGAAAAGCTGCTTCGAGTTTTTTTACAGGCGTGGTGGACCGAGATCCCTGAAGATGAGGTCAACGCCGAACTGGCCTATCTTGCCGCTGAGATCTATCCTCGTGGCGATACGCATCAGGTGGAGATATCCCGCATTGATGCTCTCACGAGATTTTCCCGTCGGTTGGGGTGATTTCCTGGCGAGTTGTTCGTTCTCTGCTTGCCAGTACCGGGTTGTGTCAAGTATTCTGCGCCCATATTCACCCATAAACCGGAAGTCGACGCCTTGCCTGTTGCCCGTGACGAGAAACGAGGCATTGTCCTTTGAGGTCTCACCATGAAAATTCCTGTTGCTATTGTCGTCATACTCCTGCTCATGACTTCATCCGTCCAAGCCAATCTTCTCGAAGAGCTGGCCCGTCAGGTAGCGCCTGACAGGACCGGATCATCAGCCTTGGATAACAGCACCATCGTCAAAGGGCTGAAGGAAGCCCTGGCCACCGGCGTCGAACGGGCCATCACCACGGTGGCCAAGCCCGACGGCTACTTCGGCAACCAAGCCATCAAGATTCTCCTGCCGGACAAACTCCAGCAGGTGGCGGAGATCCTCGGTACGGTCGGCTATCAAAAAGTGGTTGACGAACTGGTAGTGAGTATGAACCGGGCCGCGGAGCAGGCGGCGCCCAAAGCCGGCAAGTTTTTCGGGGATGCCATCCGGCGGATGACCGTGGAGGATGCCAGGGGGATTTTGACGGGAGGGGATACGGCGGCCACCGCCTATTTTGAGCAGAAGACGCGAGGGCCGCTTTTCGACACCTTCAAGCCCACGGTAACCCAAAACATGGACAAAGTGGGAACCGTCCGGGCCTACAACGCCCTGGTCGGCTCCTACCAGGACCTCCCCCTGGCCGGCTTTATCGGTGTGCCGTCTCTGGATTTGTCGGACTACGTGACCAACAGGGCGTTGGACGGGCTGTTCCACATGATCGGCGCCGAAGAAAAGAAGATCAGGACCAACCCTGCGGCCCAAACCACTGACCTCCTGAAAAAGGTCTTTGGCAATCGGTAACAAAGTCAGGCGCTGCTCGGCGGTCTTGGGCCTGGTTCCTGGAAACTATCTGATCCTGATGTGCGACAAGTAGGGGAGGGGAGGGATAATAATCATGACTAAAGCTGATATCGCTATGCTGTTGTATGAAAAGCTGTACTATCTAGGAATAAACCGCAATAAATGCAATGATCTCGCAGATTTGGTGATCTCGGTTATGAGTGACGCCATTGTTTCTGAAGGTCGGCTCAAGATCCCCAATTTCGGCGTATTCGAGGTTAAAACCAAACGATCTCGCAGGGGCCGCAACCCACAGACCGGATCTGATTTGACCATTGATGCCCGCAAAATCCTTACGTTCAAGCCAAGCCAAAAATTGAAAACCAGTGTCAGCACTGGCAAAAAGCAGCCGAATATTGCCATTTCCAATTTCAACAAAAATGCACAGTCCGCTTTGTCATGATCAACGAGTCGGCTACCCGCGGGGTGGCCCTGGAGACCCGGCGCAAGATGGAAGAGACCTTCGGCGACATGTTCGAGACACGCACGGGAGCACGATGAACACCCATCAGATAGAAAAAGAACTCTGGGAGGCGGCCGACCAACTGCGGGCCAACTCCAAGCTGACCGCCGCCGAATACTCCATGCCGGTCCTTGGCCTGATCTTCCTGCGGCATGCGGACAACCGCTACAAGCAGTACCTGGACGAAGTGCTCCAAGCCATCCCCGCCCAGGTTCCGCCGGCGCAGCGCGAGGAGCTGATCAAGCTGGAGTTCCAGGGCAAGGCGGCCATGTACCTGCCGGAGACGGCCCGGTACGACTACCTGGCGGACCGCCCCCAGGGGAAGGCCGTAGGCGAGGCCATCGACGAGGCGATGGACAGCATCGAGAATGAGTTTGAGGTTCTCAAGGGGGCGCTGCCTCGGGGGTACTCGGCCTTCGAGCCCGACCTGCTGGCGGAGATCCTCAATATCTTCAACCGCGACTCCCTGAAGAAGGCCACGGGCGACGTCTTCGGACGTATCTACGAATATTTCCTCAATAAGTTTGCCCAGAGCGGCGCCCAGGAAGGGGGCGAGTTTTTCACACCCCCCTCGCTGGTCCGGATGATCGTCAACGTCATCGAGCCGGACCACGGCATCATCATGGACCCGGCGGTCGGTTCGGCGGGGATGTTCGTGCAGTCCGGTCACTTCATTGAGGACGTCCGCCACGAGAACCCCAACGACAAGGCGACCTTCTTCGGCCAGGAGAAGTCCGACACCAACACCAAGCTCGCCCGGATGAACCTGGCCGTGCATGGACTGGATGGCAAGATCCTCCAAGGGAATACCTTCTACGACGACCACCACCACAAGCTCGGCGAGTGCGACTACGTCATGGCTAATCCGCCGTTCAACGTCGACTCGGTGGAAACCAAGAAGGTAGAAGCTCATCTCGGCGAGGACGACCGGCTCCCCTTTGGACTTCCCGGCATCAACGCCAAGACCGGGGCGATCTCCAACGCGAACAGCCTCTGGATACAGTACTTCTACTCCTACCTGAACGACACCGGGCGGGCCGGGTTCGTCATGGCCTCATCGGCGTCCGACGCCGGGAACAAAGACAAAGACATCCGCCAGAAGCTGGTGGAGACTGGCCACGTGGACGTGATGATCGCCATCGGCCCCAAGTTTTTCTACACCCGCAGTCTCCCCTGCACCCTCTGGTTTTTCGACAAGGGGAAACCGGCGGAGCGGCTCGACACCGTGCTGATGCTCGACGCCCGTAACGTCTTTCACATGGTCTCGGCCCGGTCGCACATCTTCACCGAAGAGCAGCTCGCCAACCTGACCGCCATCACCTGGCTCTATCGGGGGGAGCAGGAGAAGTTCACCGCGCTGGTGGCGTCGTATCAGCGCCGGGTGGATGAGTGGCTGGCCGAAATTCCGATCCGGCTCGCCACCGACGGAGGAACGGTGCAGGAGTTGGCCGTCCTGCTCACCACCTTTGCCGACAAGGCGAAGCCGGCCGAACTGAACAAGGATGTGCCGGAGGGGGAACAGATCAAAGTGGCGCAGGTGGCCGTCTACCGGGCCGACTTGCAGGCTGCGGAGGAGCGCACCGCCGCCACCAGCCGGCACATGGCTGATCTCCTGGCCCAGGTCCAAGCTACCCGCGAAAAGATCACGTCCGCTGCTTCGACTTCGCTCAGCACAGGCTTGACCACCCACGCGGGACAGCGTGCGCTCCAGGTCGACCTGGATGCTCTCGCGCCGCACCTGAAGGGAACACAGAAGGAGATTGAAGCCCGCCACAAGCTGTGGTTGAAGCTCCTCGACACGGCGGAGAAGACTCTCAATGCCCGCAAGTCGGACGCCTACGACAACAAGCGAGCCCGCGAGTTGAAGCGGTCGCTCTCGGCGGCCGACCAGAAGAAAGACGAAGAGCCGACCGTCCGCGACCTTGCTCTGGATGGTCTCAAGCAGGCGGCTTACTACATCGGGCAGGTCCACTGGCTGCATCTCCGTTTCCCCGAGGCCGTCTATACCGACGTGCCGGGACTCTGCAAGGCGGTTGACCGTGCCGATATTGCGGCCAACGACTACAGTCTCACTCCGGGGCGCTACGTGGGCGTGACTGCGACCTTGGATGACGACGGGGACGACTTCCAGGAGCGGCTGGCCGAGATACACACGGAACTGGAGGAGTGGAACGAGAAGACGGCGCTGCTGGCCGAGCGGATACGGGCGAACTTCGTGGAGTTGATGGGATGATACTTGGGATTCCGATCATGGTTCGACAAGCTCACCACGAACGGAAGAACCAAAGATTACGATATATAATCCGTTCGTGCTGAGCTTGTCGAAGCACGGGAAACAGTCTCTGATCAAAGAAGAAGGATGATTCCTGTTATGGCATTCCATGTCTACATCCTTAAATGCGCCGACGGGAGCTATTACGCCGGCCATTCTGACAACCTGGAAAAAAGAGTTGCCGAGCATATGGCCGGGGCAATACCCACATGCTACACGTTCAAAAGGCGTCCGGTGCAACTGGTGTTTACCCAGTCATTCACTACTCGTGATGAAGCCTTGGCCGCGGAACTGCAAATCAAGGGATGGAGCAGGGCAAAGAAAGAAGCGATGATGAGGGGTGATTGGGCGGAGGTTTCCCGCTTGGCGAAGGGCGGAGGGCGTACTTAGGTATGGGTGAGGTTTTTATTCAACTATCTTAAACTTCCGTTCGTCCTGAGCCTGTCGAAGGATGAATGGAAGATGCGCCCTTCGACAAGCTCAGGGCGAACGGGAGGGAGAATGATGGAGTGGATGCTGACGAAAGGTTTAATATCATGCTTTTTCCGTTCGTCCTGAGCCTGTCGAAGGACGAACGGAACATCGCCCTTCGACAAGCTCAGGGCGAACGGAAGGGAGAATGATGGAGTGGATACGGGCAAACTTCGTGGAGTTGATGGAATGAGCACCGCACCCAAGACAATGCGCGACTTCTGCGAGATAACATCTAGCAAGCGAATCTTCGCATCAGAGTATGTAAATGATGGGATACCGTTCTATCGGAGCAAAGAGATCATCGAGAAGCATTCTGGCAAGTTTGATGTTTCTACAGAGCGTCCCACGCCGCCTGCGGCGGCGAAATATCAAAAAGTAACTTGAGGTTCCTCCCTGCATTTCGTTATGCTGTCCCTGGCAGACGAAATGTTGAGGCCGAAACGCCATTGGTGCCTAGTGC